>Ga0335084_10000157_pt1 | contig 49388 bp, 46 predicted proteins | sample Lox_Sample_44_FD_206721 | JGI IMG/M metagenome (GOLD analysis project Ga0335084, IMG submission 206721) | Soil microbial communities from Loxahatchee National Wildlife Refuge, Florida, United States - Lox_Sample_4.4 | ecosystem: Environmental > Terrestrial > Soil > Wetlands | place: USA...
CGAAATGTTTGCGGCCAATGGATCGGTCGTCGCAGTCACCCGGTTGAGGTTGTTTCCCGCCAGGGTAAAACTGATCGTGTTGTTGCTCGTGTCCACGAACTGGAATGTCGTGGCGCCGGCTGCAAGGACGCTCGTGTTGTCCGCCACATTCCGGATCTCGCGAACCATCCGGTCCATCGCCATCCGGTTCACCTGGGTCGCCTCACGGACATTGTTCCCGGTCAGGACGCTTTCGGTGGAGTAGAAAAAGACATTGGACGCCACGACACCCACGATCCCGATCAGAACGATCGAGAGAATCATTTCGATCAATGTGACGCCGCGCTCGTTTCGCATCCCTCTCCTAATGGTTCGTGACCAATGTGACCAGGACGGCGCTCGGCACGTTCGTTCCGACGCCCACCGCTTGGACCGTGACCTCCACCTTCTTGTAATGGGTCGGACAGAGCGCCGTCGTCGTCAGGGTGCTGTTCGTGAAACAGGTGATCGTCACGCTTCGGTTATAATTCGGAAATCCGGCCACGGGATTCTCGGCCGGATAATTTCCGGCCGTGACATAGCCGAAACCGCGCGCCGGGTTCATCCGATCGCCTTCGATCTGCTCCATCCTTTCCTGCGCCAGATCGGCCGCGGTCGTCGTCCCGATCGTGTTGACCTGCCTGGCCGTCATGAAATCAACGGCGGAGAACACGCCCGGAATTGCGACCGCGAGGATCACGATGGTTAGAATCACCTCAATCAATGTAAGCCCTTTGGAGTTTATCATCGTTAATAAGTCAAGTTGCCCGTGTTCTGTTGAATTGTAATCGTGTGGGTGTTCCCCGAATAGCTCAGGGCCACGCTGCTATTGCATGCCAGGACCGTTCCGGCCGTGTCTGTCGGCGCCCCGAGGCTGTTAAACTCCATGACGCCCCCCGCCCCCCCGCAAAACGGTGTCGCCGACCCGAACCGGACGCCGTTCAACTGACCCTGCCGGTACGTGTCAAAATTGACCACGAGCGTCTGTCCTAGGCTGGATGGATCTGCGACGGGGACATCCGGGTTCGGGGAGGCATCCCGGTAAATCGTATACTGCGCCGTCGAGTCGACCGTCATGCCATAACGGCTCTGCGTGCTGATGGCGAGTTGCTGGGCATATCTCAGATCGCCCACGACCTTATTCACGGCCTGATCGAGCCTTGTGGTCGAAAGACTGGAAAGGCTGAGCGATACGACGACACTTAAGATGATGACAATAATGATGGTCAGCACCAGCTCGATCAGGGTAAAGCCGCGCTCATCTCGAAGGGTCACCATTTTTTCTTGGAGATGCGTCTTCATTCAATAAATATACCACCTCATGCAAAAGGCCGCAGACGTTTATCATCTGCGGCCTCGGCCAACGAGCGAATCGGTCCAACCGACCCCGGTCTGTATTTAATGGGCAACATAGGGAGCAAGCCCCCCCAGCACGCAAGCGGTGCTCCTCTTTCTTCAAGAAAAAGCAGGGAGAGGGGAATCCCCTCTCCCTGTCAGATTTAATCCCCGGGTGAAAATCCCTCTTCTTCAGGGCTCAAACAGGGATCCACCGCCAAACCCCTCTAACAGGTTGTCGGTCCGGCAGTAATGTTGATAAGCCCGGGGGTCGCGCTGGCGGGCCCGTTATAAGTAACAGTAATTTTCCGATCCACTCCTACGACGCAGGCATTGGTTCTCAAATCAAACGTGCAGTTGTTCGCGGCGCACGCGATATTGGCCTTGGAAATTCCGGTCGAATACAGCAATTTACCATAGACCTCTGTCCCGAAATCCGGACTCGCGGCATTGGCTGCGGCGGGAAGCCCCTTGGCCGTGTTTACGGCAATGGCCAACTGGGCCGATGCCGCACCAAAGGCCCCTTGTAAGGCCGCGTCTTTTGCATCGGTCGTGACGTTTCCGAATTGGACCATCGCCACCGCCGCAAGGACGCCCAGGATTACGATAATCAATACCAACTCTATCAACGTGAAACCTCTTTCATTCCTCAACGTCTTCATGCTCGCTCTCCTTTGTTTTGGTATAGGGTTTAGGAATCGATGATCGCTCTTTCTGTCATTCAATCATTCACCGGTCCTCTCCGTCTCACCGGTCATCAAGAACTGTCAATCACCACCTTTCGTATCCTTTCGTCGTCGAATAAACGCGGCCGTTCGCGGGATCGTAACCGAATCGATGGCCGAACGGATCAACCGGATAGCCCGCTTCATCTAAGGCATTGGTCTTCAAATATTGATCGGTAAAGATGGTTCCCTCTTTGATGGGAAAAATAAACCGTTCCTGCACCAAAACCTTCAGGTCGGCGGGAATTTTTTGTCGGGTGAGCTGATACACCTGAATCGCCTTTCGGAGATTCCCCAGCGACATCTGCATGGCCGTTTCCCGAGCCTCCTGCGCCACCCGTTGGTACTTGGGGAGCAGCACCCCGATGAAGATCGAGATCAGGACCACGACGATCAGCGTATCAACAATCCCGAGGCCCTGCTCACCTTTGAACCGCATCTATTTTTTCTGAATCCACGCTCCGGGTGGTATTTAAACCGCTTCTATAAGTAAGCAAGGCCCATGCCGACGGACCCGGGCGGTCATGGTGCGATTAATCAATCGGTTAACCCTTATTATTATAGCAGGCGCCCAAAAAAGTGAGGAATCCTGCACACAGATGTCACCGCCATTACATATATATCGGCTTTTTTTAACAGAAACCGGCTTTGACAAGCGGAATTGTGGATGCCGTCAGAATTTATCGCTTAACGGGCATACTATGAGTAATGCCCGTTACAATTATCGGGCAGCACAAGAGGGGAAGGGATACGCCGTACCCGCCGGGGATCTACCCGCCCCCCTTGAAGACATTGATCAGGTTCCACCAAGGCATAAATATGGCCAGGGCCAAAAACAGGACGACCCCGCCGATGACGGCCAGCAAAAGCGGTTCCAAGGCGGTGGACAGATTTCGGATGGAGTACTCCACCTCTTGATCGTAGTATTCGGACACCTTCATCAACATCTCTTCCATCTTTCCGGTCTGCTCGCCGACCGAGACCATCTGGATCACAACCGGCGGGAAGATTCGACTGACCTGCATGGGCTGGACGATGCCCCGGCCCTGCCGTGCGCTGTCCCGAATGTTGTCCACCACCCGCGAGATGACGGTATTGCCGACCGTCTGAGATACGATCTCGAGCGTTTGCAGGATCGAAAGCCCGCTTCGGGTCAGGGTGCCGAAGACGCGGGAGAACCGGGAAAGGGCCGTCTTTAAAAAAATGGCGCCGAAGACCGGCAGATGGAGCTTCACTCCATCCCACCAGAGCCTCCCCGCTTCCGTCCGGATGTAGCTCCGAACCCCGAAGACGGCCCCGACGATGACGGCCAGGATCAGCCACCAATAGCTTTGAAACGCGTTGTTGATCCCGATGAGGATGCGGGTCGGCAAAGGCAGTTGAACCTTGAAATTGGCATACAACGCCGCAAAGCGGGGAATCACAAAATGGAGCAGGACGATGAACGCGATGACCAGGGCGCCGATCACGATTTTGGGGTAACGGGTGGCGGCCTTGATCCGGGCGCGGGTTTGGGCTTCATGCTCGGCCAGGGTCGCCAAGCGTTGCAGGATTTCGTCCAGCACGCCGCCGGTCTCCCCGGCGCGGATCATGCTCACGTAAAGGTTGCTGAACACCGTCGGATGTTTCGCGAGGGCGTCCGAAAAGGAGCTGCCGCCTTCCACATCCCTGCGGACCTGCACGATCACCTTCTTCAGCCGTTTATTGTCGGTCTGCTCGATCAGGGCGTCGAAGCTGGTCATAAAAGGCAGGCCGGCCGAGATGAGCGTGGCGAGCTGCCGCGAAAAGATGATCAGGTTCTCGGGGGAAATCCGAATGAACCGATCGAAGAGTTCGGTCGCCCCGAACTCCCCCCGGATCTCCTCGATCGAAACGGGGTGGTAACCGAGATGATCCAGCTGGGAGGCCACGGCGTCTCGGTTGGAGGTCTCGATGGTGCCGGTGGATAATGAACCGTATTTATCCCGCGCGCGATACTGGTAAACCGCCATTTACCCCTCGATTTCTTGGGTGACGCGCAAGACCTCTTCCACGGTGGTGATGCCTTTGACGGCCGCGGCGAGTCCCTGGGGACGTAACCCGATGAACCCGGACTGGACCGCCCGATTGCGGATCGCGCTGGAAGAGGCCTTGGCGACGATCAGGTTCCGAATCGCCTCATCGATCGGGAGCAGCTCATAGATGCCGATCCGGCCCGAATACCCGGTATTCCGGCATTGCGGACAACCGGCCCCCTTCACAAGACGGACCTCCTTCCGTCCGTCAAGGAGCTTCTCCAGATCCAGGCTCTTGACCTGGTCCGCCGGCGGGATGTAAGGAACCTTGCAATGGGCGCAGACTTTTCGCACCAATCGCTGGGCCATCACCCCGATGAACGACGAGGCGACCAGAAACGGCTCGGCGCCCATATCCAGCAGCCGGGCCACCGCCCCCGCTGCGTCGTTCGTGTGCAGGGTTGAAAAAACCAAATGGCCCGTCAGCGCGGCCTGGATCGCGATCGAAACCGTCTCGGTATCCCGGATCTCGCCCACCATGATCACGTTGGGGTCCTGCCGCAGGATGGACCGCAGGCCGTTGGCGAACGTAATGCCCACCTTGGGATTCACATGAACCTGATTGATGTACTTGAGTTGATATTCGACGGGGTCCTCGATCGTGATTACATTTTTCTCGATGGAACTGATGCGGTTCAACGCGGCATAGAGCGTGGTGGTCTTCCCGCTCCCGGTCGGGCCGGTCACGAGCAGGAGCCCGTGCGGCCGACGAATCATTTTCTCGAACGTCTTCAACGTGTCCGTCGAAAGCCCCATCTCCTCCAAACCCAAAAGGACGCTGCCCTTGTCCAGCAGCCGCATCACCAACTTCTCGCCGAAGATTGTGGGCAGGGTGGACAACCGGATGTCCACGTCCTTTTCGCCCACCTTCATCTGGATCCGGCCGTCCTGAGGAACCCGCTTCTCGGCGATGTCCAGATCGGCCATAATCTTGATTCGGGAAACGACGCCGGCCTGGAGATTCCGCGGCGGGTTCATCACCTCCCGGAGCATTCCGTCCACCCGGTAGCGAATCCGCAGGACCTCGGCGTCCGGTTCGATATGAATATCGCTGGCGCCTTCCCGAACGGCCTGGGCGATCATGGTATTCACCAGCTTGATCATCGGCGTGTCGTCCCCGATGCGCTGGAGATCGATCACCTGTTCCTCCGGCATCACGCCGTATCCCTGGAGATCGGCCTCCTTCGCCGCTTCTTCCATGGTCGACGTCGCGCTGTAGAATCGATCGATGGCCTTCATCAGCTCGGTCTCCGACGTGACGACCGGCAGGATCTCCATGCCGGTCGCCCGTTGCAGATCGTCGATGGCAAACACATTCAACGGATCGACCATCGCCAGGGTGAGGGTTCGATTTTTCTTGAAGACCGGGATGACTTGATGCCGGCGGGCCAACGTTTCCGGAATGATCGTCACAACGTCCGGATCGATGATGATGCTGGAAAGCGTCACGGGCTGAATCCCCATCTGCTTCCCAAGCACCTTGATGATTTCTTCTTCGGTGACGAAGCCCATGCTCCGGAGGATCGTTCCGATCCGGCCGCCGTGTAGCTTCTGCTCGCTGAGGGCGCGATCGAGCTGTTCGCGGCTGAGCAGCCCTTCGGAGATCATCATTTCCCCGAGCATCTTCCGTTTCTGTTGTGGCAGGGGCATAGTCCATCCTCCACAGAGCCGTTCCCTGTGTAAAACGCAGCGGAATAGCGTATGGATTTAGATTTCTAATGTTTATGCGTTGTTAGATAAACGCCGGGCGAAATAACAGGCGTTCATGCATATTAAAGATAGCACACGGGGTTAGGTTGTCAATTGGAGGGCCGTCCGGAAATAATCCACCGTCATCTTCAGTCCGTCATAGAGTTCGACCTTGGGTTCCCAATCGGTCGCCTTCTTGAGCTTGGTATAGTCCAGGACGCTTCGGGTTTGCTCGCCCCGTTTCTCCGGGCCGTAGACTTCCTTGACCTTCGCCCCTGAAATATCGACCAAGTGACGGAAGAGCTGGTTGACCGAAGTCTCTTTGCCGGTGCCGACATTAAAAATCCCCTTGATGCTGTTTTCGATCACGGCCATGTGGGCCTCGACCACGTCCTCCACAAAGATGTAGTCCCTCGTCTGTTTTCCGTTGCCGTTGATGATGGGCTGGTCGTTCATCAAGGTCTTCTGACTGAAGATGGCCACCACGCCGGCTTCCCCGAAGGGATCTTGACGCGGGCCGTAGACATTGGCGTAGCGCAAGGCGACATAATTCAGGCCGGCCACCTGCTGGTAGTAGTAAAGGTAGTGTTCGCCGGCCAACTTGCTGATCCCGTATGGAGATACGGGGTGCAGCGGATGCGTTTCGGGGGCCGGGAACACCTGCTGTTCGCCGTACACCGCGCCGCCGGAAGAGGCGAAAATCACCTTCTTCGTCCCGTGCCGAACGGCGTTCTCCAGGACATTGAGAAGACCCAAAACGTTCACATGGGCGTCAAAGATCGGGTCGGCCACGGACCGGCGCACGTCCATCTGGGCCGCGTGGTGACTGATCAAATCCGGTTTTTCCTTCTTGAAGATCTTTTCGATCCTCGGGTTGAGAATATCGGCCTTGTAGAAATGGGCATCGCGGTTGATATTCTTCTTTTTTCCGGTGGAAAGATTATCCACCACCACCACGTCGTGCCCCTCCTGGATCAGCCGGTCCACAAGATGCGATCCGATGAATCCCGCTCCTCCGGTCACCAACACCTTCATGGATTCTCCTTGTTGAGATTTTTATTTTTCCGATACCATTCCACAAATTTTCTCAGACCGTCCTCGATGGACGTCCGGGGCTCGTATCCGAGAAGCCGTTTGGCCTTCCCGACATCCGCGAAGGTCAGCGGCACATCCCCGGCCTGGGACGGCATCGCCCGAATTTGCCCCTTCTTGTTCAAGGCCTGCTCGATCTTCGCCACCAGGTCCCGCAGTTCGGTGGTCCGGGATTCCCCGATGTTCAGGATTTCATACGGCCGGGGTTGCGTCAGCGCCCGGAGGACTCCCTCGACGGCATCCGAGATATAGGTGTAATCGCGGCGCGAAGTCCCGTCGCCGAATACGGGAACCGGGAGTCCCTCGTCCACCAGCCGCGTGAATTTATGGATGGCCATTTCGGGGCGCTGACGAGGACCGTAGACGGTGAAGAAGCGCAAACAGGTCACCGGGATTCCGTACAAATGGTGATAGGTGTAACACAGCAATTCTCCGGCCCGCTTGGTGGCGGCGTAGGGCGAGATCGGAAAGTCGGCCGGATCTTCTTCCGAGAAGGGAACGCGGTTGGAAACGCCGTACACCGAGGAGGAAGACGCAAACACGAAGTTTTGGACCGGGGCCGACCGGGCCGCTTCCAGAAGCCGTGTGGTTCCGTGGACGTTCACATCATGATACAAAACCGGATCCTGAATCGAAGGACGCACCCCCGCCCGGGCCGCCGCGTGAAAGACGGACTCGATGCGCTCTTCCCGGAACAATCGGGCCAGGGTCGGCTCGTCCCGGATATCGCCCTCGACCAGCCGAAAGTTCGACTGTTCGAGGGCCCATCGAAGGTTCCCCCGTTTGACAGCGGGATCGTAAAACGGATCGAAGTTATCCAGACAAACGACCCGGTTCCGCTCCGACAGCAGACGTTCCACCACATGGGATCCGATAAACCCCGCGCCGCCGGTGACCAAAACGGTCTTCATGGTTTCACAAGGTGAATGAGATACTCGACATTGCCTTTTTGTCCCGTGATCGGCGAAGGCATTACGCCCTTGGCGATCCATCCCGCCGATCGGGCAAAGCGGACGACACCGTCCAAGGCGCTTTCGCGCTTCGCCGGATCCCGGACGACGCCCCCCTTCCCCACCTCTCCTTTCCCCACCTCGAACTGGGGCTTGACCAGCGCCACGATTTCACCGCCCGGCTTCAGGAGTTCGGCCGCCTTCGGCAGCACCTTGGTGAGTGAGATGAAGGAAACATCGATCGTCGCCAGATCGGCGGGCTCCGGAATTCGGCCGGACGCGAGGGTTCGGATATTGGTTCGCTCGATCACCCGGACCCGCGCGTCCCGGCGCAAGGACCAGGCCAGCTGGCCGTAACCCACATCGACGGCATAGACGCGGGCCGCGCCGTGTTGAAGGAGACAGTCCGTAAAACCCCCGGTCGACGCGCCGATATCGACCGCGATCTTCCCTTCGAGGTCGATGCCGAAATGCTCGATCGCGGCCTCGAGCTTCAGGCCGCCGCGACCGACGTAGCGGAGGGCCGTCCCGGCCTCTTCTTCCCGAATCCGGACGGCCGCTCCATCCTCGACCGGTATCCCGGCCTTCGTCGCCCGCGCCCCGTCCACCTCGACCGCGCCGGCCAGGATCAGGGCCTGCGCCTTCTCCCGGCTGTCGGCCAGGCCGCGATCAACCAGGGCCCGGTCCAAACGATTCTTGACGCGTTTTTTGACGGGGCGGGAGATCACCGGATCAACCCACCCGCCGCGGCACTTCCACGTTTGGATGGCCCGCCTGTCTCTGCGCCTCCGGCAGACGGAGGGGGGAGAGGCCGGCCTGGACAAAGAATTGGATGTCGCGAAGAAGCGTTTCGGCCGTGAAACCGAAGCGCTCGCGCAACGTTCGGACCGCGCCGTGCTGGATAAAATGGTCTGGCAGGCCGATCCGTTTCACCTCCACACCAGACAGGCCTTCCTCTTCCAGGACTTCCAATACGGCCGAGCCGAAACCGCCCTGCAAAACATGCTCTTCCACGGTCACCAGGCGCCGCGTCCTCCGGGCCAGCTGCGATATCAATTCGCGATCGAGGGGTTTGACAAAACGGACATTCGCCAGGGCCGCCGAAATCCCCTCTTTTTCGAGCTCGCGGGCCGCCTCCAGCGAAGGGTAGACCCCGTGACCCAAGGCCAGAATCGCCACATCGTTCCCGTTTTTCAGCAACTCGGCCTTACCGATGGGAAGCCGCATCAACCGCGCATCCATTCCCACCCCGAGACCTTCCCCGCGCGGATAACGGATTGCCACCGGTCCCTCGTGTTTGGTCGCGGTGTAGACCATGTGCTGCAGCTCGTTCTCATCCTTCGGGGCCATGATCACGAGGTTGGGAATGATGCGAAGGAATCCGATATCAAAGATCCCGTGGTGCGTGTGGCCGTCTTCTCCGACGAGACCGGCGCGGTCCAGACAAAGCACGACCGGGAGGTTCTGAATGCAGACATCATGAAGGATCTGATCGTAGGCCCGTTGCATGAACGTGGAATAGATCGCGACCACCGGGCGGAGACCCGCGGCCGCCAGCCCGGCCGCAAAGGTGACGGCGTGGGGCTCGGCGATCCCGACGTCATAGCAACGATCCGGAAATTCCTGGGCGAACCGGGAAAGTCCCGTGCCCTCCGGCATCGCGGCCGTGATCGCCATGATCTGTTTATCCCGCTTGGCCAGCCGGCCCAATGTCGAGGCGAAGACCTGCGTGTACGTCGGAAAACGGGGGGTCTTGCGGGCCTGCCCTGTCTGGACTTGAAAAGGCGAGGCCGCATGGAGCGTGACCGGATTCCGTTCGGCCGGCTCGTATCCTTTGCCTTTTTTCGTGATGACATGAACCAGGATCGGGCCCTTCAAGCGGCTGATATTCTCCAGGGTCGGGAAGAGATGCTCGAAGCGGTTTCCGTCGATCGGACCGATGTATTGAAATCCCAGTTCCTCAAACAGAAGACCCGGCCCGATGAACCCTTTGGCCGATTCCTCCACCTTGTGCGCGGCCTTGATCATGGGCGGCCCGATTCGGGGGATTGTTTTCAAAAGGTGCTTGGCCTCCTCCTTCACCTTGGTATAGAACTGGCCCGTGATGATTCGGGATAGGTAGGCCGAGATCGCCCCGACATTCTTCGAGATCGACATCTCGTTGTCATTGAGGATGACGATGAAATCCTTTTTGGAGGCCCCGGCCTGGTTGAGCCCTTCGTAAACCATTCCGGCCGTCATCGCGCCGTCCCCGATCACGGCGATCACCTTGTGATTCTGTCCGAGATGATCGCGCGCCTCCACCATGCCCAGCGCAGCCGAAATCGAGGTCCCGGCGTGGCCGGCATTGAAAGAGTCGTACGGGCTTTCTTCGCGACGGGTGAACCCGCTGAGCCCCTCGAATCGTCGGATCGTGTCAAACTGCTCCCGCCGGCCGGTGATCAATTTGTGCGCATAAACCTGATTGCCGGTATCCCAGACGATCTTGTCCCGCGGCGCGTCGAAGACGGCGTGCAACGCCAGCGTCAGCTCGACAATGCCCAGATTGGTCGCGAGGTGGCCTCCGTTGATCGAGGTGACCCGGATGATTTCTTCCCGTATTTCCTGCGCCAGCGCCGGGAGGTCCGTCCGGGGAAGTTTTTTCAGATCCGACGGGCTGTTGATCCTGTCCAACAAACGCATGAATGACTCCTTCTATAAAAAGACGCCTTACCGATTGGCTTTCCGGATCAAGACTTCCTCTCGACGATGAACCGCGCGATCGCCCGGAGGGGATCCGCCTCGGGGCCGAAAGAGGCCAACGCCTCATCGGCCTCGCGGATTAGCCGATCGGCAAAGCGCTTGGACGCTTCCAGGCCCACGACCGTCGGGTAGGTTAATTTGCGATGGGCATCGTCTTTTCGAACACGCTTCCCGGTTTCCTTCTCCGTCCCTTCCAGATCAAGGATGTCGTCCGCGACCTGGAACGCCAGTCCCGCCTTCTCCCCGTAGGCCGTCACGGAAGACAGCGCTTCCGTCCCGGCCCTCCCCAGAAGCGCCCCGATCCGGACGGCGGCGCGGATCAGCGCGCCGGTTTTATGGGAATGGACATAGCGGAGGGTTTCTTCCGATACGGTCTGCGATCCGATCAGGCCCTCGGACTCCATGTCCACGAACTGTCCCCCGACCATCCCAAGGCTCCCGGCCGCCAGCCCGAGTTCCTGAATGACCGATAGCAGTATATCCGGCGGGATCGTCCGATTCAAGTCTCGATCCGAGAGAAGGGCAAAGGCCGCGCTCAGAAGCGCGTCGCCCGACAGGATGGCGGCCGCCTCGCCGAACTTTTTGTGGCTGGTGAGCCGACCGCGACGATAGTCGTCGTCGTCCATCGCCGGAAGATCGTCATGAACCAGGGAATAGGTGTGGACCAACTCGATGGAGGCCACGACCGGCAGTATCGAGTCTATTGTATCGGGGGGCCGCCCTTCTCCCGAGACCGCTTCGAAGGCCGCGATCGCGAGAATCGGCCGGATCCGTTTCCCCCCGGCGAAAAGGCTGTAGCGCATTGCCTCGTGAAGCCGCTCCGGAACGGTCATCGCGGTCGGGAGGTAAACCTCCAGCGTCCGGTCGATCCGGGCCCTCCGGTCTTCCAGATATTGCTTCAGTTCCCGTTCAATCCTGGTCTTCAGCATCGGGGATGTCTTCGTGGACCCCTTCCCGGTCTTCCTTTTCCATTTCAAAGGGCCTGGGGCGTTTCCGGCCGTCCTTATCCTGCAACAGGATCTCCACCTTGCGTTCCGCCTCTTCAAGCAACTTCAAACAATTTTTGGAAAGCCGGACCCCCTCCTCGAAGATCTTCAGCGAATCTTCAAGGGGAAGATCGCCCTTTTCGAGCTGTCCAACGATGGTTTCAAGTCGGGCCAGCGCATCCTCAAATTTGAATTGGGCCATCGGATTATCCCTCGGTTTCTTCGACACGGCAGATCAAAGCGCCTTGATGCAAGCGGACTTGCACGCGCTCGCCCGGATCCACTTCCTGCGCCTTTTTGATGAGCCCCAGCTCCGGAAGCTTCCGCGTAATGCTGTATCCGCGGCTTAAGATGGCGAGCGGGCTTAAACCGTCCAGGGCGGTCAACAGGGATTCCAGACGATTCCGCTTTTGGCGGAGATAATACCCCGCCTGGAGTTCAAAGCGCTTGGTCAGCTCCTGAGTCTGCGTCCCGAGCCGGTGCAGGCGGTCCACCGGGCTGCGGTGCCGGAGGCTCTCACGGGCATGCCGCAGGCGCTGGGCCTGTTGCCGCAACGTGTTGAACAGTCCCCGACGGATGCGCCCCTCCAGCTCGTCCAGGCGGAGCAGATGGGCTTCGATGGACTTGCGTGGATCGCGAAGCGCCCGTTGAAAAACGTTCAGACGGCTCCGGACCCTGTCGAATCCGCGTTGCATTTCGTGGCCCATACGAACCCTTTGAAATGCGACCCGATCCTGCCATTCCCGGCGGGCCTGTATCACCCGTTCGGCCGCCGCTGTCGGGGTGGGGGCCCGATGGTCCGCGACGAAATCCGAAATGGTATAATCCACCTCGTGACCGACGGCCGAGATGACCGGAATTTTGGACCGGAAGATCGCCCGGGCAACGGCTTCCTCGTTGAAGGCCCACAGATCTTCCAACGAGCCGCCGCCGCGTCCGACGATCAGGAGATCGAACGGGCCCCGGTCGTTTAATTCGTCGATGGCCGCGGCGATGGCCTCCGCGGCGCCTTCCCCCTGGACCGGCACCGGATCGATCACGATCTCCAGCCTCGCCCGGGGTCCGTTCAACACCTTGAGCATGTCCCGGATCGCCGCGCCCGTCGGCGACGTCACGATGCCGATTCGGCGCGGAAGCGCCGGGAGCGGCTTTTTGCGCGAAGGATCAAAGAGGCCTTCTTTCTGAAGGCGCTCCTTCAGTTGCTCGAAAGCCGCCTGGAGGGCTCCGATCCCCCGGGGCTCGATGGAATCGACGACGATCTGATACTCCCCCCGCGGCTCGTAGACCGTCATACGACCGTGGCACAGGACCTGCTGTCCTTCTTTTGGAATAAACTTGACGGAACGTCCCGAGGATCGAAAAAGCACGGCCCGAAGCTGCGCGCTTTCATCCTTGAGGGTGAAATAAAGGTGCCCGGAGCCCGGCATTCTCAGGTTGGACGTTTCTCCTTCGACCCAGACGTCGACGAAGCGGTTCTCCAGCTGCTGCTTGATGAGCCGCGTCAGGGCCGACACCGAAAGAATCGGGGCGTGGGAAGCGTTTGGCATCATGGCCTAAGAGGACGTGCGCTCTAATCCGTATCCTTCACCTGCAGCCGGACGATGGACTGGGCCCGTCCGTTGACATCGACGGTCAGGAGGGCGGCCGAAATCACGCACGGACCGCCGCCCATCTCGAACCGCTGCGGCATCTGGTGCAGAAAGCGGTGGATCACTTGATCTTTATTCATTCCGATGACCGAATGCATCGGCCCCGTCATGCCGGCATCCGTGAGATAGGCGGTGCCCTTCGGGAGGATCTCTTCGTCGGCCGTCTGGACATGGGTGTGGGTTCCCACGACCGCGCTGACCTCGCCGTCCAGATACCACCCCATGGCCCGCTTCTCCGAGGTGGCCTCGGCATGCATGTCCACGATGATGATCGGGGTCTCGGCCCGGAGACGTGCGACCTCGCGCCAGCCGATCTGGAAAGGACAGTCCGTGGTCGGCATGAAGACCCGGCCCATTAACTGAAGCACCGCCACCTTTTCCGTCCGGCTGAGGCTGATCACGGCCGAACCGGCTCCGGGCGTCGAATCGGGATAATTGGCCGGCCGAAGAAGACGCGGCTGCTGCGTGATATAGTCCACGATCTCCTTCTTGTCCCAGACGTGGTTTCCGGTGGTGATCACATCGACGCCCAGAAGGTACAACTCTTCGGCGATCTTGGGAGTGATCCCGAACCCGCCCGCGGAATTCTCTCCGTTGGCGATCACGAAATCGATTTCGTAGGTCTCCATCAGATGGCTGAGCTTCCGGGCCAGAATATTCCGTCCGGGCTCGCCGATAATGTCCCCGATCATTAAAATTTTCACGAAAGCTTATCCCATTAACGATGTAGGGGCGATGCATGCATCGCCCCTACGATTACCGGGCGTACTCGATGTACCGGTTCTCGCGGATCACGGTCACCTTAATCTGGCCGGGATAGGTTAATTCCTGTTCCACCTTCTTGGCGATCTCCCTCGAGATCATGGCCGATTCGGCGTCCGACACTTCGTCCTGCTTGACGATAATCCGGATCTCGCGGCCTGCCTGAATCGCATAGGCCTTTTCCACGCCCTTGAAGGAGGTGGCCAGCTGTTCCAGTTTTTCCAGGCGCTTCACGTAGGATTCGACGGATTCCCTCCGCGCCCCCGGCCGCGCCGCCGAAAGTCCCTCGGCACCCATCACCAGAACCGACTCGATACAGGTGGCCTCGATTTCCCCGTGGTGCGCGGCGACCGCGTTCACCACCTTCGGCGACTCGCCGTAACGCTTCACGAGGTCGGCGCCCAAGGCCGCATGAGAGCCTTCTTCCTCATGACTGACGGCCTTGCCGATGTCATGGAGGAGCGCCGCCCGTTTGCTCAGCTTGACATCCATGCCCAGCTCCGAGGCCATGATCCCGGCGATGAAAGCCGCTTCCCGCGCGTGGGCCAGATTATTCTGTCCGTAACTGGTCCGGTACTTCAGGCGGCCCAGCGTCTTCACGATTTCGGGATGGAAGTCCTGAAGTCCGAGGTCGAAAATGATCTTCTCGGCCTCTTCCTTCATCAGCTTGTCCAGCTCCTTCTTGACCTTCTCCACCATCTCCTCGATGCGGGCCGGGTGAATCCTCCCGTCCGACATGAGACGCTCCAGGGCGATCTTGGCGATCTCCCGACGGTAGGGATCGAACCCGGAGACGATGACGGCGTCCGGCGTGTCGTCGATGATCAGGTCGATGCCCGTGGCGCTTTCCAGGGCCCGGATGTTCCGACCCTCGCGGCCGATGATACGGCCTTTCATCCCTTCATTGGGCAGATTCACGACCGAGATGGTCGCCTCCGCGATATAATCCCGTGAAAGACGCTGCATCGCGGTGACCATGATCTCTTTCGATTCGCGTTCGGCCTTCTCGCGGGTTTCTTCCGTGATCCGCTTCATCATCTTCGCCGCGTCGTACCTCGCCTCTTCCTCCATGGCGTGGATCAACTGCTTCTTGGCCTCCTCCGCCGTGACGCCCGACAAGCGCTCCAACTGCTGCCGTTGCTCGCGGAGCCCGTCTTCCAGGGTCTTTTCTTTGTCGCGAATTACTTTCTCGCGCGCCACCTGGTCCCGGTCGATCCGGTTCAGGTCGCCCTCGCGACGGTCCAGCTGGGTGGCCCGTTTGTCCAGATGTTCTTCCCGCTGGCTCAACCGACGATCCAGCGCGGTCAGTTCCGATCGGCGCTCCCGAATTTCCTTCTCAAACTCGGTTCGCTCCTGCAGGATGCGGCTCTTGCTTTCAATCTGGGCCTCCCGCCGCTTGTTCTCCGCTTCCTGCTCGGCGTTGCGGAGGACCCGGGCGGCCCCTTCCTCGGCCTCGCGTAATTTTCGGGAGATCCCCTCTCGACGAAGATACAACCCGACCGCCACCCCGGCGGCGCCGCCCCCGGCGGCTGCGATGACTGCAATGATCCAGGTAATAATAATCGTCACCCCCTCCACATTCTGTTGAAGAAACTCCTTCGATGCTGTTTGTTGTACGGGGGAAAACAGACGGGCCGATTAGGACAGCTGATCAGGAAGACCGACGCTGGGATGGAAGGCGGAGCAAAGGCTATCGTTCGGGGGACCGGTTCCCGGAATGCGTTTCGACCGTCGCCCATGGAAAGGCGCAAGACAATCGATCATCGTTCCATTCCCGCCGCCCGGTCAAAATAGAAACCGAATTCATTCCTCCCGCCTTTTTTCAAGCTCCAAGATATTCCGGCCGGCCTCGATCCAATCGATAAAACCGCCGGAAGAATTCTCTGTCCATAAATTCAAGACCTTCCCCATCCTTATCGTCTCAGTTCAGAAGCCTCGGAACCTTTGCCCGAAACCCGTTTTCTCCCGTTTTAATTAGGCCCCCGCGATTGCCGTGGCAGAGCGGAATGTCTTGAACCCGGTTTTCCAGGTGGGCGCCGTGATGGGAATTTCAGGCTTCCCCTCGTTACGATGGGGCGTGCACACCATTCCCAGGGCATGGCTCCCAAAGACAAGGCGTTGGGTCAAAATTTCTCACCCCTCACCAACAACGCAGGGGCGACGTGTTCAGCCCTTGTAAAACTCAAAACGTTACGCTTGGCACTATAACAAACCCCAAAAAAGAATTCAAGCGAAAAATCCGTTCGGCCGCCCGGAACTCTCCGGATCCGCCGATCCGGCAGGCTTGACAATTCGAGAAAGTGGGTTAGCTTTTAAAATAGTATGGAGAAACGGTCGCTGATACGCATTCCGTTGACCAGCCGGGGAAAAGCCGCGACGCTTTTGTCGGCCGAAAGCGGGGTCATCTACACGGCGAACATCAGCCGCCAAGGCCTCTGCTTCTATTCGAAGACCTCCCTTCCGCTGGACGCGGAGGTCATCCTCGAACTTGAACTGAGCCGTCCCTCCGAAGCGGTCGCGATCGAGCATTTTCATGGACGGGTGCTCTGGAAGCGGGAATGGGATGGATTGACGGCGCACGGAATCCATCTTTCAACCCCTTTAAGCCGCTTTAAGAACCCCCGCGCCTTCGATTTGACGAGCGACCGGGAATTTCCGGAGACCGCGGACGAGCCAAAGAGCGCCGACTCGGTCCACGGAACGGATCGGCTGACAAAACGGGAGCATGAGATCACCCGCCTGATCGCACAGGGGTCCAACAATCGCCAGATCTCCGCGCGCCTTTCGATCAGCATCAAAACGGTCGAAACCCACCGGGCCAACATTTACTCCAAGCTCAAGGTCCACAACGCCGTGCAGCTACTGCGAATGTTGGAAAAAAGCGGGACCTGGGTGGTGAACCGGGATCAAGCCCCCCGCCGGTCCGCGAATCATTCAACCTAGGCCGGATTTATCGACCTTCCCCTCCCATCGCCCTTAAAACCCGTTCATACACCTCAAAGGCCATCGTGCCGAAAAGGACAAAGCGGACCAAGCGGATTCCTCGATGACCTTCGAGATAGTCCCGCACGACGCCCAGCGCAATCTGTGCCGCGGCCTCGATCGGATACCCGTAGGCTCCCGTGCTGACCGACGGAAAGGCCACGGATCGGATCTTGTGTTGGGATGCGAGCTTGAGGCTAGATCGGTAAGCCGAGGCGAGCAACTCCGGCTCTCCATGGCGGCCGTCCCGGTAGACCGGTCCCACGGTGTGAATGACGTATGGGGCCTTGAGCCGGCCGCCGGTCGTAATGCGGGCCTCACCGGTGGGACAGCCGCCGATCCACCGGCATTCCTCCAGAATCTGCGGCCCCCCCGCGCGATGGATCGCGCCGTCCACGCCCCCTCCGCCGAGGAGCGTCGTGTTGGCCGCGTTCACGATCGCCTCGGTGTCCTGCAATGTAATATCCCCCTCGACCACCTCCAGAATCGATTTATGAATCGTCGTCTTCATCCTGGCGGCCTCTTTAGGATAGTCGGAGAACCATACACTTTGCGCTCCCCCCCGCACGATGGAATTCGGACAGGTCCAGCTCGTGCACCTTCACTCCGCGACGGCGCAATTCGCGGTTCGTCGCATCGCAACCGGAATGCAGGACGACCTCGTTCCCGATGACGATCGCGTTGCAGGCAAAGCGGAGCGCTTCCTCCGGGACAACGGGGATCGCTTCCGGAACGGAGGCCGCGATGACCTTCCGGCCATAGTCGTCGAAGGCCGGGGGAAAATAGAGGGCGGCCCGGTCGGTCAAGGGACAGAAGCAGGTATCCAGGTGATAGAAGCGTGAATCCACGAGTTCCAGCGACAGCACTTCGCAAGCCAGGATCTCGCCGATCGTCCGGTGGGACTGGATATCGGAGCGCATCCGGTAACCGGCAAAGAGCGTTTTTCCAAACGGAAGCGCATCCCCCTCGCCTTCAAAACAGGCTTCCTCCGGAAGCGGGAAAATCTGGTAGGCCTTTTTTTTAAACCAGGCCTCGAACAGCGGCGCCTCGCGCTGGCGCTGGGGAAAACGGAAACGGCCTTGGATAAATTTCCCGCCCGACACCAGCCCCGCGTTGGCCGTGAAGACCAGGTCGGGGAGGCCCTTCGCCGGACTCAAAAGCTCGACGGTCGCGCCCAGCTTCGTCGTCAGGAGATCGTAAAGGGCCCGCCACTGCCGCATGGCCGCGACCGGCTCGGCCGGACGGCGACGGTTCATCCACGGATTGATCTCGTACTCGATCTGGTAGTAGTCCGGTGGACACATGAGAAATGACGGCATGGTCTTTTCCGTTACCCGTAACGTAGGGGCGTACGGCCGTACGCCCCTACAGGACCATCAAGAAGACAGATTCGCCGACAGCTCCCGCAGAAACGGCTCCACGTCCGTCACGAGCCCGATCGCCTGAAAACTTCCGCGGTCGGTCAGCTTCGTCACCACGGCCGGGTTGATGTCGACGCAGACCAGTTTCACCGAGGCCGGGAGGAGGTTGCCGGCCGCGATCGAATGCAGCATCGTGGCGATCATCACGCAGACCGACACGCCGGGCAGGAGGCGCCGAAGCGCATCCTGGGCGGCGACCATGTCGGTCATCACCTCCGGCAGCGGCCCGTCGTCCCGGATCGATCCGGCCAGGACCATCTCGATATTTTTCCGCACGCATGCGGCCATGATGCCGGACTTTAAAATTCCCCGTTCCACCGCGTCCCGGATGCTTCCCGCGCGGCGGATCGTGTTGATGGCGCGCAGGTGGTGCTCATGTCCCTCTTTCGCCGGGATCCCCTTTTCCAAATAGACGCCCAACGAGGTCCCGTAGAGCGCCTGCTCGATGTCGTGAACCGCCAGGGCGTTGCCGGCGAAAAGGAGATCGACCCAGCCCTCTTCGATCAGCCGTTCCAGATGCGCCCCGGCGCCGGTATGCACGACGGCCGGGCCAGCGACGACCATCACCTTTTCGCCGGCCTGTTTCGCCGCGCGGATGCGTGCCGCCACTTCCCGAATCACGACGGCCTTGGGTTTCTCGGAGGAGACGGAGCTTGCCATAAACTCGAAGACATTTCGCTCCGGCGAGCGCTCCAGCGGGATGACCTTGATCCCCTGATGGCCCACCACGATCCGGTCCCCATTTTCGACGCGATGCATCGGGATCGTGGCCGCGGTTCGTCCCCCCGGATCGACCCGGATCCCGCAGTCCATCTCGGGCCGCGCCACTTCCAACCATTGGCCTTTGAATCGAACGAAGGTTTGAAGGTTCGTGGTGCAGTAGAAATTTTCGGGAAAGGCACCGTCCCGGTCGGCCGGAACGAGCGCGACCTCTTCCTCCCGCACCGCAACAGCCCCGAGCTGCCGGATCCGGCCTAAGATCCTGTCGAGAACCTCCCGGGACGGTGCGGAGACCTGAATACGGGCCCGGCTGGAATCCTCGCGGCGCTGGCCGATCGCCACATCGAGGATCTCGAAGGTCCCGCCGTAGTTCATCACCTCATCCAGGACCTTCGGCAAGGTCAGCGAGTCGATGATGTGACCCTGCAGCTCAACGGTCTCGGAAGGCATGAGCGCGTCTCCTCATGAAAAAATAAAACATACACCAGTGTACCGTGTTTTGCAATCCACCGGCCCGGCTCCTGAACGGCCCTCCTCCTTGGCCCCGCTCGGCAAAACCGCCATACCCCGGACTTGCTTTGGTCGGCGGTGGCGCAGCCTTTTTGAATGTAGGTGGGCGAGGCCGTCCCTTTTAATTATATCCGCCGCACGGTCCCATAGGGGCGCAACCGCCGTGAGCCTGGACCTTGAAAACACTTCCTAAATCCTTGGCCCCTTTTTCCCGTTGAACTTTCCTTTTACCCTCGCACCGAAACCGGGGCGCTTCATGGCCGTCAAATAAGATGAACATATTCGATCTGCATCTATTTATAGAGTCGCTCCGAGGGGAATGTCATTGGGGCAGGGTTTTATTATAAGTGGGGCCCCGTGCAATTTTACAGAGAAATCCGGCCGCCTCATCGAATCGGCGGCCGGCACAGGCAGGCTGCTCCTTGTTCCTCGCAACCTGCCTCCTATGATGTCCCCCACACCCCGGGCTCGAAGCGGCGGAGCGGGACGCTCGCTGGACGGCCCGAAAAAAAGCGGAGGCAAGCGACACCCCTACCCGGGATTGTCTATTCGTCAAAGAGGCTGTAGTTTTTTTAGACATCTTTAAATCTCTGAAAACCCGATGAAATTTTAAAACCGAAAACCGGACCATCCAATATCTTAGACAACTCTCAATTAAAGATCTTCAAAAAATATGCATTTCACCCGGCCCTCAGACGACTTTCCTCTGTTTTAAATAACGGAAACATCGGGGAAATTAAATTTGCCGGCCTGATTTTAAAATAATGTTTTTAACGATTGCACGATTTATGCAGTTATTCAGGAGCTGAAACAACAATGACCGTTTCGACTTTTTTTATCGAATACATCAAAACAAGAAAAAGGAGGCAGCGACATGAATAATTATATTCGTATCGGCATGGTCGTTCTCGCAGCCGGAATGATCGTGAGCGGTTGCGTAAGCTCGGGAAAGTATACAAAGATGGAAAAGGCAAAGAATGATGAGATCACCTCGCTGCAGCAGGAAAAAAGCACGCTGGAGCAGCAGAAAGCCGCTCTGGAAAAGGACAACGCCGGATTGAAGCAGCAGATATCGTCCCTGGATCAGCATTATACGTCGGCACAGCAGCAGGTCAGGTCCCTGCAGCAGGAGAACGCCTCGCTGGTTGCCTCCAGTGAACGGCAACAGGAGCAGTTCGATGCGCTGGTGAAGGACCTGTCTAGCGAAGTGCAAAAGGGTGAGCTTCAGGTGAAGCAGTACAAGAACATGCTGTCGGTCGAGCTGGCAGAGCAGATCTTCTTCGACTCCGGTCGTGCGAAGCTTAAACCGAGGGGAACAGAAGTCTTGAAAAAAGTCGGCGAGGCCTTGAAAGGCTACGGGGACAAGATCATCCGGGTCGTAGGCCATACGGATAACAGGCCGGTCGCAAAGTCCCTTCAGGGCACCTTCCCGACGAACTGGGAGCTTTCGGTCGCCCGGGCGACCACCGTAGTCCGCTTTCTTCAAGACGTGGGCGTGCCGCCCGAACGGATGGTCGCGTCGGGGAGGGCGGAATACGACCCGGTGGCGCCGAACGACACGCCGGAAGGACGCCAGCAGAACCGACGGATCGAGATCATGCTGATTGATAAAAATCTGGTGAGCGAGATGACCCAGGCGAGTAAATGACGGAGGACCCTGCCGGCCGGGCTTTTTGAAATTCAAAATAAATCCGATTTCTCCTCCGCCCTCGCGCGTGGGGAAATTGAATCCGCCGGAGGAGTGCGACAGGCCGGGCGGATCGGACGAGCGGGACAAGCGCTTGCAAAGGAGGGGAAAATGGCAAAAGTCGTTTCGGATTCATGGGTGATGGGTCCTTCGAAAAATATCAAGAAGTCGGTCGCGTTTTATGCGAAGCTGGGGCTGAAGCCCTCGATGCGGATGCCGTTTTACGTCGAGTTCAAGATCCCGGGTGGCACGGCGTTGGGGCTTCACTCGATGGGGGAGAAGATCGAGAAAAAGAAGGGCCGCGGGGGAGGGTTCGGGATTATGCTTCGCGTGAAGGGGATCGAAAAGCTCGCGGTCGGATTGAAGCGGAAGGGAATTCGTTGCAGCCCGGTCCGGACGGCGCCCGGCGGGGCGAAGTTTTCCTCCTTTTCGGATCCGGACGGCAACCGGCTGACCTTGATCCAGATGGCTTGATGCGGCTCCCCCCCGCCTCGCGCACGGGGGACTGATAGACGATGATAACAGAGGGCCCTTCAGATTGCCGTTAGAGCCCGCCGGGGCCAGCGGAAGAGACACGGGATGCCTATGTACTCCATCCGATCCGTGCGATGCTGAGGATGGGAAAGGATGACGAGCGAATCGTCTACAGGATTTCAGGAATTCAGGGGATTCGATCCGCCATTCCGGGCTGGCCCCGCTCCGCCATTGCCCACGAGGAGCCTGCTCACTTGATCTTATGCTGTGGGTCAAGGCCGGTCTTCGCGGGTTCCATGGAAGGTGGACTGTTCAACTCTTGGGGCTCACCGAGCAGAATGCCTTGGGCAAGGTAGGTCCCGGTTTCGTTCGCAACCCGTAATTCCTTTTCGGTTTCGATCCCTTCGGAGATGATTCCTTCCTTGGAATAGTTTTTAAAAGCCAGGGTAAGATCTTTCAGAAAGCGGCCGAATTGCTCGGAGGACGCGGCCTGGACGATCGCCGAACGGTCCAGCTTGATATAATCCGGAACAAGCTTGGCGACGAAGGCCAGGGAAATGAAACCCGCTCCAAAGTCGTCGATGGCGAATTTATAGCCACGCGAGCGCCACTTCCGGGCGATTTCCAGATGGCGGTCGATGTCCAGCAGGGCTTCGGATTCCGAAATCTCCAGGATGACCTCCGGCCCCCGGAGCGGGGGAACGGTTTTGAATTCGCCGAGGACGCTGAAATCGACATTGATGAACACCTTTTTTAATCCAAGCGTCGCGGCGCGTTGGAGTTGCACATTCAAACAAAGCGTTTTGAGTTCTTTCAATTGGCCCACGGCCTGGTATCGTTTGAACAGCTGGGAGATTTCCAACTTTCCCTGGGGATCCCGGCTTAACGCCTCATAGCCGATAATTTGTGTTGTGCGTGTGTCGACGATGGGCTGAAACACGGTTTTAAGGGCGTCTTGATCGAGTCGATATTCCTCCTCCCCGATGTGGACTTTATCTCCCCCCTTCTTGGCGATGTACAGCGCCCGGTCGGCCATCCGGATGAGTTCATTTGTACTTCGGCCGTGGTCGGGATACAAGGCGACCCCGATGCTCAGGTCGAAGGGGGATTCTTCACCGGCCCCGGTCAGGCGCACCCTTTTCTCAATCCGTTCGGCGGCTACCAACACCCCTTCACGAGTACTATTGGATAGGACGACCACCATTTCGTCTCCGCCCCACCGACAGACCAGGTCGATTCCACGGGTGGCCTCTTGAATCGCTTCCGCCACTTTTTTTAATGCCCGATCCCCCGCCTGATGTCCCTGCATGTCATTGATGGACTTGAAATTGTCGATGTCGCATAGCAAAATGGCCAAGGGCTGGGATTGGCGATCGGCGCGCTGGATTTCCTCCTTTATCCGTTCCTCGAAGTAATAACGATTGTATAGACCGGTGAGGTTATCCCGCATGGCGTGTACCTCGAATATACGCCTCATGCGCCGGAAAGCCCAACGGATATGCAGAACGTAAATCGTAAAGAGACAGGTCAGGATCAATAACCCGGCCAGGGCCTTGACCGTGGTGGACTGATAGTCGTTAAGACTCGGCGACGACTCACTCAAATTGATCAGGTAGGTGCCGATGAGAATGCCGGCATAGAGCAACAATAGGCCCAGCGTCATGATCCAGAGTTGCGATTCTCTCCGCTCGATATTTCGGATATTATCTATAACGGTCTCTCCAGTGGGAATATTACTCGATGGCGTCATGCGCAATTCCTCATTTTTGTCCAACAACTTAAGTATATCAATGAATTGGATTACGTCAAGGTGATGGAGTCCAAGTTGGCCAGAACGTTTTTCTCCCCTTTTTCAGGCGGGAGGCGGCCATCTCCGACGTGCAGAAAGGCCGTCCGATAGGTCGGGCCGGACTTGGAGAAACTTGGACTCCCCTCCGGCCTCGCGCGCAGGAATGCGAAACGAAAGGCTGGAAGAAAATGGGGGTAAGGCTTATAATGCCTGATGGAAAGATCGGAGGCCCATCATGATTCGACGCCTTTCCTCATGCGTTTGGATAATCGGGATCGCGGCGGGCCTTTCACTGGCCTTTTTATCATCGGCGGCCCTTCCCGATCCCTTCGGCGCGGAAACCGCGCCATCCCCGCAACCCCGATCGACGGTTATCTTCGAGGTTCCCCATTCCGATTCCATCGCCGTGTTCGACTTCGAAACCCGCCGCATCATACGGCGGATCGATCTCGAGTCGGAGCCGGCGCCGCCGGAGGATGGGAACCGGGAGGCGCCCGTCGGACCCGCCGGACGCTACGTCTACTGGATCCGTCATAAAGGTAACGACCTCACCGTGGTCGACACGAGCGATTATCGGGTGGTCGGGCGTATTCCTCTGAGGGAGAAGGGACCCGGGAACGTCACGGTGGCTCGGGACGGACAGACTCTCTATATTCCGCATTACCAGGCGAAGGCCCTGACGATCTTCGACCTTAGGAAGAAAAGACAACGCGTGATCCCGCTGCCCGGTTACCCGAGCGATATTGCGATTGCGCCACGCGGGACTCTTCTGGTCACGAGCCGGGATTCGAACCAATTGTTGGCGGTCGACGAGGCCACGGGCGCGATCCAAGCGGTCGACGTCGGGCGCAACCCGGTCGGCGTGGCCGTAACGACGGACGGGTCGCAGGCCTACGTCTCCCACGACACCGAAGCCGCCGTCGACGTGATCGACCTGACGGCGGTCCCGTTTCATATCGTCGGGCGCGTCGCGGTCAAAGGGGCGGGCGGATCGGCCGTGGCGGCGGGACCGGACGGAAAGTATGTCTACGTGGCGCACTGCTGCGCGAACAGCACACTGACCGTGATCTCCGTCGCAACGATGTCGGTGACCTGCGAGCTGTCCCTGGCACCGGAGGGATTGGACCCGGTCCGGATCGTCTTCTCGCCCGGCGGTGACGAGGCCTTTGTCCTCAACAGCGGATCGATGAATATCTCGTCCTTCCGCCCGCCGTGCGGCAAGCCCGTCGCCGAGAATCCGTTTGATCGGTGAAGGCGGGAGTTTTCCGCACGGCGGGCGGAGGGCTGCCTCAATTGGGGTAGCGGTGCCCCAAATGAGTGATTTTGGCCCCGTTCCCCTGACCCTTCGTCTCGATTGATCGGATCAAAGACCATAATTGTATTATTAAAATTAAGAATGCGGCCTCTCGGGTATTCGATTCAAAAATGGCATACTGCGTGCATATCAAAGCGACGGACCTATAGGTCCACAACCATAAGGGAGGTTAGTCACATGAAGAAATTCTTGATGTTGGCGGTATCGATCCTGACCGCGGCAGCGTTGGCAGGCTTCAGCATGGCTGGGGATGCGCTTGCCAAGAAAGCGGCTGGGCCCACAATGACCATGGGCGAAGTGACGGCCGTGACGCCGGGGAAGAGTGTCTCAGTAAAGGACGAGAAGGGGAAGACCCACAAGTTCAGCATCTCCAAGAAGACCAAGGTTGAAGGGGACCTTAAGGTGGGTGCGAAGGTGGATGTGACCTCGAAGGGTAGTTCGGCCGAGGCCATTAAGGTTTCCGGCGGTTCGGAAGCTCCGGCGGCCCCGGCGGCTCCCGCCCCTGCGGCTCCGAAGATGTAAGCGGCGGTTCGTCAGGGTTTCTTGATGACGGCGCATCCCGGGTAATTCCCGGGGTGCGCTTTTTTTTATGGGGGAACGGAATCCGGAATGGCGGGGACACCCCACATGAATGCGCCGCGCCTCCCCTCCGGTCTCGCCCCTGGAGGCGACGGAAGGGGTTCCCGCCTCCGGGCTTATTCTTTTCGGGCCTTCAGGCTTAATCGATCCGGGCTTTCAGCCCCTGCGCCATCTTGATTTCACGGGCGTGGTTCACCGTCCAGGCCGTCTTATGCGTCACGGCGTCGATCAGGGCCGATGCCGACGGCATCCCCGTCCCGCTCCGCTTCACGCCGCCGAAAGGAAGATGCACCTCCGCGCCGATCGAAGGCAGATTCACGTAGCCCAGGCCGTAATCGCACTCCTCCCGGACCCGCCGGGCTTTGCGGTAGTCCTCCGTAATCACGGCGAGGGCCAATCCGTAATCGGTATCGTTGTAAATTTTAATCGCTTCCTCGTTCGATCGAAAGGGCACGATGGCGACGTTCGGCGCGAACACCTCTTCCCGGAGCACGCGGGACTTCGGGGAATAGTCCATCTGATAGACGAATGGGGAGACGAACTGACCGCGGCCGTATTCCTTTCCCGTGAGTGGCCCGCCCTCGAGAAGAACCCGGCCGCCCTCTTTCCGCGCCAGGTCGTTGTAGAACTCCATCTTCTTCCGGCCGCCCTCGTTGATCAAGGGCCCCATGAAGGTTTTTTCATCCAAGGGGTCGCCGACGGTCACGCGCCCTGAGAGTTTCACGAACTCCTCGCAGAATTTGGCGTAGATCGCCTCGTGGACAATCAGCTTTCCGGACGAGACGCAGCGCTGGCCGGTGGTCTTGTAGGCCGAGAGCACCGCCGCGTTGAGCGCGATCGAAAAATCGGCGTCCTCGAAAACGATCACGGCGTTCTTCCCGCCCATCTCGCAGACCGCGAACTTATGAGGACTCTCCGCGCAGACCCTCCGGATTTCGGAACCGACCTCATACGATCCCGTGAAGGCGACCACGTCGACCCCGGGATGGGAAGTCAGGGGACGGCCGGCGCGCTCCCCGTCGCCCTGAACCAAATTCAAGACCCCGGCCGGAATCCCGGCGCGCTCCAGGTACTCGACGACCTTATGGCCGAGGAGCGGCGTGTCCTCGGAGGGCTTGAACACGACCGTGTTCCCCTCGACCAGCGAGGGACCGAGCAGCCAGAGCGGGATGGCAAACGGGAAATTCCAAGGGGTGATGGCCGCCACGACGCCCTTGGGGTGACGGAGCATATAGGCGTCCTTCTCGGCGATCTCGGAGGCCAGCACATCCCCGGCCGGCATCCGGGCCGCGCCGAAGACATACTGGGCCATGTGAATTCCTTCCGTCACATCGGCGCGGGACTCGTTGATCGCCTTGCCGCATTCCCGGGCCATGAGACGCGACAGCTCCTCATGATCCTTCCTGACCAACTGGACAAATTGATCGAAGATCTCGCCCCGCTTGATCCGGGACATCTCCCTCCAGGCGGGGTACGCCTTCCGGGCGGCCCGAACCGCCTCGTCGACGTCCTGCGCGTTGGACAGCGGAAAGGTTCCCAGCACCTCGTCGCGGTTGGCCGGGTTGCGGCTCTCGAACGTTTCGCCCGTGCGGGAATCCACCCACCGTCCGTCGATGAAATTCTTGCCGTGGATCGACACGATTGATCTCTCCTTTATTAAATATGGAATGGAACAGGGTTCCTGGAAGCAAGCCTCCGCGGAGCCACCTTAGCGACAACAAATATCTTGAGACGCGCCGCGCTATAGCCGTAAGGCGCCATGGGCGAAAATCTAGATGCTCCCGTCATCGAATGGTGCAACTCGGAGGGTTGCCGGAAGGAATTCTGTTCCATTCCCGATTCAGGCTTTGCCCAACTCCATCGACCGCTTCGTCGCCGCCTCGACCGCCTCGATCAGCGTCGCCCGCAGCCCTCCGCGTTCCAGCTGGGAGATGCCCGCGATCGTCGTCCCCCCGGGCGAGGCCACCTGGTCCTTGAGTTCTCCGGGATGCCGCTTCATCTGGAGCACCATCTCGGCCGCGCCGGCCACCGTCTGCGCCGCCAAAAGCATCGCCACGGCCCGCGGCAGCCCCATCTTCACGCCGCCGTCCGCGAGCGCCTCGATCATCATGAAGACAAAGGCCGGGCCGCTGCCCGACAGACCCGTCACCGCGTCGAGATACTTTTCCGGCAATTCCACCGCGATCCCCACCGCTTCCAGAATCGACCGGACATCCTCCACGTCCTGTTTGGTCGCTTTCTTCCCGGGGCTGAAGGCCGCCGCTCCCCGGCCGATGAGGGCCGGCGTGTTCGGCATCACCCGGATGATCCGGGCCTCGGAGCCGGCCACCTCTTCGATCTGCCGGATCGGGACCCCCGCCGCGATCGTGACGATCAGGTGATCCCGCGTCAGGACCCCCTTGATGTACTGAAGGATCGGCCGGACAAGGTCCGGCTTCAAGGCCAATAAAATAATTTCGGCCGACTTCGCCACCAGGGCGTTGTCGGCCGTCACTTTAACCCCGGTTTCCTTTTTGAGATGCTCCAGTGCGGCCCGATCCGGATCGGCGGTGATCACCTTGTCCGGAGACAGCACCTTGGCCTTGATCAGTCCGCGGATCAGGGCCGAGCCCATGCGCCCCGCCCCGATTACGCCCAGCTTTCGACTCAGCTTTGCCATCGCAAGCCCTCTTGAGTGGAGTTTGACGCCGTCGCCATTCGTTTTATGGAAAGGATACCTTCAAGTCCCCTCTTTTTCAAGCGGTCCCGAGTCAATCCTATTTACCCCCGCGATCGGATTCCGAGCTCCAGAGTCCTCCGCCCTGCGTGGAGATGAACAGAAAAACGAAGCAGTAGATCGCGGCCAGCTCTCCTCCGTTCTGTATCGGCAACAGCGCCTTCGTCCCGTGCGCCATCCAGTACGCGACGGCCATCAGACCGCTGCAAAGGAAGGCCGCCCAGCGCGTGAAGAGCCCGATCATGACGAGCGTCCCTCCCACGAGCTCGATCGGACCGGCGATGTAGGTAATAAACGCGGGGACCCCGGGCGGCATCGGCATGGGAAAGGAGAACAATTTCTGTGCGCCGTGCCACAGAAAGAGGAACCCGACCACGATCCGCATCAACGCGTAAGCCTGCCGGTTTAAAAAACCCATGAATCCCGCCATCGCCCCACCTCCTTATGTTGTTGTGTCGTCCCTGATATCGTCCTATTATATACCATCTCCTCATCAGACGCAGCAGGCGTCGGCATACCGGGAAATCAAATCCCGGCGTACCATTCATATCCCTGGTCCTCCCAATACCCTCCGCGACCCCCGCCGATCGATTTAAAATCCTCGACCAGCTCGATCCGCATGACGTACTTGGCCATCTTGTATCCGAGCTGCCGCTCGAGGCGAAGGCGGATCGGGGCGCCGTGGGCGACGGGGAGGACCCGGTCGTTGATTTCATAGGCCAGGAGGGTTTGCGGATGGTAGGCGTCGTCAAAATCGATGCTCTCGTAATAGGCAAGGCCCGAATCGTCGGGGTCGGCGCAGTAAAAGACGACGTAGCGTGCGGACGGGAGAGGACGGACCCGATTCAGGATCTCGCCCAGGGGGACCCCCTTCCATTTCGCGATGGCGCTCCAGCCTTCGACGCAATCGTGGCGGGTGATCTGCGTGCGGGATGGAAACCCGCGCAACTCCGCCAGCGACAGCTTGGCCGGATGCTCGACCAGCCCCGACACGGCCAAGGTCCAGCCGGCGAAGTCATTCTGGGACAGCGCCCGGTAGTCCGGATTGTCCGGGTCGATGGTGCCGTTGGTCGGAAAGACGGGCGACCGCTCGGCCTCCGAATATTCCGGGGCCATCGCCATTCTCGGGGTGATGAGACGCTGGCCCTCCCGGGTCAGCCCCTCGGCGGCACCCAGGATTCTCGGAAACCATCCAGACTGCGACAGCTTATCGCATGCGGCCAGAAGCGTCAGGCCGAGGGCCTGAACGGACCGGAGCATGAAACGGCGTCGGTCAATCCGGTTACGGATCATGATCGACGTCCCCCAACTCCGCCACGCGGTAGCGCCCGATCACCATGGAACGGAGATTGTTCCAAAGCCCAGTCACGGCCACCATGAAGAGATGCGCCGAGGTGTATCCGACGAACGCAAAGCAGACGATGAAATGGACGGTCCTTGCCGCTTGCCGTCCGCCAAAAAGGGCGAGGAGGCCGGGATACGCGGCGTCCATCCGCGGGGACATCGTCAGGCCGGTCAGGACGATGAGGGGCCCCAGGACGAACACCACGCCGGTATAGGCGATCTTCTGCAGGACATTATACCGGGCCGCCTCCTCTCCCGCCGGATGGCGAAAGCGCAGATGGTCCACCACGGAACGGCCGATACCGCGAAGGTCCTTCGGAACCGGGAGGAGGTCCCGATCAAAATGACGGCTCAGAAGGGTGTAAAGGCCGAAGAGAACGCCGTTGATGACGAAGATCCAGGCAAAAAAGAAATGCCACCGGCGCCCCATCGCCAGCCATTGGAAGCTTGGAATCGTGGCCCATGACGGAAAGCCGCGGCGATGAAGCTTCCCGCTTGAATCGCTGGAGGCCCCCAGCCAGCCGGTTGTATCGAACGAATAACCGAAGACGCGCGTCACGCCGCGAAGTCCCTCCGCTTCCGAAAAATCGGAATCCAGCGCGAGGATCGGCCGGTCCCGATCCGACCGCTCGCCCCAGTAAAGGGCCGGGTGGGCGTTGAAGATCTGGAGGCCGCTCATCACCAGAACGGGAAGGCAGAAAACATTGATCCAGTGGGCGAGACGCACCGGAAGCGTATGCCGGTAAATCCAGCGGACGGCGGGAGCCCCGTGCGGCGACGGAGACAACGGCTCCGGCAGGACCGGAGCGCTTGGAAGGTCCGGTGAAGCGATCGGTTCATCGGGCTCGGATCGGGCCGCTTGTTCCGGTCGATCCTTCTCGTCCGACGGACCGCCTGTTCCAACGATATCCGACATGGGAGGCCCCGCGCTGGTCTCCAACAAAGATAAGACGCTCGAAGGCTACAGTCAAGATAAAGATAAAAAGACCGAGGATCGTCGATCCGCCGGCCCGCGGCCTCCGGCGGATTTTCATTTCTGGCGGAGGTCTCCGTCGGTTGACTTTTCCGTCGGCTTGCGTCTATAGTGACGCCATGAAATTCCAGTCCATCCGCGGTTTCAAAGACATCCTCCCCGGCGAGATCGAGGCCGTTCAGCGGCTCGAGCGGGCCGCCCGGTCGGTCTTCGAGTCGTTCGGCTTCTCCGAGATCCGTATCCCGATGCTCGAGGTGACCGAGCTCTTCGCGCGGGGGATCGGGGCCGCGACCGACATCGTCGAAAAGGAGATGTACACCTTCGAGGACCGCGACGGAAAAAAAATCACGCTCCGGCCGGAAGGGACCGCGCCGGTCGTTCGGGCCTACATCGAGCATCAACTGAGCCAGAAAGCGCCCGTCGCCAAACTATACTATCTTGGACCGATGTTCCGCCACGAGCGGCCGCAGGCCGGCCGGTTCCGCCAGTTCTACCAGGTCGGCGTCGAGGCCCTCGGCACCGACCGGCCGGCGATGGACGTGGAGGTGCTTGCGATGCTGATGGCCGTGCTCCAACGCGTCGGCGTGACGGAGGTTCGACTCGAACTCAACAGCCTGGGCGATTCGGCCTGCCGCCCGCATTACCGCAAGACGCTGAAGGCCTATTTCAAGACCCACCTCGCGGAGCTCTGCGAGGACTGCCGGCGGCGCTATGAAACAAACCCGATGCGGATCCTGGACTGCAAGAAGGAAGGCTGCCGGGCCGTCGCGGCCAAGGCCCCGTCTCCGTTGGACCACCTCTGCGCGGATTGCCTGGCCCATTTCCAGCAGGTCAAGGACGGGCTGAACCGGCTCAAGATCCCCTTCGTGGTCAACGAGCGGCTCGTACGCGGACTGGACTACTACACGCGAACCGCCTTCGAGGTCACCACGACGAAGCTCGGCGCACAGAATGCGGTGGCGGCCGGCGGACGCTACGACGGCCTCGTGGAAGAGCTCGGCGGCCCCCCCACCCCCGCCATCGGATTCGCGATGGGGGTGGAGCGGATCGCGACGCTCATGGAACGGATCGCGACGCCGACGCCCGATGTTTTTTTTGCCTTGTTGGGGGAAGAGGCCCTCCGCCAGCTGCTCCCGGCGATCGTCCGCCTTCGAGGTCTTGGGGTGCGGATCGAGATGGACTACTCCGGCGGGGGCTTGAAAAAGCAGATGGGCCTTTCGGACAAGCTGGGCGCGCGCTACACGCTGATCGTGGGCGAAAACGAGCTGAAATCAGGCAAGGCCATTCTCCGGAACATGTCCGACAAGTCCCAGGCCGAACTGCCCCTCTCCGAACTGGATCAATCCCTTCCGGAGCTTTTCAAAAAACCCTAAAACCGGCCATTTTCCCCATGGCCCTGCCTGGATATTCGATTCGGATCGAAACGATGCGTCCTTTTGAAGGCCGGGTTCAATCGTTGCGCTCGTCGGATGGCTCCGAATCATTTTTCATCTTTTGCAATACGCTCTGCGCGACGTCCGAAGAATAGCCCCGGCGGATGAGCTGGGCGAACAGCCGACGGTAATCTTTGGGGTCGCGAAGGCCGCGGCCCTTGAGCCGTTGCGCGGCGAGTTCCGTCGCATGGGTCTTCTCATCCCGCTCCCCGAACAGCTCGCGGACGGCCTCCTCGACCCATTCCCGGGCGACGCCCTTTCGTTCCAACTCCATTCGAAGACGCAAGGGACCCCAGTGCCCTCGCAGGACCCTGTCGCGGGTCCATTGCCGGGCCAGGGTCCGGTCATCGATGTATCGGTATTCTTCGAGGCGTTGGATCGCTTTACGGATGACGGGATCGGAATAGTTTTTCTGGCGCAGCCGGCGTTCGACTTCGATCCGGCTTCGGGGGCCGCGGGCCAGGTAGCGGTAGGCGGAGTCCAGGGCCTTTCTTAGAAGCTCTTCATTCACTTATTCGTAGGGGCTCGCGTCGCCCCCTCCTCCGGCCAAGCCGGATGGAGCCTCCCCTTCTCGCTCGCGTTGCTCGCTGGATTGTCACGGACTTCCCGGGGAGTATCTACTATCGTCCAAAGCGGTCGATCTTGAATTTGGGTTCCGCTTCCTTGCCCACGGATTGTTCGGGGCTTCCGCCCCAGGCATCGGAGGTGGACTGGATGCCCTTGACCTTGAGCGTGAAGTCCTCCGGATTGGTGCACCACCGGAGCGCTTCTTCGTAGGTGATCAGGTTCTTCTGATACAGGCTGAAAAGCGACTGGTCGAAGGTCTGCATCCCGTACTGAGACTGACCGGCCGCGATGACATCCGGGATCTTGCGGGTCTTGTCCTGATCGATGATGCATTCCCGGACGGTCTGCGTGGCGATCATGATCTCGACCGCAGGCACCCGCCCGTTTCCGTCTGATTTGGGCACCAGACGCATGGAGACCACGCCCTTCAAGACCGAGGCGAGCTGCATGCGCACCTGCTTCTGCTGATAGGGGGGGAAGACCGAGATGATCCGGTTGATCGTCTCGCTCGCGTCCAGGGTGTGGAGCGTGCTCATTACCAGATGGCCCGTCTCGGCCGCCACGAGCGCGGTCGAGATCGTTTCGAAATCGCGCATCTCACCGACCAGGATGACGTCCGGGTCCTGACGGAGGGCCGACCGCAGCGCCCCGCTGAAGGACTCGGTGTCGGCCCCCACCTCCCTCTGGCTGACGATGCTCTTCCGGTCGCGGTGAAGATATTCGATCGGGTCCTCGATCGTGATGACGTTGTCCATCCGGTTCCGGTTGATAAAATCGATCAGGGAGGCCAAGGCCGTCGTCTTTCCGCTGCCGGTGGTCCCCGTAACCAGGATCAGGCCCCGTTGCTCCATCGCCAGTTTTTCAAGAACCGGCGGAAGATTCAACTCTTCGATCGTCTGGATTTTGGTCGGGACGACGCGGAAGACCAGGCCGATCGTTCCCCGCTGCTGGAAGACGTTGACCCGGAAACGTCCCATACCGGGGGCGCTGTAGGCCAGGTCGATCTCGCTGCGCTGCTTGAACTTTTCCTTCTGCGGATTGCTCATGATCGAGAAGGCCACCTGGATCGCGTCTTCCTGGCTCAGCTTGGGCTGCTCTTCGACCGGAACCAGATGACCGTCCACGCGGACAATCGGGTGATTCCCGACCTTCAGGTGAAGGTCGGACGCTTTGCGGTCGATTGATATCTTGAGCAGTTCGTTGATGCTCACGGCCATTTGGATTTCTCCTCAGGCAATCGGTTGGTGTCCCCGCGTCGGCTGCGCCGTTTTGGGCGGCGCCGTCTTTCCCGCCGCTCCGGCCGGTTTTCGAAGCGTCATGGCCGCCTCCCGAATCCGTTCTTCGATCTCCCGGGCCGCGGCGGTGTTTCCCTTTAAAAAGGTTCGGGCCTGCTCGCGGCCCTGGCCGATGCGCTCTCCTTTGTAAGTATACCAAGCCCCGCTTTTTTCGACAATGCCCTTATCCACCCCCAGGTCCAGGATTTCGCCGATCTTGGAGATCCCTTCGTTGAACAGGATGTCGAATTCGGCCTGCTTGAACGGCGGCGCGACCTTATTCTTCACCACCTTGACGCGCACCCTGTTTCCGGTCACGTCCTGTCCTTCTTTGATCGCCTCGATCCTTCGGATGTCCAAGCGCACGGAGGCATAGAATTTCAGGGCGTTTCCGCCCGTGGTGGTCTCGGGATTCCCGAACATCACGCCGATCTTCATCCGGATCTGGTTGATGAAAATCACCGTGGTCTGCGATTTACTGATGGTCGCCGTCAGTTTCCGGAGGGCCTGCGACATCAGCCGGGCCTGAAGCCCCATATGCGCGTCGCCCATCTCGCCCTCCAGCTCGGCGCGCGGAACCAGCGCCGCCACCGAATCGATCACGATCAGGTCCAGCGCCCCGCTGCGGACCAGCGTCTCGGCGATCTCCAGCGCCTGCTCCCCGGTGTCCGGTTGCGCGATCAGCAGTTCGTCCGTCTTCACACCCAGCTTGCGCGCGTAGGTCACGTCGAGGGCGTGCTCGGCGTCGATGAAGGCCGTCGCGCCGCCCGCCTTCTGGGCCTCGGCGATCGCGTGCAGCGTCAGCGTGGTTTTTCCCGAGGACTCGGGACCGAAGATCTCGACCACCCGCCCGCGGGGAAATCCCCCCACGCCCAGCGCGATGTCCAGACCCAAGGATCCGGTCGAGATCGCGGGGACGTCCGACAGGACCTCCTCCGAACCCAATTTCATGATGGCCCCCTTTCCGAACTGCTTTTCGATCTGGGCCACCGCCAGATCGAGCGCCTTGCCGCGACTCTCTTTGTCCGCCATGGATGCTCCTTTATGGTTAAATGGTGACGTGATCGTTCATCCTCTAACGCGCCCGGGATGAACGGTCACGGCCTTCCTGCCGCGCCGGGCCCGTCAATCCATGAGCCCGTCCTATGAAACGGCCCCGTTTTCGATACGACAGGGAGATTGCAATTACAATGCCACCGACCACAGCTTCGTATAGACCGCCCCTTCCCGCCTCAATTCACTTTGAATCAGGTGTAGCTCGCCCAGCACGCAGTCTCCCGCGAGAAAATGATGCTGAACCGCCAGGGCCTTCATCAAGTCGTCCAGGCCGCGCGAAGTCTTCACCCGACCCAGGGTGAGATGCGGCCTGAAATCGCGCCGCTCCGGTGGAAACCCGAGCGGCGTCAAGGCGCGATCGATTCGTTCCTGAAGCCGCAACAGCCGGTCGTCCTCCGGCTGGATGCCGAGCCAGACGACCCTCGGATTCTTCGGGTTTGGAAAGACGCCGAGGCCGCGCACGCTGATCTTCATGGAACCGCACCCCGCCGCGGCGGACACCAAAGCCTCCTCGATCTCGTCCAACTGGGAATCCGACACCTCGCCCAGAAACTTCAAGGTCAGGTGCATTCCGTCCGACCGCACCCATGCGACCTGCGCTTCCGATTTCATCAACTCCCGCTGGACGGCGGCCGCGGCCGCCTTGATGGCCGGGGGCAGTTCCATCGCGACAAAGACGCGCACGGTCTACCGCGAAGGCGACGCAGGCGTCGTCCCTGACAAGGCCCGCCTCAACAGGTCCAGCGCATGCTGCGAGGCGCGAAGCTTGATCGCGGCGCGATCGCCGGAAAACCGGACGAAGGGAGTTTGCACCGCTCGGCCGTCGTCCAGTCCGAAATAAACCAGCCCCACCGGTTTTTCGGGCGTCGCGCCTCCGGGCCCGGCAATGCCGGTCACGGCCAGGCCGATGTCGGTCCCGGCCCGCCGGCGGATGCCCCGGGCCATGGCGGCGACGACCGGCGCGCTGACGGCCCCGTTCGCTTCGATCAGTTCCGCCGGCACGCCCAAGGCGTCGACTTTGGCGCGGTTACTATAACACACCTCGACCCGGTCGAGATAGTCCGAGCTGCCCGGCACCTGGGTCAAGCGATGGCCGATCAAGCCGCCGGTGCAGGACTCGGCCACGGCCAGTTTCATGCGGCGCTCCCTCAACAGGCGCCCGACCACCGCCTCCATCTCGTCCAGGCCCCGGGTATACAGGACGTCCGCCAACCGTTCCTCCACTTTCCGGAGCAGGCCTTCCAGAAGGATGCGGACCTCCTCCTTGTTCCGGCCGCGCCCCACGATCCGGACATCCACCCCCGTCGGCTTGGCCGACAGACCGATCCGGACCTGGCGATGAGCGATCATGAGATCGGCCAGCCGTTCGTTCACCGCCGATTCCATCAGCCCGTAGGTCCGGAAGAAATGCAAGGCGTTCCAGGGCCGGGAGGGAAAGCGCTGCAGAAGAAAAGGCCGGACCGTGGCTTCGTACATCGAGCGCATTTCGTGCGGGACCCCGGGCAGGCAGATCAGGTAGCTGTTTTCCCAGTGGAGGATCAAGCCCGGCGCGCTTCCCGTCGGGTTCTGGATCACGACGGACCGGGCCGGCATCAGGGCCTGGCGTTCGATTTGAGCCGGCATGGCTTGAGCCCGTTCCACGAAGCGCCGGCGCAGAGGCTCGAGCAGTTTTTCCTGCAGGATCAGGCGGCGGCCGGTGATCCGGCTGACCACCTTCTTGGTGAGATCATCTTCGGTCGGGCCCAGGCCGCCCGTGATCAGCACCACCGCCGCGCGCGAGGCCGCCTGACGGATTGCCTCCGCCATCCACCGCTCTTCATCGCCCACCACCGATTTGTGAATCGGCTCGAACCCCAGTTCGATCAGCCGGTCGGCCAGGTAAATCGAGTTGGTCTCGGGCCGGCCGTCCCACAACAGCTCCGAACCGGTGGCGATGATCTCGGCGTTCAGGTTTCTCATGACAAATGGACCAGGGCCCTCACGCCCTGCAGCAGCAGATTGGCGTACAAGCCGGCCACGGCGTCGTCCAGCATGATGCCCCACCCGCCGACGAGATTTTGTTCGATCCATCGCGCGGGAAACGGCTTGAGGACGTCGAGGACGCGAAAGAGGAGAAATCCGCCGATGGCGTAGCCGGCGTCGGACGGCAGCAGGAAACCCGCCACCAGCATCCCGGCGATCTCGTCAACGACGATCCGCCGGTTGTCTTTCACGCCGGTGGCGCGCTCCATCCGATCGGCCGCATGCACGCCCAGCGTGAAGACGGTCAGGACGACGGCCGCGTAGAGAATCGGCGAGCGATTGCGAATGAGAAAGACAAGGACCAATCCCACAAGGCTTCCGGCGGTGCCGGGGGCCACGGGAGCATAACCGGCGCCGAGGCCGGTCGCCACCCAATGAATCCATCGAGACAAATCGATCCCCGAGGTAAAGCCCGCGAAAAGTTCGATCGCATTCTAACACCCGCTCCGCGGGGTGTCAAGGAAACGCCCGCGGGCATTCGCGCCGCCGTTTTTCGGAGACGACCGCTTCATCGCCCGATCGTCCGCCGCGGATCGAATGCGATTCGAATCGCGTCAATTTTCCGTCGGAGAAAGGCCCCGGACATTTTACGAAAGACGCGGAGACGCGCTCGTGCAAGATGATCGATCGCTCGATGAAAACTTTTTGTCCGTTTTTCTACTTTTTTCTTGACAAACATAAAAATTCAGATATATTTACAAATAATAATGATGATCGAACACGGAGACTAATTCGAGATTACTTCGAACAGTGCGATGACCGAAACGACCGCCGTTCCCGATGCCGAATCATCCGGCATCGGGTCCTCCGCGTTCCTGAGAGAAAGCGCAAGTACGGATTCACACCTCAAGGATCGACGTCGAGGTGAGAGGTGAGAGCGATTTCGAGAATCTCTCAGAGGCCACTAACCCATGACGAAAGGGGGCAAATAGATTGCACGCACTCGGGAGGCATTTGCTGTTGGAGTTGAAGGTATGCAACTCCAAGGTGTTAAATGATCTGAAGAAGGTGCAAGAGATCATGGTCTCAGCCGCCAAGGAAGCCAAGGCCACCATCGTTGAGATCTCCTTCCACAAATTCAGTCCCTTTGGCATCAGCGGTGTGGTCGTTATCGCGGAGTCCCACATTTCGATTCACACTTGGCCCGAATACGGTTACGCGGCGATCGACATCTTCACCTGCGGCGATGTCCTCCAACCGGAAACGGCCGCGTCCCACCTGATCGAAAAGTTTCAATCGAAAGATCCGTCCATCGTTGAGCTGAAGCGCGGCGTCCTGATCCGCGGCGACATGAAACTCCCTCACAAACCCGTGAAAGAGGTCTTGGAATATGCCCGAACCAAAGAGCTACAAATGGTTCCTTGACTTTCTCACGCCCGACGAAGGCCACATGCATGGCGTGGAGACGATCCTCCACGCCAAGCAGACCAAGTTCCAGCAGATGGAGATCATGCTCACCCGCAATTACGGGCGCTGCCTGGTCCTGGACGGCAAGATGCAGTCCAGCGAGTATGACGAGTTCATCTACCACGAGGCCCTCGTCCATCCGGCCATGCTCACCCATCCCGATCCGAAGAAGGTGTTCATCGTCGGGGGAGGCGAAGGCGCCACCCTCCGCGAGATCCTTCGGCACAACTCGGTCGAGCAGGTCCTGATGGTGGATATCGATCAGGATGTCGTGGAAGCCTGCAAAACCTATCTGCCCGAGTGGCACCGGGGCTCCTTCGACGACCCGCGGGTGAAGCTCGAGTTCCGGGACGCGCGAAAATATCTGGAAGAGACCAAGGACGTCTACGACATCATCATCATCGACATCTCGGAGCCGGTGGAAGAAGGTCCGGCCTATCTCCTCTACACGAAGGAGTTCTACCAGATCGTCATGAAACGCCTCAGCAAGAACGGCCTCATCTCGCTTCAGGCCGGGACCACGGCCTTGACGGCGCTGCTCTGCTTCTCGGCCGTGTACCAGACCCTCAAATCGGTTTTTCCCATCGTGCGGCCCTACCAGGCGATCATCCCCTGCTTCGGATTGCCGTGGGGCTTCGCCCTGGCCTCCAAGCAGCTCGATCCGCAGAGCTTCTCCCAGGCCGAGATCGACAAGCGGATCGCCGAGCGCCTGAAAGGCGAACTGCAGTACTACAACGGCGAGATTCATCACGGCCAGTTTCTGTTGCCCAAACATATCCGGCAGCACGCGGAGCGCGAAACCCGGATCATCGAGGACAACCATCCGCTGTTTACGTACACCTGATAAGGCGACCGCCGTTTCTCCATGGACCCGGACGAACAACTGAGAACACCCCTCTTCGACGCGATGGTGGCCCTGGCCGAATCGCGGAAGGTCTCGTTTCACACCCCCGGCCACAAGAGCGGAAAAGGCATCTCCACCCGTTTCCGGAAATTCGTCGGTCCCAAGATCTTCTCCATCGACCTCACCACGCTGGACGAGGTGGACTCGCTCCACAAGCCCCGGGGCGTGATCAAGGAGGCGCAGGAACTGGCGGCCCGCGCTTACGGGGCGGACCGGTCATACTTCCTGGTGAACGGAACGACCGGCGGCAACCATGCGATGATCCTGGCCGCCTGCAACCCCGGCGACAGGATCCTCGTCGCCCGCAACGCGCACAAGTCGGTCATCGCGGGCGCCATTCTCAGCGGGGCGCAGCCGGTTTTTTTCCGTCCGGCGATCGACTCGCAGCTCAAACTCACGCGGAACGTCACCTTCGAAGAGACCCGCGCGGCGATCGACGCCCATCCCGAGGCCAAGATCCTTTTCCTCACCAGCCCCAATTATTACGGGCTCTGCGCCGACCTGGAACGGATCATCCCCTACGCCCATGACCGCGGCCTGATCGTCCTTGTGGACGAGGCGCACGGACCGCATCTGCGCTTTCACAAAGAACTTCCCCCTTCGGCGGTTGAGATCGGCGCGGACCTCTGCGTCCAGAGCACCCACAAGATCATCGGCGGAATGACCCAGGCCTCGATGCTCCACGCCCGGGGGACCCGAATCGATTTTCCCATGCTGACCAACGTTCTGCGCTTCGTGCAGACCACCAGCCCGTCCTACATCCTCATGGCCTCGCTGGACCTCGCGCGGATGCAGATGGCGACCGAGGGCGAAAAACTCCTGGACAAGGCCATCAGGCTCGCGCAGGAGGCGCGGACCCGCATCAACCGGATCCCAAATCTGTTCTGCTTCGGCGAAGAACAGGCGGGTCCCTTCGACATGACGAAACTGACGATCCGCGTCACGGCCCTGGGACTTTCGGGATACGAAGTATCCCGACGGCTCAACAGCCGCTACGGCATCCAGGTCGAGATGGCGGATGCCTTTCACATCCTGGTGATCGTGAGCATCGGAGACCGCCGGGACGATCTCGACCGCCTGGTCAAGGCCCTCAAGGAGATTGCGGGCGAGAACATCGGAAAGTTCTGGACGGCCGAGGCCCCCGACATCGCGGTCTTAAACTTCGAAAACGAGTCGCTGGCCACGCCCCGCGAAGCCTTTTTCGCCGATCATCATTATATTGCGCTGGAGGACGCCGCGGACGAGATCAGCTCCGAGATCGTCACGGTCTACCCGCCCGGGGTCCCGGTTCTCGTTCCCGGCGAACGGATCAGCAAGGAAACGATCGACTACCTAAAACGCTCGTTAAAACTGGGCGGCACCGTGGACGGCCTGGACGAGACCAATCAATACATCGGGGTCGTCAAGCGCGGCTCCCTCCCGATCAAGAATTCCTGATCACCCGAAGACACTCGATTCCAGAGCCAGCACGCCGATCCCGACCCCCAGCGTCAGCAAGGTGAGCGGAACGCCGACCTTCAGATAGTCCATAAAGGTGACCCGGGCCTCATACCGGGCCTGATGGACGACGATCAGGTTCGCCACCGAGCCGATCAGCGTCAGGTTCCCGGCCAGCGTGCTGCTCATCGCAAGCGCCAGCCAGGCCCATTTCGCGCCCGGCAGTCCGATGAGGAACGGCTCGATCAGGATCACGGCCGGCACGTTGCTCACCAGGTTCGAAAGAAGCACGGTCAGCCCCGAGAGCTGCGCGATCATGAGAGCGGTCGAGCCGCCGAGCGCACGATGAACCTGATCCAGAAGGCCGTTCATCACCCCCGCCTGCCGCGCCCCGCCCATGACGATGAACAGCCCCGCAAAAAAAGCCAAAAGCCGCCAGTTGACCTTCTTGATGATTGTGAGGAAATTCTGCCGTCCAGCCAGAAACAGCGCCGCCCCGGCCGCCATCGCCGTGAGTGCGTAGGGCGCGCCGGCAGCAAAACCGATCGCCGCGCCCGCGCTCGCGATCAGGCCCTTGATCAGAAGCGGTCGGTTCAGGCCTGAGGAAACCGGTCGAACCAAGTGAAAGACCCCGTGCCCCAGGATCTCCTTTCGATAAACCAAGGCCACCACGGCGATGTTCAGCACCATCCCGATCAGCGAAACGGGCGCCAGCGCAATCAGGAAAGACAAATAAGGCATGCCGGAATGGATCCCGATAAAGACGTTCTGCGGATTCCCGGTGACGCTCATCGCGCTCCCGATGTTCGAGGCCGTGGCCAGCGCGATCAGATAAGGCGCCGGACGGAGGCCGAGCGGCTTGATCGTCTGAAGAAGGATCGGCGTGAAAAGAAGACAGATCGTGTCGTTGACGAAGAAAGCCGAGAGGACGCCCGAGGTGAAAATCAAGAGGGAAAGCAATTGCAGCGGGCTTCGGACCGACGCGACGATGCGGACCGCCACCCAATCGAAAAAGCCGGCCAGCTCGAGATGAGCGATCACGACCATCATGCCCAGCAAGAGCAGGAGGGTGCTCCAGTCCAGCGCCTTCGGGACCTCGGAGAGAGGCAGCGCGCCGCTGAGGATCATCAGGGCCGCCCCGATGAGCGACGCCCAAATCATGTCGATCGGAATTCGGGGGATCTTCTGAAGGGCGATGACCAGGTAGGTGAAAATCAGAATGATGAGAGCGATGATCACATCAAGCGGCGAAATCCGTTATGCGATTGGAGGACCCCGGCGATCTCTCGATCACCGGACGGGGCTCATTATAATACGAACAAAAACCGAAATCCAATTTCCCGACTTGCTTCCAATTCGGGCCGCCGCTAAAATATCCGCCATGGAGTCGTTCATCGAAGAGGTTCGCGGGCGTCTCTCGACCGCCTCGCGCGTCACGGTACTCACCGGGGCCGGCATCTCGGCCGACAGCGGCATTCCGACCTTTCGAGGGCCGGAGGGATTATGGAAAAATTTCCGGGCCGAGGACCTGGCCACGCCGGAGGCCTTCGAGCGCGATCCGAAGCTAGTATGGGAATGGTACAACTGGCGGCGGGAACTGATCGCCGCGAAAGAGCCGAACCCGGCCCACCGGGCCCTGGTCAAAATCGAAAGCGGGATGGAAGCCCGTCAAGGGCGCTTCCGTCTGCTGACGCAGAACGTGGACGGGTTGCACGGACGGGCCGGAAGCCGGAACGTGATCGAGCTGCATGGAAATATCTGGAAGGTCCGCTGCACGGGATGCGGGACGGTGACGGAGGACCGCCGCGTCCCGATTCCGATTCCGCCGCACTGCGCCTCGTGCGGAAAGATGCTGCGGCCCCACATCGTCTGGTTCGGGGAGTCGCTGGACCCCCGGGACATGGACCGGGCCGTCGAAGCGCTTGAGAATTGCGATGTGATGCTGGTGATCGGAACCTCGGGCGTGGTCCAGCCGGCCGCAACATTCGCCTCGACCGCCCGCGGGGCCGGTGCCTTCGTGGTCGAGATCAACCCGGATGCCTCATCGTCTGCCGCTCAGATCGCACTGCGCGGGCGCGCGGCCGAGATCGTACCGCAGCTGGTTTAGAGATGCATCAGGACTCTATTTAGGATCCTAAGAACTTATCCACCGCCCTCTTGCCTCCGGTGAGTATCGAAGCGCCGTCTCCGACCAGGATGCTGTCGAAACGATAATTGAGCAGCACGCGGATTCCTTCCCGCGCCTTGGAGGGATCTTTGTATTTCTCGGGCGCCATTAGATTGAGACGACCGGGCGGTTTTCCGATCAAGGCATCGCCCAGGATCAAAGTCCCTTTGCCGCGGTCAAGAAACAGCGCCGATTCTCCCGGCGATTTGCCGTCCGGGATATGGATCGCCTTGAGGCTGCCCGGTAGGAGATCTCCATCTTTAAACGTGCGGTCTATTTTTATTTCCATGAGGGGGGCATCCGCTTCCGGCGCCAGGACGGTCGTCTTGAACAATTTGCGATACGCTTCGGATTCGCGGACATGGTCGCGGTTGGTCAGAACGATGCAGTCGATCGGTCCAAGCTGTTGCAGCCGGGTCCGGTCGTCTTCGGGCATCGGCGGAGGATCGATCATCACCCGCTCGGCTCCGGAAACAACGAGGTGCCCGTTAAAATCGCATCCCTTTTCCTGCGAGAACCAGGACCATTGATAAACGCCGGGGAGTATTTCTCTCAATTCAAAGCCTCCTCAACCCATACAAACCCAACCGAGTTAATCATTTGCGCGGGTCCTGTCCTGCGACAGCCCCACCGTGCTCGCCGCCCCGCCCGGTGTAGGGACCCCGTCTGCGCTCGGTGGGGCGCCCCGTCTCCGGCCACCCGCGGGATGATACTCAGAAATGATCGTGTGTATTGACATCACCCGCCGTTTGGCGCTGGGACCAAGAGGCGACTCGGCTTGCGTTTGGGGAACCCGGCTTGGAAAAGGACGCGGCCCGTCAGGGTAAATTTTCCGCAGAGCACCTTCGGAAAATTTAGCGGCCGAGCCTTAGCCGGGTCAAACGAAAGCCGCCGGAGCCGAAGGGCTCAGCGCCAGACGGCGGGTGCCCACATCGGCCGTATTACGCCATTATAAAACCTTCAACCCGGAGGGGCGACACGAAGCAGCTTTTATCTTTCCCGCAACCGGCCCGACAATATGCCCGACCAGATCGTGCTCGCCGGCCTGCGTGATCTCCACTTTCACGAAGTCCCCGGGGGAGGCTTCGCCGTCATTGATGTAAACCACGCCGTCGATCTCGGGCGCCTGGCCTTCCGTGCGGCCTTCGAGCAGCAAGTCGGTTTCGCGGGACGGGCCGTCCACCAACACGTCCTGGACGCTTCCGATCATCGCCGCATGTTTCTCCCGGACGATCCCGGACTGAAGGGCCAGTAATCTTTCCTGACGTTCGGCCTTGACCTCGGCCGGGACGGGATCTCCGAGCGGGAAAGCCGTCGTACCGTCTTCCCGGGAATACGTAAACACGCCCAGGCGGTCGAAGCGGATCTCGCGGATGAGGTCGGCGATCTCCTCGAACTGCCCCTCCGTCTCGCCCGGAAAACCGACGATGAAGGTGGACCGCAAGGTGACGCCCGGCACCTTCTCGCGGATTCGCCCGAGGAGAGTCCGGATCATCCGGCTCGATCCCTTCCGGTTCATCTTCCGGAGAATCGCGTCGTTGATATGCTGCAGCGGAAGATCGACGTAGTTGCAGATCTTCGGCTCGGCCGCCATGAATTCGAGCAGTTCATCGGTGAGATCGGTCGGGTAGGTGTAAAACAGACGGATCCGGCGGATCCCGTCGACGCCGACCAGGGGCCGCAGCAGCCCCATCAGCCCGTTCTTCTCCCGGCGGTCCCAGCCGAAGCTGGTGAGCGACTGCGCTATGAGGTTGAGCTCGACCACGCCCCGCCCGGCCAGTGAACGGGCCTCGGCCAGGATATCGGCGACCTCGCGGCTCACCAGGTCGCCGCGGAAATTCGGGATGGCGCAGAACGAGCAGCGGTAGTTGCAGCCCTCCGAGACTTTCAGGTAGGCCCAGTGACGGGGGCTGAGCGTGAGCCGCGGCGTCGCGGCGTCGTAAAGCGCCGTGGGAGAGGCGGTCCAGACATGCTGTCTGCGCCCCCGACGGTTCCGGGCCAGCAGCGTCCGGCAGATCCCGGCGATTTTCGGGAAATCGCCCGTCCCGACCACCGCGTCCAGTTCCGGCAATTCGGACATCAGCTCCTTGGGATAGCGGTGGGCCAGACAGCCGGCCGCGATCAGGACACGGCAGTCGCCCTTCTTTTTATACCCCCCGAACTCGATGATCGCGTCGATCGACTCCCGCTTGGCCGCGTCGATGAAACCGCAGGTGTTGATCACGATCACCTCGGCTTTCTCCGTTTCCGATGTGAGCTCGAACCCGTCCTGAGAAAGTACCCCGAGCATCACCTCGGAATCCACCTGGTTTTTCGGGCAGCCCAGATTGACCAGGCCGACTTTTACCTTATTCGGAGTTTTCATGAAATCCCGGAATTATTTTCATTGTTATACTTTACGGACGTCATTCCGACGGGAGACCCCCCTTGAACACGCTCAGGCCCTTCGTGGTTCCGAACCAACGACGGCCCTTTTTGTCGAACAGCATCGAGAAGACATAGTCGTCCAGGAGACCCCGGGAGGTGTTGATGTTCCTCCAGCGCGTCCCATCGAACCAGCTGGCGCCGCCGTTGGTTCCGGCCCAGACATGCCCTTCACGGTCCGCGGCCATCGTAAAGACAAAATCCCCCCCCAGTCCGTCCCGGACGGTGTAATTTTTCCAGGCGCTCCCGTCGAAGCTCGCGACGCCGCCCCCCCAGGTTCCGAACCATCTTCGATTCCGGTCGTCGACCAGGGAGGAAATGATAAAATCGGGGTTGGGGCCGGCGTTCTGTTTTCCCATGTTCATGTGGTGTTGGAGAAACGAGGAGCCGTAGCCGCTCCCGGGTCCTCCCTCCGTTTCCTCCGGGGCCGGAAACGGAGAGGCCGGCCGGCTCCCGGCGGGGTTCTCGCCGATCTCCCCCCCGACGCCGTCCTTGTGGGAAAAGGTCCTCCAGGATTTCCCGTCGAAGCGGCTGATCCCGGCCTCGGTCCCGAACCAGAACACCCCGTCCCGGTCGTAAGCGATGGAGTAAACCCATTTATCGGGCAGCCCGTCGGCCACGCGATAGGTCTTGAACTTCTCCCCCTCCAACACGCTCACCCCGTTCCAGGTCGCGACCCACATTTTCCCATCGCGGTCGTACTTGATGTCGTAGACCCAGTTGTCCCCCAGACCATCCTCGGTCGAAAAACGTTTCCAGGACTTCCCGTCATAGCGCGAGAGCCCGCCGCCGTAGGTTCCCACCCATTTATTCCCCTTGGGGTCCACCGAGAGGATGTAGACCGCCCGGGCGATAAAGCCCCCCTCCGTGTTGGCCGGCGTATAAATTTCGACCTCCCGCTTCGTGATATCAAAACGGATGATCCCCTTCATCGTGCCCATCCAGAGATTATCCCCGTCCAAGGCCATGGACCGAACGGGAGTATCGTGGGTGCTGAACTCCGCCCAGACGATGGCTCCGGAAGGCGGCGTCGAAGCGACAACGTCATGTTCCGATGAACGTCCCCCGACGCAGGCCGCGAGCAGCAAAAGCCAAAGCGCCGAGACGAGTCGTATCCCCCGACCGGGCCTATTGAACCTCATCGCACGGACCCCAAGGGGAGCATTGGCTTTCCGTCGTGTTGATTTCATAAAGACCTTCATGATAGCATAAGCTCAATTGCCGGGGCAAAGAAGTTTTGATCCGCACGAAAGTGGCATCGGCCAGCCGTTCGGTCTTAGCCCGAGGCGCGACCTCGGCTGAGATTTGGGCACCTTGCTTGGCGAAGGACGCGGCCCGTTAGGGCCAATTTTCCGCAGAGCCTCTTCGGAAAATTGAGCGGCCGAGCCTTAGCAAGGTCAAATCACAGCCGCCGGAGCAGCGAGGACTGAGCCGAACAGGCCTCGCCGATGTAATTGGCAGGTATAAATGAGGAATTCGACCAGTCCCAATGGTGTGCGCGACGTCATCATCATGGGCTCCGGGCCGGCCGGCCTGACGGCCGCGCTCTACGCCGCGCGGGCCGACCTGAAGCCGCTCCTGATCGAGGGAACCCAGGCGGGCGGCCAGCTCATGATCACGACGGACGTCGAGAACTACCCCGGATTTCCGGAAGGGATCCTGGGTCCGGAGCTCATGAAACAGATGCGCGCGCAGGCCGAGCGCTTCGGGACGGAACTCGTCCGGGGGGACATCACCGCGGTCGACCTGAAAAAAACCCCGTTTCTTCTGACGGCCGAGGAGGGAACGTATTCCACCCGATCCTTGATCATCGCCTCCGGCGCCTCGGCCAAGCTGCTGAATCTTCCCTCCGAGCGGCGGCTGATGGGCCACGGCGTTTCGGCCTGCGCCACCTGCGACGGATTTTTCTTCCGCGGTAAAGAGGTCCTCGTGATCGGCGGGGGGGACACCGCCATGGAGGAGGCGACCTTCCTTACCAAGTTCGCCTCCAAGGTCACGATCGTCCATCGCCGGGACAAGTTCCGCTGCTCCAAAATCATGGAGGGCCGGGCCCGGGGCAATCGACAGATCGGGATCATCTGGGACACCGTGGTCGAGGAAATTCTGGGCGATCCCGTCGTCACCGGCGCGCGGCTCAAGAACGTGAAGACCGGAAAAGTCACCGAAATGAAGATCGACGGCGTGTTCGTGGCGATCGGGCATGAGCCCAACACGAAGCTTTTCGCCGGCCAACTACAGATGGACGAGCGGGGCTACATCGTCACGAAAAAAGAAACGACCGAAACCTCGGTCCCGGGCGTGTTCGCGGCGGGAGACGTCCAGGACCCCCGCTATCGCCAGGCCGTCACGGCAGCCGGAACCGGATGCATGGCCGCGATCGATGCCGAAAAATATATCGAGAGCCTCCATTAAAACGCCGGCCCCCCGCGTCCCGATCGATCCGACTTCCAAGGCAAGCGAAAAATCTTCGGGAGAATTTCACGATGGCTGACACCCGGCCCGACCTCACCCGCACCGTCCTCGCGGTGCTCTTTATCGGACTGTTGATCGGCCTTTCTCTTTGGATCCTCCGGCCCTTCCTGGCCGCCATCGTCTGGGCCCTGATGATCGTCGTGTCGACCTGGCCCGCGATGCGGGCGGTGCAGGCGCGTGTGGGAGGAAAAAGGTCCCGGGCGGTGGCGGTCATGACCCTGGCGCTGTTCATCGTCCTGATCCTGCCGTTTCCGGCGGCCATCGGGACGCTCGTGATCAACGCCGGCCAGATGGCCGACTGGGCCAAGTCGATGACCGCCTTCAAAATTCCGCCCCCGCCGGAGTGGCTGACCGCGCTTCCGCTGATCGGCGACATGATCGCGGGCGCTTGGGAACAACTATCGGCCCGTGGCCTCGAGGATTGGGCCCGCGAAGCGGCGCCCTATGCCGGAGCCGTCGGGAAATGGTTCGCGGCGCAGGTCGGAAACATCGGGCTGTTGTTCGTGGAGTTTGTGATGACCATCGTGATTGCGGCCATCCTGTACGCCGAAGGGGAGTGGGCGGCGGAGCAGGTGCTGCGTTTCGGGCGTCGCCTCGCCGGCGCCAACGGGGAAGCCGCCGTGCGGCTCGCGGCCCAGGCCATCCGGGGCGTCGCGCTCGGCGTCGGGGTCACCGCCTTGGTGCAGTCGGTCCTCGGGGGGATCGGATTGGCCGTGGCGGGGGTTCCTTTCGCGGCCGTTCTCACGGTCCTGATGTTCATCTTATCCATCGCACAGATCGGGGCGGTTCCCGTGCTCGTTCCCGCGGTGATCTGGCTGTACTGGAACGGAAGGACCGGCTGGGGGACCTTCCTGCTGATCGTGACGATCTTGGTCGGCACCCTCGACAACTTCCTTCGTCCCATCCTGATCAAGAAGGGCGCCAACCTTCCCCTGCTGCTGGTCTTCACCGGCGTGGTCGGCGGCCTCGTTTCCTTCGGGTTGATCGGCATCTTTATCGGGCCGGTCGTTCTCGCCGTCTCCTACACACTGCTCATCGCCTGGATCAATGAACGAGCGCAGGGACCCGGACCCGATGGGACCCTCAATGCCGCCGGCGGAAAAGAAGACGATCGACGCCGGGAAATATCTTGAATCGCTCCATCGATCTGCTACGGGCCTGCGCGCTGACGGCGCTCCTGTCCTCCTGCGCGACGGCGCCTCCGATACCCCATCACGAAACGTCCTGCTACCGCCCTCACTGGACCATCCCGCTGGATTTGAACCGGGTCCGCCGCGTCGCGCAGAAGACCTTTATACAGCACACCGGGGCGCCGCGTTATCTGACGATCTTCGCCCCCGGACCGTTCGAGCGGTCTTACTATTTCGTGATGTCTCCCGATTCGAGCGAGGAATCCATCGCGCAGAGCGAACACAAGGGGGTGATGCTGGACTCGGAGGGCAACGGAACGCCGGACTGCTTCATCCTCGGAGGCGGGACGCTTCCCGACGCGAAGGGACAAGCGGTTCCGTACAATTTTTTTGCGATCGACAAAGACGGCGACGGGCGGATCGAGACATTCATCAGCGAGGACCTGGATCTCGACGGCGATCACGTGATGGATCGGGACGCGCAGGCCCTTCTGACGGAACCGGACGCGATGGGGCATTTGAGGCGTGGAATCTACCGGTCGGGCGGCGTGGACACTCCCATACCGAAAGAGGGTTTTGACTT
>Ga0335084_10000158_pt1 | contig 49366 bp, 50 predicted proteins | sample Lox_Sample_44_FD_206721 | JGI IMG/M metagenome (GOLD analysis project Ga0335084, IMG submission 206721) | Soil microbial communities from Loxahatchee National Wildlife Refuge, Florida, United States - Lox_Sample_4.4 | ecosystem: Environmental > Terrestrial > Soil > Wetlands | place: USA...
GCCGCCGGGATTCTAGGGTCCCGGTCGAGCGCAGGGCGCTGCCGCCTGGGGGGTCTCCTCCCCCACTAGTTCATTCTTTCACCGCGCCAGTCATGCCGGCTACGTAATACTCCACGAAGAACGAATACATGACCGCCACTGGGAGCGAGCCCAGCAGCGCGCCGGCCATGAGCGCGCCCCAATGGTAGACATCGCCCTCCACCAGTTCGGTGATCACACCGACCGGAACCGTCTTGTTTTCCGACGAAGAAATGAAGGTGAGCGCGTAGATGAACTCGTTCCAGGATAAGGTGAAGGCGAAGATGCCGGCGGAGATCAACCCGGGCACCGCCAAGGGCAGGACAATCTTGACCAAAATCTGCCAGCGCGTGGCGCCGTCGATGAGCGCGCACTCCTCCAGCTCGTACGGGATGGTCCTGAAATAACCCATCAGCAGCCAGGTGCAAAACGGGATCAGGAACGTGGGGTAGGTGAGGATCAGCGCCAGCTTGGAGTCGAAGATGCCGAACTTGAACACGATCGTGGCGAGCGGAATGAAGAGGATGCTGGGCGGGATCAGGTAGGCCAGGAAGATCGCCAACCCGGTCTGACGCGAGCCGCGGAAGCGCAGCCGCTCGATGGCATAGGCGGCGAACACGCTCGCCGCCAGCGATGCGAAGGTGGAGACGACCGAGATCAAGATCGTGTTCCACATCCAGCTCGGATAGGCGGTGTGGAAGAGAAGCTTGCCGAAGTGTTCGAGCGTCGGGTGCTTCACCCAGAACGGGTTGCCCGCGGTGGACAGCAACTCGGCGTTCGGCTTGATCGATGTCACCGCCATCCAGTAGAACGGGAACAGCAGCACGATGAGAAAAACCAGCAGTGGGATGTACACCGTCACGACCTTGCGCGGCAGTGATACCAGGTATGCCATCCCGCCGGTTTGTTCGGTGTCTTTCATCGCTGCGCTAGTCTTTCGTTCCCTGCTGCCATCTGCGGCGCTGCAAGCCGAAGTAGCTGAACAGGATCGCCGCCAGCAGGAACGGGATCATCGCCGTCGCTATGGCTGCGCCTTCGCCCAGGGCGCCGCCGGGTATCGCGCGCTGGAACGACAGCGTCGCCATCAAGTGCGTCGCGTTGATCGGGCCCCCGCGCGTCAGCACCCAGATGAGCTGGAAGTCGGTGAAGGTGAACAGCACGGAGAAGGTCATCACCACGGCGATGATGGGCGTGAGCATCGGGAGCGTCACGTTCCAGAACTTCTGGAAGCTGGTGGCGCCGTCGATGGCGGCAGCCTCGTAGAGCGAGGGCGAGATGGTCTGCAGCCCGGCGAGCAGCGAGATGGCGATGAACGGCACGCCGCGCCAGACGTTGGCGATGATGACGGACATGCGCGCCAGGTTGGGCTGGCCGAGAAAGTCGATGTAGGTGTGTATCAGCCCGAGCCTCTCCAGCATCCAGCTCACGATGCCGAACTGCGCGTCGTAGATCCACCAGAACGCGATGGCGGACAGCACCGTGGGGACGATGAAGGGCAGGAGCACAATGGCCCGGATGTATGCCTTGAACGGAATGTGTTCGTTGAGCAGCAGCGCCAGCCACAGGCCGAGCGCGAACTTGGCCACACTGGCGATGAAGGTGTACAGGAACGTGTTCCACACCGACAGCCTGAACACGCTGTCCGTGACCAGCCACTGATAGTTCTCGATGCCGATCCACGCGCCCGGCCGGCCCACTTTCGCGTCGGTGAAGCCGAGAAACACGCCCAGGCCCAGGGGATAGGTCAGGAACAGCAGCAGCAGCGCGCCCGCTGGCACCATGAACAGCAGGCCCAGGAAGTGGCGGTTATCGAACAGCTTGCCGAGAAACGACTGCGCCCCCGACGGCTGGGCCATCCCGGGTACGAACTGCGTCTGCGGCGCGTTCATGGCAGGCCCTAGCTGTAAAACCGTTTGGCGCGACGCTCGGCCATGCGCATCGCGTCCTGCGCCGAAGACGACCCGGTGGCGGCCTGAGCAATCATATCCACGACGGCAAAGTCCGCCATTGCCGCCGCCGAAGCCGCACCGAGCTTCCCAGGCCAGCCGTTGGGCAACATCAGCTTGACCGCATCCCGGTAGGCGAAGCGTTTGGGATCGGACTTCCACACCGGGCTCGACTCGTAATAGCGCAGTGGCTGCGTAACGAACCCCAGCGAGGCCTCCATCCACGGCTCGTACTGCTCCTTCTCCCACATGAACCTCAGGTATTCCTTGGCCGCCTGCGGATACTTGCTGTACTTGAACAGAACCGCGGTGAAGGCGAGTCCCATCTCCGTGGGCCTGCCGATCGGCCCAATCGGCATGTTGGCGTGGTAGATGTCGTCGGCCATCGCCTTGACGTTGGGATCGACGGAATTCTTGGCTGCGTAGTAGATCGACACGCCGTTGGCGGTTAAGCTGATCTCTCCCGCGAGGAAGGCCTTGTTGTTGCTCGGGTCCAGCCACGACAGCGTGCCGGGAGCGAAAGTCTCGTACAGCTTCTTGGCGTACTCGAGCGCGGCCTCGGTTTCCTTGGAGTTGATCGCCACCCGGTTGTTCTCGTCCACCAGCTTGCCGCCGTGCGACCAGAGCAACCAGTGGCACCAGATATTCGCGTCGCCGGTGGCGTGACCCAGGGCCATCCCGGGTGGAGTGCCTTTCGCCTTGAGGGCCTGGCACAGCTTCAGAAAGCCCTGGGTGTCGCGCGGGATGCCATTGAACCCCGCGGCTTTGACCTGACTCGCGCGGTACACGATGGCGCTTGCACCGGCGCCCATGGGGACACCGATCCAGCGGCCACCACTGGTGCCGTACTGGCGCGCCAGGTCATACCAGCCGTCGTATTTCTTGCCCAGGTATTCGGCCACGTCGGAAACATCAGTGAGCTTGTCGGGGTAAAGATGCGCATCGTCGTTCGTGCCGATGATGATGTCCGGCCCGCTGCCGACGTTTGCAGCCACCGCGGCCTTCGGTCGCAGGTCCTCCCAGTTCTCGCTTTCCACCGTGACCGGGATGCCCGTCGTTTCTGTGAATCTTTTGCTGTTGGCCAGCCACTGGTCTTCGTCGCCCTGCACGAAGCGCTTCCACCGCAGCACACGCAGCGTGGCCCTGGTCTCGGGCTTGAACGTCACTTGCTGTGCCGACGCGTCACGAGCCAGAAGCGATTGCCCCAACGCCGCCGACGCGGCGATGCCGCCCGCCGTCTTCAGAAAGTCGCGGCGCGTAGGGGTCTTCATGGATTCATCCCGATACGGTCCCGGCCTAAGCCAATCGCTTCCCGCTGGCCGGGTCGAAGAGGTAGGTCTTCTCCGGTATCGGTTGCAAGGTTATGGTTTCGCCGGGTTTGAAGATGTGACGCTCGCGTGAGACCACCGTCACCTCGGTGTCCGAGAGCCTGCAATACACTTGCGTATCTGCGCCGGTCGGCTCCACGACGATCACCTCTGCGGGAATGCCACCCTGGTTGTTGATCACGAAGTGCTCCGGGCGTACACCGAGCGTCACGTCGCGCCCATTCGCGTCGCGGCATGGCGGCGCCGGCAGCTCGCTAGCGTTGGACAGCTTCACTGTGGCGGTGCTGCCTTGGGCAAACTGACCGGATAGGAAATTCATGGCGGGCGAGCCGATGAAGCCGGCCACGAAGAGATTGGCAGGATTGTCGTACAGCTCCAGCGGGGAGCCGATCTGCTCCACGTTACCGCCGTTCATCACCACGATCGTGTCGGCCATGGTCATGGCTTCGATCTGATCATGGGTCACGTACACCGAAGTCGTCTTCAGCCGCAGGTGCAGCTCCTTGATCTCGGTGCGCATCTGCACCCGCAGCTTGGCGTCCAGGTTCGACAGCGGCTCGTCAAATAGGAACACCTGCGGGTTGCGCACGATGGCGCGGCCCATGGCCACGCGCTGGCGCTGACCGCCCGAAAGCTGGCGCGGGAAACGCTCGAGGTACTCGGTCAGACCGAGGATCTTGGCCGCGACGTCGACCCGCTGCCGCATCTCGTCCTTGCTCCTGCCCGCTAGCTTCATGCTGAAGGCCATGTTGTCGAACACGGTCATGTGCGGGTAGAGCGCATAGTTCTGGAACACCATCGCGATATCGCGGGCCTTGGGCGGGATGTTGTTGACGACCCTATCCCCGATCCGGATCTCGCCGCTGGTGATCTCCTCCAGCCCCGCCACCATGCGCAGCAGCGTCGATTTCCCGCAGCCGGATGGACCGACCAGCACAACGAACTCGCCGTCGCCGATGGAGATGTCGACACCGTGCACGACCTCGACACGGCCGAACGACTTGCGCACACCCCTCAACTGGACAGAGGCCATTGGCGATCCTACGCGGGGTGCAGCCGGAAGCGAGCGCCTTCTAGTTCTGATTGTGCGCTGCAAGAGCGGATGGTGGACGATGCCACTCCGGTCTCCTCCTGGATCTTCTTCTATGCGGAAGGGCAGTCTAACTGAATTGAGGATTTGGCGGCAAACGGCCGCGCAAACGCGTAATCAACAGCCGCGGCTGAAGGGAGGCAGGTACCCTGTGGCATACTAACGGCGGACCGCGTCGGCGCAACCATGCCGGCTCAGCTTGAGTGGGGAGGAGACGTGAGCGGCAGATTGCAGGGCAAGACCGCATTGGTGACCGCAGCCGCGCAGGGCATCGGCCGCGCCACCGCGTTGGCCTACGCGCGCGAGGGCGCGTCGGTGATCGCCACCGACATTAACACCGAGAAGCTCACCGAGATCGCCTCCACGCCTAGCATCAAAACCCGCAAGCTCGACGTGACCGACCCGGCCGCTGTCGCCTCGTTGGCGAGAGAGGTACCCACGCCGAACGTGTTGGTCAACTGCGCCGGCTTCGTGCATCACGGCACCGTCCTCGAGTGCAGCATGAAGGACTGGGACTTCTCCTTCAACCTCAACGTGCGCTCTATGTACCTGCTGATCCAGGCGCTACTGCCCCGCATGTTGGACAACGGCGGTGGTTCCATCGTCAATATCGCTTCGGTGGCGGGCAGCATCAAAGGCATTCCCAATCGCTTCGTTTACGGCGCCAGCAAGGCCGCCGTGATCGGGTTGACCAAGTCCATCGCGATCGACTACGTAAAGCGCGGGATCCGCTGCAACGCCGTGTGCCCCGGCACCATCGATACGCCGAGCCTGGGCGATCGCATCAACGCCTTTGCAGACCCGGTGAAGGCAAGAGCCGATTTCATCGCCCGCCAGCCTATGGGGAGGCTGGGCAGGGCCGAGGAGATTGCCGATCTGTGCGTCTACCTCGGGAGCGACGAGTCCGTGTTCATGACCGGCCAGACGGTAATCAACGACGGCGGCGTTTCGCTCTGAGTCGGCTGGTTCAGCGCAGAAGATAACCAGAGGAGGAGGACAATGAGACTAGTACGTTACGGTGCGGCAGGCCAGGAGAAACCCGGAATTCTGGACGCCGAGGGCGCCATTCGCGATCTGTCGGGCGTGATGGCTGACATCAACGGCAGCGCGCTGGCCCCAGACAGCCTCGCCAAGCTGCGCGGCCTCAAGGTCGACAGCCTGCCGAAGGTGTCGGGGAATCCGCGCCTGGGCCCGCCGCTGGCCATGCCGAGCAAGCTGGTCGCTATTGGTTTGAACTATTCCGACCACGCCAAGGAGGCCAACCAGGCGATACCCTCCGAACCGATCATCTTCATGAAGGCGACCTCTGCAATCTGCGGCGCCAACGATGCGGTGATCCTGCCGAAGGGTTCAAAGAAGGGCGACTGGGAAGTGGAGTTGGCGTTCGTGATGGGCAAGAAGGCGCAGAGCGTGAGCGAGTCCGATGCGCTCGGCTATGTGGCCGGCTATCTGATCTGCAACGATGTGTCCGAGCGGGAATGGCAGCTGGAGCGTGGCCCCACATGGGACAAAGGTAAAAGCTTCGATACGTTCGCCCCGCTCGGACCCTGGCTGGTGACCGCGGACGAGATCCGCGATCCCCAAAGCTTGGCCATGTGGCTGGACTTGAACGGCAAGCGCATGCAGACCGGGAACACCAGCACCATGATATTCAGCGTGAAGAAACTGGTGTCCTACATCTCTTATTGCATGACCCTGTTGCCCGGCGACGTGGTAACCACCGGTACGCCGCCAGGCGTCGGGTTGGGCGTCAAGCCCAGCCCGGTGTTCCTCAAGCCAGGCGACACCATGCGCCTGGGCATCGACGGACTGGGCGAGCAGAGGCAGCAGGTGAGCGGCGGCTAGCTTTTTGCGCGACCCGCTTGCCGCAGGGCGCATCGAATCGATGCGCCCTGCCGGTTTCTGGAGAAGGTTTTTTGCAAAGGACAAGGAGACTGGAAATGAAAGCAGTCCTAGCGCTGGTTGCCGGGGTCGTCGCGGTCGGCAGCGTTGCGGCGGCGCGCGCCGAAGATCCGATCATCGAGGGCTTCAAGCTGGTGGAAGCGGCTTCGGTTGCCGACGCCATGGAGCAGCTGTACGGAACCAAAGCCTATATGTCGCACGACATGCGGCCCTTGGTGCCAGTCAAGTTCGCTGGACGCGCGGTGACCGTGCTGTTGAAAAAGGAGGAGCACCGCGAAGGCCCAGCGGCATCCAAGGGCATGCTCGACGCCATCGACACAGCCGCACCCGGATCGGTCTACGTCATGGTAGTGGAGGACGGTCTCGACTACGCCGGGATCGGTGGACTCATGTCGACCACCATGAAGTACCGGGGCTTCGCAGGCGCGGTGATCGACGCTTCTGTGCGCGATACGCCACAGATTCAGAAGCTGCAGTTCCCCGTGTTCAGCCGTGGCGTGGCCCCATCCACGACGATCAATCACTACCGCTTCGCCGGGTCCAACATCCCGGTCACGTGTGCGGGCGTGGAGGTCCGCCCCGGAGACATCATCGTCGCCGACATGGATGGCGTGGCGGTGGTTCCGGCAGACAAGGCGGAAGAAGTCCTCCGCAAAGCCCAGCAGCTCGACGACATCGAGCACCGCATGATTCCGTTCATCGAGAAATACAAATCGATCAACGAGGCGGTCAAGCAGTTCGGACGCATCTGAGCGCCGTCGACTGCGGGAGCGCTACTGCGCGTAAGACGAATCGGTTCGGTCCAGCTTGCGCAGCAGGCCAGGCCAGGCGAGCTGGCCGCCGAGTCCGCGGGTAGCGGCCTGTCCCTGCGCCGCGATGCCTGCCAGGATCGCCTCCGGCACGCGTATCACTTCCCTGCCGCCGGACTGCGCCAGCACCTGAATGCGGCAGGCCCGCTCGAGCACAAACATCGCGAGGAAGGCGTCGGCCACGCTCGCACCCACCGTAAGCGTGCCGTGATTGCGCAGGATCATGAAAGTGCACTGGCCGAGATCGCGCACGAGCCGCACCTTCTCGTCCTCACGCAGCGCCACACCTTCATAGTCGTGATAGGCCAGCGCAGCCAGCGGGAACAGCGCGTTCTGCGAGATGGGAAGCAGGCCGTCCTTCTGCGCCGAGACGGCCACGCCCGCATCCGTGTGCAGGTGCATCACGCATTGGGCGTCCGCGCGTGCCGCATGCACCGCGCTGTGGATGACGAAGCCCGCGGGGTTGATCTCGTAGGGTGAGGGCATGATCTTGTTCCCGCTTAGGTCGACCTTCACCAGGCTGGAAGCCGTCACCTCCTCGAACAGCATACCGTAGGGGTTGATCAAGAAATGGTGATCCGATCCCGGCACGCGCGCAGTCAGATGCGTGAAGACCAAGTCATCCCAGCCCTGCAGAGCAACCAGCCGATAGCTGGCTGCCAGATCGATACGCGTCTTCCATTCCTCGGGCGTAACTTGCGAATGCACTGCAGCTAACGCTTTGTCCACGGCATATCCTCCTCCGCCAGCACCGCATTACGGGTCAGTATGCCCAAAACGTTGCCGTGCCGCACCGCTGCTACAGGTCATTCTTTGTCACGATATCGCAAATCGCGCACCGCGCTGGTCTTGCTCTCGGTCGCGGATGCCGCGGCTGACATTCCTTTAACAGCCCGCGCTCTGGCCTGAACATTGCCTTTATCCAGTCACGATCTTGATGAGGGACGCAATCATGGGAAGCAGAGATTTCAGGAGAGAGGCGGCGCAGGCACGACCCATCCTGAACGAGCGTGACTATCAAAACGCCAAGGCGCTGCTGGCCAAGGAAATGCATCAGAAGCACACGGAGCAGGTGTGGGCGCGTCTCGAGGCGTTGATGCAAGAGGTCGCCGAGTACGAACGACGATTCCTCGAAGGTGAGGAAGACGACGCGTCCCGCTGGGTCGAATACGCCTACGCCTCGGTCCTCGAGGAGGCCGATGCCCCGCAGCGCCGCTGGTCAGACATCTCCGGCGAATAGGGCGGCTCCGCTTCTCTAGACCCCCTCGGGGCTTTCACCCCGACAGAACTCTTTACTCTCCGGCGCTGGATCGCGGCGCCAACCCGCGACCTTAGTGATCGACGGCCTTCGCTGCCGGTCGACCGGGTCTTCTCCTCACACGGCTACACCCGCTCCACGCGACTCTGACGCGGGGCATGGCACGCAGGGTTCCCCTGCCGCTACACTGAGTGTTTTCCGCGTACCGGAGGAGAGCATGGAATACGTCAATCTGGGCTCGAGGGGGCTCAAGGTCTCGCGCCTCTGCCTCGGCTGCATGACCTACGGCTCGCCTAAGTGGCGCGACTGGGTGCTGGACTACGATCAGGCCAAGCCTTTCATCCGCAAGGCACTCGATTTCGGTATCAACTTCTATGACACCGCCGACGTGTACTCGCTGGGCGAGAGCGAAGTCGTGCTGGGCAAGGCCCTGAAGGAGTTCGGTGTGCAGCGCGACAAAATCGTGGTCGCCACAAAGGTGAATAGCCCGATGGGAGACGATCCCAACCTGCGCGGGCTATCGCGCAAGCACATCATGCACGCGATCGACGACAGTCTGCGCCGCTTGCAGCTGGACTACGTGGATCTGTATCAGATCCACCGCTTCGACAAGAACACGCCGATCGAGGAGACGCTGGACGCGTTGAGCGACGTGGTGAAGGCCGGCAAGGCGCTCTACATCGGCGCCTCCTCCATGTATGCCTGGCAATTCGCCAAGATGCTGTACGCCGCGGATCTGCGCGGCTTCGAGCGCTTCGTGAGCATGCAAAACCACTACAACGTGGTGTACCGCGAGGAGGAGCGCGAGATGAATCCGCTGTGCCGCGATCAGGGCATAGCGCTCATCCCCTGGAGCCCCCTGGCGCGCGGCTTCGTCACCGGCAACCGTCGCAAGGAGGATAAGGGTGAAACCAAGCGTGCGAAAAGCGACGACTTCGCGCATCAGATGTATTACCGGGACTCCGACTTCACCGTGGTGCAGCGCGTGACCGATATCGCGAAACAGCGCGGTGTGTCCAACGCTCAAATCGCGCTCGCCTGGCTGCTGCAGCAACCGGGCGTCACCGCCCCCATCATCGGCGCCAGCAAAATGCACCATCTCGAAGACGCGGTAAAGGCGCTCGAGGTGAAGCTCGGCGGCGAGGAGCTCAAGGCGCTCGCCGACCCCTACGAGCCGCACCCGGTGCTGGGGCATTCGTAAGGTGCGCAAGCACCCGCTCTTGCTCTTGCGGCCCGAGGCGCCTGCTGTGCGCACCTAGACGATGGACGCGCATGCCCGGCGCCTCTGCACGGCGCCGATGATGGACTGGTCAGACCGTCACTGCCGTTACTTCTTCCGGCAGCTCGCGCCGCGCGCGCTGGTCTACACGGAGATGATCACAACCGGCGCGCTGATCCACGGCAACGTGGCGCGGCATCTGCGCTTCCACCGAGCCGAACACCCGATAGCGTTACAGCTCGGCGGCAGCGATCCGGCGGAGCTGGCTTACTGCGCGCGCCTGGGCGAACAGTGGGGCTACGACGAGATCAATCTGAACTGTGGCTGCCCTTCCGAACGCGTGCAGCACGGCGCATTCGGCGCGTGCCTGATGGCCGAGCCGAAGCTGGTGGCGAACTGCATAAAGGCGATGCAAGACGCAGTCTGCATTCCGGTGACGGTGAAGCATCGCCTGGGGATCGACCACACCGAGGACTATGACTTCGCGCGCCGCTTCGTAGACGCGCTCGCCACTGCGGGCTGCCGGACGTTCATCATGCACGCGCGCAATGCGATGTTGAAGGGCCTGAGCCCCAAGGGCAACCGCGAGGTCCCGCCGTTGCGCTACGCCGACGTTTATCGCCTGAAGCGCGACTTCCCGGAGCTGACCATCGTGATCAACGGTGGCATCGGGAGCTGGGCGCAGATCGAGCAGCACCTGGCCCGGGTCGACGGCGTGATGCTGGGGCGCGCCGCGTACCACGATCCGTATCTTCTCGCCCTGGCGGATGGCCATCTGCATGGTCAGTCGCGGGCGCCCACACGCGCTGAGGTGGTCAATGCGATGTACGAGTACGCGAAAGAGGAGCTGCTGCAGGGCATCTCCCTGCGCGCCATCGCGCGGCACATGCTGGGCCTGTTCCATGGGCAACCGCGAGCGCGTCTGTGGCGCCAGATGCTGTGCGATGCGCCGCAACTCGGGCGCAACGAACCGGGACTGCTGCTCGACGCGCTGCAGGCAACCGGCGCTGACAGCCCCCAGACCGCAATGTCTCCCGTGTCGCCGTTGCTATGCGCCGACGCCCAGTCCGCAGATTCCTGAAGGTGATGACTCAGTGCGACAAGGCGGCGAGACGTCAGTCGGTCGGCGCCAGATAGCGCTGCATCAACGCAGCAGTGAGGGGGCCCAGGATCAACCACATCACCAGTGAGACGGCCAGCGAGCCTAGAGCAAAGGCGCGCACCATGTCCGCCGGCAAGGCGCTGTCCGCGTGGGTCACCGGTGGCGCTCCCATCAGGTGCGGTAGCGCGATCAGCGCAACGCCGAGCAGCTTCAGCACCATCGGTCTCGGGAATGCAATGCAGGCCAGGCCGACCGCGGTCGTCATCGCGGTGGCGATCCACCACATCTGCCGTGCGAGGAGGTCCGCAGGCTGCGCTCCCGGCAGCTCGGGCGAAAGACCCAGCGCAGGCGCAAGCGCGAAGCTCGCAAACCCGGCCAGTCCCCATAACAAGCCCCGGCGCCAGCTCACCTCACCCCGGAGCGCATAGCAACCCGCCAGCAGCAGGGCGAAGCCGCACGCACCGAGGCAGGTGAACAGCACGGAATAGACGGTCCGCTCGATGCCGGCCGCCTGCATTGCGTGTGCGTGCCCGACCGGCTCGAGCAGCTCAGCCCCAAGAATCAGTGGAACCAAGAACAGCTGCTGCAGGGTGGCGGCGACTAAGCCCGCCGCCAGCCCCGCGATGAGCGCCGCCGACAGCAGGCCACGCAGAGACAATGCGTGACCCCGCGAGGCAATCAATGACACGGGAAGTTCAGGCTGTGGCGTGCATCGTGCGCCGCGTCGTGGATGGCTGCGGAACCAGCGAAGCCCACTACATAAAGGACGACGAACCCGAGCACGGCTGCCACAGTGGCGTGCCGTAACATCGAACGCGTTGGCGCGCTGGTTCCGGCGCCATCAAGCCTCTCGGTATGAGTCGTGGACGGATGCATTGCGACTCCTCCTCCGCTGTTTCCCATTTTATAGACCACCGCGGTGTCCTCCGCAAGGCGGCCTGCTCACCGTTATACTCTGCCGCTGCCGAACAAGAGGAAAGGCCGATGACCAGAAATACGGGTTCACCGCGCCAGAGCAGGCCCCGGACCATAGGCGTTTGGGACGTTCCAGTGCGCCTGTTCCACTGGCTCCTGGTCGCCCTGATCATCGTCTCATTCACCACGGCCCAGATCGGGGGCAACGCGATGCAGATCCACGAGCTGTCGGGGTTCACCATTCTCACCCTGGTGCTGTTCCGCGTGCTGTGGGGGATATTCGGCAGCACCTATGCCCGGTTCGCCGATTTTGTACGCCGCCCGGCGCAGGCGATCGCGTATGCGAGATCGCTCAAGCGAGGACGGCCCGCCTTCTATGCAGGCCACAACCCGCTGGGCGGCTGGATGATCGTGGCGCTGCTGGTGTGTTTGCTGGTGCAGACGGGGACCGGGCTGTTCGCCAACGATGACATCATGACCGAAGGCCCGCTGTACAACTGGGTGTCCAAGCAGACCAGCGACACCCTGAGCGAGATCCATGAGACCAACTTCTATGTGCTCGCCGTGCTGATCGCGCTGCACATCTGCGCCGCTCTCTATTACTTATTAGGCAAGCGCGAGAACTTGATCCTGCCCCTGTTCACGGGACGCAAACAGCTGCCCGAGCCGCAGGATGCTCCCGAGTCGCGCGGCGGGCCCCTATGGCTAGCGCTGCTGCTCCTCGCGCTCTGCGCAGGCGGGGTCTACTTGCTAGTGAGATGATGCGTCAAGCCACGCGCGACGCGCGTGGCTTGTGCTTGGAGCTCGGGCACGCTACTTGTTGCGGTACTTGTCGTGGCAGGCCTTGCAGGCTTTACCGGTTTCGCCCACCTGGGTCTTGAGCGCATTGAAGTCGCCGCTCTGAGCAACCTCCGCCAGCTTCGCGGTCTCCTGCTGCATCTTCTCGAGCTTGGCCTTAAAGTCGTCCATGTTCTCCCAGATCTCGGGCTTGGCTTTTGTGTTGCCACCGGTGTCGGTGCCCGGCTGGAATCCGCGCAGCGGTAACCTGCTCACGAACGCGACGATGTCGGCATACATAATGGCCGCGTCCTTGTCGTACGGCATCTTGCCCTGGGCCATGGCCGCCAACGGTCCGAAGTTCTGGCCGACGAGGAACATCGCAGACTGACGGTACTTGATCGCGTCTTCCGGTTTCATCTGTGCCCATGCGCTTACGGCTGCGCCAATCGCCACTGCGAGCATTACAAGAACCGTTACTTTTTTCTTCATGATCGCTCCTCCGCGGTAAGGACGCATCGATTCTAGCATGCGAGGTTTGACGGCCAGATGTTCGGGCCGGTCGATACGGGAAACTCCTACAGGCTGCGCATGGAGCGCCGCCCAATGCTGTCACGCCCCGGATCAGTTGACCCGGATCGCGTCGGCGTAGCAGTACAGATCCGGCTTGTCTGAGGGCTTGGAGCGTCCGTCGAGGCAGATGGCGTTGATCAGGCCATTGGCGCCGGCATCGGAAGCGACGCGCCTCATCGCATCCATGCCGTCAACCTCGGAATTGAAGGTCGGGAAGGTGAGGTTGCTGCGCCAAGAGTCGATCCACACGTGCTGGATCAGGGTGTATTGGCTCTGGAGCAGATCTGGGGTCTGGTAGACCTTGATCTCCGAAGGTGGGACCGTGGCACCCTTTGCGGGCGCACCCTTGGAAGCGCACCCCGCCCCACTAGCTAGAAGCGCCGCTGCGGCAACACAAGCGAGGACTCGAAGCGGATTGCGCTGTCCCCGATTCATGAAACTCGCGTTTTGAGGCGCCACGTTTTGAAGCGACATAGGTGAGCTCCGAAGGCTGAATCCAGAATGAATATTATCTCTTGCCGAGCCGTTTGTGGGCAGCAAGCTTTATGCCGGAAACCTGCGGTGCAGATCGGCTACCTGCTCTACGCTGAGCAACCTCGTCTGCTGCCCGCGCAAGAGCAGATAGAGCTTTGCCGTCTCCTCCAGCTCCTCGGTTGCGTACGCGGCCGTCTCCAGGTCCTTCCCGGCAACGATGGGCCCGTGATTGGCTAGCAGCACCGCATGGTGGTCTTCGGCCACCTCGCGCACCGCGTTGGCCAGAGTCAGGTCGCCGGGCGCATAGTAGGGCACCAGCGCCAGCCTGCCAATCTTCATCACGTAATAGGCGGTGAGCGGTGGGATCGGGTTCTCGTGGTCGATGTCCGCCAGCACCGAGACCGCCACTGAGTGGGTCGAGTGCAAGTGCACGATGGCGCCGGCTCCAGGGCGCTGTGCGTACATGGACAAGTGCAGGAAAGCCTCCTTAGTCGGCTTGTCGCCGGAGATCGAAGCACCCTTCTCGTCAACTTTGGACAGGGTCCCCGGATCGAGCCGGCCGAGGCAGGAGTTGGTAGGGGTCATGAGCCACCCGCCGTCGACTCGCGCGCTGATGTTGCCGGAGCTGCCTGCGGTCAACCCGCGGTCGTACATCGACTTCCCGAACCAGCAGATCTCCTCACGCAGCTTCGACTCGGTCATGGCTGTGGCTTTAGAGCGTTGCTAGGGTTGCAGCCGGAATGCCTTGGTGAAAAAATCCGGTGCCCCGAAGTTACCGGATTTCAAAGCCAGCGCCAGCGTCGGCTCTCCGATGCTGAACGTCCAAGGCACGCCGGGGTCAATCTCCGGGCCGATGAGCAGCCCCTGCACGCCAAGCGCGCTCACCACCGCGCCCGATGTCTCGCCACCAGCCACTACCAGCCGGCGCACGCCTTTGGCGACCAGGCCCTGTGCGATCCGACCCAGAGTGTGCTCGATCATCGCACCGGCCTCCTCGCGGCCGACCTCATGCTGCACAGCGCTCACCTGTTCGGGAGTAGCGGTCGAATAAATCAGCAGCGGTTTCTCGCTGAGGCGCGTATCTGCCCAGGCCAGCGCCTCCTGGGCCTGGTCGCGGCCGGCTGCGATGGCCAGGGGATCGAGGCCGAAGGCTGGGTGAGCTTTCTTCATGTCGGCCACTTGCCCTTGCGTGGCAACCGAGCAGCTCCCTGCCAGGACTGCTGTTGAACCGCGGACTTTGGGCAGTTCGTAATGCAGACCGACCTTGAGCAAACCCGCGCGCACGAAGTTGGCAGGCAAGCCCATCGCCATCCCCGAACCGCCCGTGACCAGCTTGAGGTGCGCGCAGGCTTCCCCCAGCGCGATGAGGTGCTCATCGGTGATGGCGTCCAGGACCACATGCCGCACACCGCTGCGCCCCAGCGCATCGAGCGCGTCGCGCACCGCTCGTGCGCCGTTGACGACCGTGGCATATTGGACCAGTCCGACCTTGTGTGGCGTTTGCCGCTGCAGCACCCTGACCAGGGACGGGTCGGTCATCGGCGTGAGCGGGTGATGGCGCATGCCAGACTCGGACAGCAGCTCATCGCCGACGAAAAGATAGCCCTTGTAGACCGTGCGTTTGTTGGTGGGAAAGGCCGGGTTGAACACTGTGAGCCCCGCACCCAAGGCGTCCAGCAGCGCGTCGGCCACCGGGCCGATGTTGCCCCGGTCGGTGGAGTCGAACGTCGAGCAGTACTTGAAGTAGTACTGCTGCGCGCCGCGTTTGCGCAGCCAGTCCAGTGCAGCGAGCGACATCTGCACCGCCTCTGCGGGGGGATTGCTGCGCGATTTGAGCGCGATGATGATGCAGTCCGCCGGCGGAACCTCGACCCCGGCCTGCGGCACCCCCAAAAGCTGTATGGTGCGCATGCCGGCCTTGACCAGCGTATTGGCCAGGTCGGTGGCACCGGTGAAGTCATCGGCGATGCAGCCGAGCAACAAGTTCACTACCGGAATCCTTTCGCGAGCATCACCAATCACAGGCCCGGTGCTCAGGCCTCACTTCCAGTGCGGCGGCCAGGTTTTGCGAAAGTAGGCCAGCGCCTCGATGCGCTTCATCCATGCGCTGATCTTCGGACCAATGGCGCCGCGCAGGGCGAGGTCCGGCTTTTTCTTTTCCATCCTAAGGCTAAGCGCGATGAGGGGATAGAGCGTGAAGTCCGCCGCGGACAGCTCCCCCGCCAGATAGTCGCCGCGGATCAAACCTTCCCATAATGCCAGCTCTCGCGTCGCTCCCTGCCGTCCCTCGCTGATTTTGTCCGGGTCCCATTTGTCCTGAGCCGTGAACAGCACCTGGTCGACCAGCTTCTCCATCGCAACCGCGTAGTATTGGTCGGCTTCCTGCACCATGCGTCGGACCAGGGCGCGCTGGCGCACGTCGCCCGGGAACAGCTTCGGCCCGCCGTAGCTCTCGTCCAAATATTCGACGATCGCCGCCGACTCGTAGAGAGCGAATCCCTGGTCCACGACGGCTGGTACCTTGTGCCGCGGGTTGATTGCGAGATACTCGGGCTTGCGCAGGTCTCCGGCCGAGAAGGACAGTGTCCTCAGCTCGTAGGCGATGTGCTTATGCTCGAGCGCGAGCCACACGCGCCAGCTATACGGCGAGCCCGACCCGTAGTAGAAGGCGAGCGCCATCACGCCGAGCGCGCGGTGCTCGCTCCGAGCGCGCAACCGGCGATCTTCCAGGTCCCGTCGGGCTGCCGCTCCATGATGTAGAACGCGATCACTACCAGCTCATCGGGCGTCACGATCTCGAGGGGCTGTACCGGCTGCTCCGACAGCACAAAGTGCTCGAGGAACCGCACCGTCCCAGGCCTATACACCGCGCCGTAGCCGGTGCGCACCATGCGCATGAACTCGCTGGGGGTATGGAACTGCTTCTGGATCGCGGGCGAAGCAAAGGAGAAGGCGGCATCGGCGTCGTCGCGCTTGAACGCGTCCAGCTGAGAAGTGATGACCGCTCGAATGGATTCCCAATCCGCCTCGGAGGGATCGTCGTGCGCCGCCATGCCCGCCTGGACGCCTGCCCACAGGCCAGCGAAAAGCACGAGGCGGCAAAGCAGCATTGCGTAGCGATTCACGACGGCACCGGAGACCCACGGCGTTGCAGCGAACATCGCCATCCTACACTTTGCCGCGCACGCAGAGAAGAAGGCGCTAAAAGCGCCCGCGCTGCGCACTTGTCTGGAGCCAATGTCAATGCTGCAACGCGTGGATTATTGAGATTGATTCTACAATGGGCCGATGGATGAGATCGTGCTGCGCGCCCTGCGCAAGTGGCCAGACGTCCCCGCAGTGTACGGGTGGCTCAGCCTCGATCGGCGCGGCAATTGGTCCATCAAGGGCGAACGCGTCGCCAATCCGGCGCTATCAGGCTTCATCGCCCGCAATTATGCCTGCGACGCGATGGGGCGCTGGTACTTCCAGAACGGCCCGCAGCGGGTATTTGTTTCGCTGGCCTACGTACCCTACGTGTATCGCACGCTCCCACTGACAAGCGGTGGCGTGCGCTTGAGCGCCCACACCGGCGTGCCAGTGCGCAGGCCCCGCGCTGCCTGGCTGGATGATACGGGCGCCGTTCTGCTCGAAACAGAGTTGGGCGTCGGCGTGATCCACGACTTCGACCTGCCCGAGCTCATGGCATCTGCGTGCGGGCCCTCTGGGGAACCGCTGGAGGACAGCGCGATTGAACGGCTCTTGACGGATCTACCGAGCGCAGACGGCATCGCCCCGAAGCTGGTGCTCGCCGGGCGTGCGCTGGGGCTGTTCCACATCCGCTCGGCCGAGGTGCCGGCTCGCTTTGGCTTCGTGCCCAACCCTCGCCCGGCGCCGGGCGAGCCTGAGTGCTAATCGAAGCGATGTTTACTTCAGCCGCTTGCGGCTGTAGTCGTCTTCGATGCTGTCGCGGTAGAAGCTGACCATGGATGGCGCGGCCATGAACCGGCGGTGCACCTCGGGCGGAACCTTCGAGTACTGCCAGATACTCCCGTCGGTCAGCTCCACCTCCAAGGTCTGCGACCCCGGGTCGTAACCGGCTGAGCGGATCAGGCTCGAGTTGACCTTCTTGCGTTCCATGACCACCTCCTCCTTGCCACCGGGTGGTTAGAGCATAGACAAAGAGGCACAAGGCACTCAAGCGCTGTGCGCGGATGAGGCTGTAGTCGAACCCTTGAGCGGACGGTTGTGGCTGTTGATCCGCGCAGCGAACGATCTCGTGCGCAAACCGGGTCGGGCCGCGGCAGAATCTGCACCGCAGTTCCCACTGGCCGCAGCCTCGCAGTGTCGAAACTGCCGCTTGCCGTCACTTCCACGACCGATTGGGTCTGGACTCCGTAGCTTCGACCAACGTCACGACCGCCGTCATAGAGAAAGCAACGCTCGGTGCTGTCACTAGCAGCTGGACGGCATCGAATCCTGGCGTGGGGACCACACAGCGAAGGGCGGGCGGGACCTGTAGAGTCGTCCGGCGAGGTGAAACGGCGACAGACCCCGGGACGATCGGAAGCGCACACAACTGGAAACCGGCCCCGCCTCCCGTCTCTCGATCGGCGGATGACACACCGACTCCCATGCAACGGCACCAGCGGGCCCGAAAACCTCGGGGCCGGGCGTGGTGCGGTTCTAGCGCTGGCTCTGGCCTCCGGCGCAAAAGCCCGCGGAGGTTACTGGTATCCTCACGGATGCAGACCTCCCGCGAGCATCCTGGAAGCTAGAGCTTAGTTCGGCCGGTTACCAGAAACCGGGAACGGCCAAGCTGCGGGCGCGGGAGCGGGTTTTGGCGCTGCCGGAGCAGCTGGCTCTGACGACTTCGCAGCCGCCGGTTTCCTCTTGGCCGCCTTTCTCTTAGCCGGCTTCTTGGCAGCCTTTCTCTTAGCCGGCTTCTTGGCCGCTTTCTTTTTCGCTGCTGGCTTCTTCGCGGCCTTCCTCTTCGCCTTCCTCGCCGGCCGCTTGCGCCTTGCCTTCTTGGCGGGCTTCTTCGCTGCCTTCTTGGCAGCGGGTTTGCGCGCCGGGGCCTTCCTTCTCTTAGCTGGCCTCTTCGCCGCCTTCCTCTTGGCGGGTTTCTTCGCCGGCTTCTTCTTCGCCGGGGACTTCTTCTTGGCAGCAGATCTCTTCTTCATTGCCATTGCGGTTTACTCCTCTAACGTTGACGACAGTACCCAACGCACCTTTCGGTGCGACCACATCGCCGCGGCGCCCCGGACAGCAGCGCACCCGGTTCAGCAGTTCCTCATATCCACCCGCTTCGCGGGCAGATCAATCCCAACTCAGTGCGCCTCCGGTCTGATAGTCGATGACGCGCGTCTCAAAGAAATTCCTCTCCTTCTTGAGGTCGATCATTTCAGACATCCACGGGAACGGGTTGGACGCGCCCGGGAACAGCGGGTCCAGCCCGATCTGCTGGCAGCGCCGGTTGGCCACAAATCTCAGGTACTCCTTGAACATGGGAGCGTTGAGGCCCAGTACGCCCCGCGGCATCGTGTCCTCGGCGTAGCGGTACTCGAGCTCCACGCCCCTGCGGATCAACTCGCGTACTCCGTCGCGGAACTCCGGCGTCCACAGGTGCGGGTTCTCCATCTTGATTTGGTTGATGAGATCGATGCCGAAGTTGCAGTGCATCGACTCGTCGCGCAGGATGTACTGATACTGCTCGGCCGCACCCGTCATCTTGTTCTGCCGGCCGAGCGCAAGGATCTGGGTGAAGCCGACGTAGAAGAACAGGCCCTCCATGATGCAGGCGAACACGATCAGGCTTCTGAGCAGCTGCTGATCGGCTTCCGGCGTGCCGGTCTTGAAGGCCGGGTTGGTGAGCGTGTCGATGAAGGGGATCAGGAATTCGTCCTTGTCCCGGATGCTGGAGATTTCATGGTAGGCATTAAACACCTCGCCTTCGTCGAGCGCCAGACTTTCGACGATGTACTGATACGCGTGAGTGTGGATCGCCTCCTCGAACGCTTGTCGCAACAGGTACTGCCGGCACTCGGGCGCGGTGATGTGGCGATAGGTGCCCAGAACGATGTTGTTGGCAGCCAGGCTGTCGGCGGTGGTAAAGAAACCGAGGTTGCGCCGGATCAGGCGGCGCTCGTCCTCGGTGAGAGCATCGGGGGACTTCCACAGGGCGATGTCGCGGCTCATGTTGATCTCCTGCGGCATCCAGTGATTGGCGCAGGAGGCCAGGTACTTCTCCCAGGCCCACTTGTACTTGAACGGGACGAGCTGGTTGACGTCGGTCTTGCCGTTGATGATGCGCTTGTCCTCGAGCCGGATGCGACGGAAGCTCTCGGGCATCGGCATCGGGGCCGTTGTCACCGCAGACGGTGTAACCAGGTGGACCGTTGCAGCAGGCTGCTCTTCAGCTGCGACGCTGGCCATGTTCAGGCCGGCATTCAAGACCGTTTGTATGCCGAGTCCAGCTACGCTTTTCGTCTCTTCGAATTGCAGCATTCGTGGTTCCTAAGCGTTTGGTTTTGTAAGCAAGCTCTATGCCGCTAAGATAGTTCGCGCTATTGACACGCCTCGCAGCTCGGATCACCGATCGCGCAGAACTTCGCTTCTGCGCTGCTTGCAGGCGCACTCGACATCGGAACCGCAGCTGTCATCGTCATGCCGGACAGCCCACCGTCCGCGGGCACCGCATTCAGCACTCCCGCCTTCACAGTCGACTTCTCCGCATAGGTGGCGCCCATCGTGCGCAGGTAGTACGTGGTCTTGAGACCGCGCAGCCACGCCAGCTTGTAGGTCTCGTCCAGCTTCTTTCCGGAGGCTCCGGCCATGTAGATGTTCAACGACTGCGCCTGGTCGATCCATTTCTGGCGCCGGGCGCCGGCTTCGACTAGCCATGCTGGATCGATCTCGAACGCCGTCGCGTACAAGCTACGCAACTCCTGCGGGATGCGGTCGATCTTGGCCAGGCTGCCGTCGAAATATTTCAAGTCGGCGACCATGACCTCGTCCCACAGGTTCAGTTTTTTCAGGTCGGCCACCAGGTATTCGTTGGCGACCGTGAACTCACCCGACAGGTTCGACTTCACGTACAGGTTCTGGAAAGTGGGCTCGATCGAGGCCGACACTCCGACGATGTTGGCGATGGTTGCGGTGGGCGCAATGGCCAGGCAGTTGGAGTTGCGCATGCCGAACTGCCGGATGCGGGCCCGCAGCGCCGCCCAGTCCATGGTCGACGAGCCATCCACCTCCACGTAGCCACCGCGTTCCTCGCGTAGCAAAGCCAGGCTGTCCTGGGGCAGCACGCCGCGGTGCCAGAGCGAACCTTCGAAGGTCGCGTAGGGCCCGCGCTCCTCTGCCAACTCGGTCGAGGCCCAGTAGGCGTAGTAGGCCACCGCCTCCATCGAGCGGTCGGCGAACTCCAACGCCTGCTTGAAGGCATAGGGCACGCGCAACAGGTGCAGGCAATCCTGGAAGCCCATGATTCCGAGCCCGACCGGGCGATGCTTGACGTTGGAGTTGCGCGCCTTGTCCACGGCGTAGTAGTTGATGTCGATTACGTTGTCGAGCATCCGCATCGCGGTTGCCACGGTAGCCTTGAGCTTGTCGCGGTCGAGCCTCCCGTCCCTGATATGGGCAGCCAGGTTGACCGAGCCCAGGTTGCAGACCGCGATCTCCGAGGCCGAGGTATTGAGCGTGATCTCGGTGCACAGGTTGGAGCTGTGCACCACTCCGACGTGCTGCTGCGGCGAGCGGATGTTGCACGGGTCCTTGAACGTGATCCAGGGATGCCCGGTCTCGAACAGCATCGACAGCATCTTGCGCCACAGCTGGGCGGCGGGAACTCTCTTGAACAGCTTCAGCTCCCCTGAGGTAGCCTTGCGCTCGTATTCCAGGTAGGCCTTCTCGAACGCCTTGCCGTACCGATCGTGCAGGTCCGGGACATCCGAGGGAGAGAACAGGGTCCATTCGCCGTTCTCCATCACCCGCTTCATGAACAGATCGGGCACCCAATTGGCTGTGTTCATGTCGTGGGTGCGCCGGCGATCGTCCCCTGTGTTCTTGCGCAGCTCCAGGAACTCCTCGATGTCCATGTGCCAGGTTTCGAGGTAGGAGCACACCGCCCCCTTGCGCTTCCCGCCCTGATTGACCGCTACGGCGGTGTCGTTCACCACTTTCAGGAACGGCACCACGCCCTGGGACTTGCCGTTGGTGCCCTTGATGTAGGAGCCGAGCGCCCGCACCGGCGTCCAGTCGTTGCCCAGACCGCCCGCGAACTTGGACAGCAGGGCATTCTCTTTGATGGCGTCGTAGATGCCCTCGAGATCGTCCGCGACCGTGGTGAGATAGCAGCTCGAAAGCTGTGAGCGACGCGTGCCAGAGTTGAACAGCGTGGGCGTCGAACTCATGAAATCGAAGCTCGAGAGCACGTTGTAGAACTCGATCGCCCGGGCCTCGGGTTCGACTTCGTTCAGAGCCAGACCCATGGCGACGCGCATAAAGAAGGCCTGCGGGAGTTCGATGCGACGACCGTCCACGTGGAGGAAATACCGGTCGTATAGCGTCTGCAGGCCAAGGTAGCCGAACTTCAGGTCGCGGCTGGCGTCCAGCGCCGCACCCAGGGATCGGAGGTCGAACTGCTGCAGTCTCGGATCGAGCAGCCCCGCCGCGATCCCGCGCTCTATGAAAGCCGGGAAATACTCGGCATAGCGGCCGCGCATGTCAGCGTGGCTGGCTTCCTCGCCCAGAACTTCGTAGCGGATGCTGTGTAGCAACAGGCGGGCGGTCACATAGCTGTAGGCAGGATCCTCCTCGATCAAGGCGCGGGCAGACAGAATGGCGCCTTTGCGCACCTCGTCCATCGGGACGCCGTCGTAGAGGTCTTTGACGACATTGCGCAGAATCAGGTCCGCGTCGACCGCGCGTCCTAATCCCTCGCAGGCTTCCTTGAGCAAGCGCCGCAGCCGGTCCATGTCCAGGGGACGCGACTGCCCTCCCTCAGACACGTTGAGCGCCTGCGGTTTCACATCGGCCGGGGCGGCTGCCTTTTGCTGCGCACGCAGTCGCGCACGCTCCTCGCGGTAGAGGACGTACGCGCGCGCCACGTCGTGTTCCCCGGAGCGCATCAGCGCCAATTCCACCTGGTCCTGAATGTCCTCGATGTGGAAAGTGCCCCCCGCGGGCTGGCGGCGCATCAGCGCGCCGACCACCTGTTCGCTGAGCCCAGCGACCAGTTCGCGGACCCGAGCGGAGGCTGCGCCCGTACCGCCGTTCACTGCGATGAAGGCTTTCGTCAACGCCACCGAGATCTTGCTCGGCTCGAAGCCGACCACTGCGCCGTTGCGCCGGATGACTTTGTACTCAGCGTAACGCGCATCGCACTGCGCCTGCGCAAGCGACACTCCTTGGTTCGGAAGGGTGGTTGCGGAAGGTTTGAGCGCGGGCTCGGTGGAAAGCTGCATGCGAATCTCCCCGGGTTCTCACGCCGGGTTTTCATGTCGCTGACGCGCGACACGCAGTCCCGGCTGTTTCCTTGTAGACCACTGGTTCTAGAGCGCTCCGTCCCAGACCACTAGATCTTGTGTGTCGTCATGTGCGCGTACACTAATTCTAGTGGTGCAGGGGTGTCAAGATTTTTCGTGCAGGTGCGCGAGCGGGCGTTGGGCTGGCGCCACGAACTCGGCATGCGCTACGCGGGAGCGATCGCGTCGTCCAAACGCGATCGCGCACCGAACTGGAGGGGCTTGTACGCAATGGCGCGCCGACACGGCGCGCGGCAACCAAGCGTGCGGGCCTCAGCCCCAGGGCTCAGTCGCGATCAAAGAGCGATAACGAGCCCAGTCGAAGCAGGGCCCCGGGTCAGTCTTGCGCCCGGGAGCGATGTCCGCATGACCGGCGATTTCCTGAATCGGGTAGCGCGCGCGCAGATCTTGCGTGAGGCGCGCAAGCTCGGCGTATTGGGCGTCGGTGAACACAACCTCGTCGCTGCCTTCCAGCTCGACGCCGATGGAAAAGTCATTGCACCGCTCGCGCCCGCGCCATTGCGACACGCCCGCGTGCCAAGCCCGCCGCTCACACGGCACGAACTGGATCAGCTCTCCATCGCGCCGGATGAAGAAGTGGCTAGACACCTCGAGGCCGCGCAGAGCCTGGTAATAGGGGTGCGCATGTGGGTCCAGACGGTTCAAGAACAGGTCGATCACGCCGGGGCCACCGAACTCACCGGGCGGCAAGCTGATGTTGTGCAGCACAAGCAGCGAAACCACGGTACCCTCAGGACGCAAGTCCTGGTTGGGAGAACCGATCTGGAGTGCGCGCGTGAGACGGCCTTCCGCGTCGAAGGCAAGCGAGGATACGCGTGTCGGTTCGCCCGGGTCCAAGTCGTGCCGCCGTCGCTTGATTACCGAATCGGGCAGCGTCGGCCACCCGCTACTTGGCCGGCTCTGAGCGCGTGTCGGGCGCAGACGGCGGTTGCGCAGTTTCGCTGGCCTTGACATGGTAGGCGTGCGGAGCCTTCCACAACACCTCCGACCCGATCTTGCTCCTGGCGTCGGGCTGGCCAATCGGCTTGAGGGCGGGAGCTGTGCCGCGCAAACCTACCGCTGAGAGCGGCTCGCGTGGAACGTAGCGCAGGCGGTCGGTGACCTCGGCGTAGGTAATGGCTACATCGTTGCCTTTGCGTGTCCACTTGCCGTAGGTAATGGAACGCAAGCGCTGCTTGGCCGGCATAGGAACCTCGTATTCGGCCACGATTTGCGCTTTGCCCCGATCCTCCAGCACTATATATAGCCGTTCGTCGTTGTCCGGGTGCGCCGCCTCCCACGCGCCGGCGATGGCAGGCTCACCCGCGCTCGCGGCCGGGACGAGCGCGCTAGCGCTAAACAAGAGAAAGGCTGCGAAGGTGCGCTGCATGGCCTGTGCCCGAGACGCCCGCGCGGGGCGCAGGTTCTCGCCGCGTCAGTTGATGCCGAGGCGCTCCATGCGATAGCGCATGGCCCGGAAGGTAATGCCCAGCAGCTTGGCTGCTGCCGTTCGGTTGTAGCGAGTCTTCTCCAGGGCCTCGAGGATGGCCTCTTTCTCCACCCGGTCCAGATACTCCTGCAACGGCCACTTTCCGTTGCCACCCTCGGCCGTGGGCGTGATTTCCTCCGCCTCCGGCGGGGTGAGCTGCAGATCGGGCATCGTGATCTGCTGGCCATCGCACAGGGCCATGGCGCGCTCCAGGATGTTTTCCAGCTCGCGCACGTTGCCCGGAAAATCGTACTGCATCAGCGAGTGCAAAGCGTCCTGCTCTAGCTGGGGACGCTGCACCTTGGCCTGCCCTGCCAGCTTGTCCAGGATGGCGCTGGCGATGTCCGGGATGTCCTCGCGCATGTCGCGCAGCGCCGGCATGCGCAGCTCGATCACGTTCAATCTGTAATAGAGGTCGTGGCGGAACTTGCCCGACTCCACGCAATCGGCCAGGTTCTGGTGGGTCGCGCTGATGATGCGCACGTCCACCGCATCCTCCTGCGTAGAGCCGACTTTGCGCGCCTTCTTCTCCTGGATGGCGCGTAACAGCTTGACCTGCATGGGCAGCGGCAGGTCGGCGACCTCGTCCAAAAACAATGTCCCGCCGTTGGCCGCCTGAAAGAAGCCGTCGCGATCCGCATCTGCACCGGTGAACGCGCCCTTCTTGTAGCCGAAGAACTCGCTCTCCATCAGGTTTTCGGGAATTGCGCCACAGTTCACCGGCACGAAGGGGCGCTCGCGCCGCACGCTCTTCTGGTGAATCAGCCGCGCCGCCAGCTCCTTGCCGCTGCCCGACTCGCCCGTGATGTGCACTGGCGCCTCGCTGCGGGCGAGTTTCTCGATCAGGGCCCGGACGCTCTGTATCGCCTGCGAATCGCCCAGCAAGCCCTTCTCCCCCTGCGCCTGCTCGACCACCTTGGCATCGTTGGCTTTGGGCAGGGACAGAGCCGACTTGACCAGGGTGCGCAGCTGGTCCAGCCCGACCGGCTTCGCCAGATAGTCGAAAGCGCCCGCCTTGAGCGCGGCGACCGCATTTTCGGTGTTGCCGTGCGCGGTGATGACCGCCACCGGCAGATCCATGCTGGTCTTGGTGATCTGCTCGACGATCTCGATGCCGGTGCCGTCCGGCAAGCGCATATCGGTCAGGCACAGGTCGAAGTGGCGTGCGGCGAGCTTGGCCAAGGCTTCCTTCACATTCATCGCCCGCTCCACGTCCAGGCCCATGCGCAACAGGGTGAGCTCGATCAGCTCCAGGATGTCGACTTCGTCGTCGACCACCAGCACACAGCGCTGCGGCGCAGATGCGCGCCCGCCCGCAGTCCGCTCGCTCCGCTTCAACCCCTAACTCCCCTGAACACGATCATGAACATGGCGCCGGAGGGCTGCTCGACGTACTCGAGCGAGGCATTGTTGGCATCACAGATCTCGCGCGCGATGTACAGGCCCAGACCCGTGCCGCTCGCCGCGGTGGTGAAGAACGGCTCGAACAGATGCGGCCGGATCGCTTCGGGTACACCAGGCCCGTCATCGGCGACGGCCAATTCTACCCCATTCGCCGGCTCGCCAGCGCGCACCGATATGCGTAGGCTCGTGGGCTTGCGCTGGCAATAGCGCAGGGCGTTGCGGCACAGATTCCACATGACCTGATTCAAGTGACTGCGATCGAACGTGATGGCTGGATCGATATCGATTCTGAGGCTCACCACCTGGTCGGTCACCTTCTCGATCTGGCAAAACTGAGCAACGAAAGTGCGCAGGAACGCGCCCAGCTGGAAAGTCTCGCGATGCGCGCGGTCGCGCCGGTTGAGTTTGAGCACGTCCTGCACCATGCGGTCGAGCCGCTGCGTGTTGTCGTGCACGATCTGCAGCAGCCGGCGCTGGGTTTCGTTGCTGTCGGATTCCTCCAGCAGCAGCTCGGCAGCGTGGTTGATGGCGGACAACGGGTTGCGGATCTCATGCGCGATGTTCGCCGTCAGGCGCCCCATCGCGGCGAGCTTCATCTGCTGTGCCTCGGCTTGGATGCGCGTGAGATCCTCCAGGAACACCACCACACCCACGCTGCGGCTCTTGCCCACCGGCACGAAGCGCGCGCCCATGAGCCTGTGAGTCAACACCGTGCGCATCGGATCGAATCCGGCGCCCGGATCCTCGCGCCAGCGCTCCAGGCGGTCGGCCAGCGCCGGGGTGTAGTCGCGCAACGTCAGCTCGCGGCCGCCCTTGGGCAGGGGCCCGAGGATCTCCACCGCGCGCCGGTTGATTTGCCGGATGCTGCCCAACTCGTCCACCACCAGCACTCCGTCCTTCATGTCCTGGATGACGAGCTGGTTGACCTGCGCCATGTTGGCCAGATCCACCTCGCGTTGCGCGGCGAGCTGTTCACTGGCCTGGGTGTAGCGCGCGAGCGTGTGGGCTAGCCAGGCGGTGGCGAAGTAGCCCACGCTCAGAAGCCCGGCTTGAATGTAGTGGCTGAAGCTCTCCTCGCGGAGCAGGACTTCGTAGGTCTGCTCCGACAGCATGGCAACAGTCGCGAGCGCCGCAAAGAACAGCGTCATGCGTCCGCGGCTGATGATACCGGCGGCTGCGAGCGACGCCAGGAGCAGCAACCCCAACCCGCTGCTCACGCCGCCGCTGGAGTAGACCAACAGCGTCACGAATACCACGTCCGCGACCACCTGAACGCCAAGCTGGACACTGAAGTCCGGGCGATGCGACGTGATCGTTGCGACGGAGAAGACCGAAAACAGAATGTAGACGACACTCGCGTACAGGAACGTCGTGAGGCTGCGCGTGCCGAACACCGCATCCTCGAACACCGCTGCGGTCACCAGCAGCAGCGTCGCGACGATAAGCCGATAGATATTGAAGTAGAACAGCGAGCGCCAATAGGAGTCCGTGTAACCCGCGTCGGGGATCATGCCGCGTGTACGCAATGCCATCTGATGCGCGGTCATGGCGGTTAGCTCCGGCGATGCCTAGTGCTTGCCCGGTTCCTGTAAGCCCAGGCGCCGGTGCTCGTCGCTGCAGAAGAAGCTGCCCCGCGAGGTAAAGCTTTCGCTGCGGGGCAAATGCACCCCGCACACGGAACAGCGGACCATGTCCTCGGGCGCCTTTCGGTCCCGGGGCGCGGACCTTCGGGCGGAATCCTGGATGCCGGCATCACGACGAAACCCCCTGAATAAGAGATAGGCGACGATTGCCACCGCGATGAGAAGCAGGAACTTGGCCAAGGACATCGGGAGATCCGCGGGCGGGTTGCAGCGGCGCCCATCATAACCCTGTTCGGACTAACCCGGCGAGTCCAGGGAAGCTCTGATCTATTCTCACGTGCGCGACCGAGGAGATTTGGGCCGAGGGCAAGGACGCCTTGTAGCCGGCCTACACAAGGAGGACCAACGCAGCCATCAACCCAAATCTCCCGGTCCCTTCAAGGAGACGAGGATTCATCGGGTTGCGTCGGGTGCGGCGTCTGCGGTGTTGCACTCCCTGCAGGTAGTTACCTTAGCCGCGGAGCGGCGCCTTGCATCCATCCGCACCTGACGCAACGCGCATCGCGAGAATAGATCAGAGCTTCCCTAGGTGTGCAGGAACACTTCCACGCCCTTGCGCATGGTCATGACGGCAATCGCAGCCAGGAGCAGGAGCATGACGCGCTGGATCACCCGGGTGCCGGTGACGCCGAGCAAGCGATGGATAAGCTCCGCAAAGCGCAGAGTGACCCAGGCCAGGAGCATGTTGGCAATGACCGCCACCGCAGTGGCCAGCTGCCCGTATTGGTCAACCAGCAACATCGACGTCGTGAGCACGGCCGGGCCTGCGAGCAGTGGCACGCCGAGGGGGACTGCCCCGAGGCTGTCGGTTGGCAGCCCGGCAGCGCGCTGCGGCGCGATCAAGTCGCTCAAACTGAACACGAACAGCAGCGCGCCGCCAGCAACCATGAAATCGGCGACGGTGATGCCCAGCACGCGCAGCAACGCGTTGCCACCGAACACGAACGCAAGGGCCACAGCAGTGGCCGTGAAAACAGACTGGCGCAGGATGCGCCGGCGTTGCGTTGGAACAACAGGCTCGGTCAACCCAATGAACAGCGGCACGATCCCAATGGCGTCGACCGCCACCAAGAGGGGCAAGAAGCACAGCCAGAACGCGTCCATTTGCTGGGCGTGATGTGCGAAGAAGGGAATCAGGCGCCCGGTCGCTGTTCAGTCGACGCTGGGACGGCTGGAGCGGAATGGTCGGGGTGAGAGGATTTGAACCTCCGACTCCTGCGTCCCGAACGCAGTACTCTACCAGGCTGAGCTACACCCCGATCCAGAAGACGAATGGCCGTCCAACGGCCGGATGCGCCGGAAAAGCTCGGGAGCGGCGCGTCCGCGCGTGCAGATCAGTCCAGGGGGACGGCGGTCAGTAGGTGCGGGAAACCGCAAAGGCGGCCAATTGTAGCAGACTGTCCCGGTAGGATGAATGCGGCAAGCTCGCCACCGCCTCCATCGCGCGCTGGGATTCGAGCGTGGCCTGACGGCGCGTGTAGTCGAGCGCGCCGGTATCGCGGATCGCGGCCAGCACCGGCTGGAACTCCCGTAGACCGCCGTGCTCGACCGCATTGCGTATCAGTCCGGCTTGCTCGTGGGTGCCGCACCGCAGGGCGTAGATCAGCGGAAGCGTGGGCTTGCCCTCGGCCAGATCTTCGCCCAGATGCTTGCCGGTTTGCGCATGGTCCCCCGAATAATCCAGCAGGTCGTCGATGAGCTGAAAGGCGGTGCCCAGATGCATGCCGTAACGCGCCAGGCTGCCTTCAACCTCTTGCGTGGACTGGCTGATAATGGCCCCAATCTGGCCAGCGGCTTCGAACAGTTTGGCCGTCTTGTAGTGTATGACCCGCAGATAGTCCTCTTCCGTCACGGTCGGGTTGTGGCAGTTGAGCAGCTGCAGGACCTCGCCCTCGGCGATGGTGTTGGTGGCGTCGGCCATCACCTGCATCACGCGTATATTGTCCTGCTCCACCATGATCTGGAATGCGCGAGAGTAGAGAAAATCACCCACCAGGACGCTGGCAGGGTTGCCGAACAGGGTATTGGCCGTGGCCTGGCCACGGCGCAGGTCCGAGTCGTCCACCACATCGTCGTGCAGCAGCGTGGCCGTGTGGATGAACTCTACAACGGCGGCCAGCTGGTAATGCGCGCTTCCACTGTAACCACAGGCGCCGGCGGCCAGCAACACCACGGCCGGGCGCAAGCGCTTGCCCCCACCGCTGATGATGTACTCGCTCACTTTCCGGATCAGCGCTACGTCGGAATGCAAACGCCGGCGGATGACCTGGTCCACGGCGCTCATCTCTTCCGCGATCAGGCGCTGGACGGGCTCAAGGGTGCCGGTCACCATCATCAAGGGTGGATTCGGGCTGGTAGGGTCCGCGGTACACGGGAAGGATACCACTGGCGCCGAGCCGAGAACTTCAGCGCGTTTGCCAGCGTCCGGGTTTGACCGCGATGGTAAGTGTCTGTATACTTCGTCGTTTTTTCGCGGGCATTCCCAAGCGCACGATCTGCGCGGGGCGGCAGGAGAGGGCAAGCTCATGTACGCGGTGATCAAGACCGGAGGCAAACAGTACAAGGTGTCTGCCGGCGAGAAGCTGAAGATCGAATCGATCCCTGCCGAGGTCGGATCGCAGATTGAGCTCAATCAGGTGCTGATGGTGGCAGACGACGACAAGATCACCGCCGGCACCCCTCTTGTCTCCGGGGCTGTGGTCAAGGCGACGGTGGTCTCGCACGGGCGCGGCGAGAAGATCACGATCTTCAAGCTGCGCCGCCGCAAGCACTATCGCAAGACCTTGGGCCATCGCCAGAACTACACCGAAATCGAGATCAACGGCATCACCGGTTAGGGAGCAGCGATCATGGCGCACAAGAAGGCGGGTGGCAGCTCGCGCAACGGACGCGACTCCAACGCAAAACGACTTGGTGTGAAACGCTTTGGCGGCGAGCGCGTTTCGGCGGGCAGCATCATCGTTCGCCAGCGCGGTACGCGCATTCACCCGGGCGAAAACGTCGGCGTGGGCAAGGACCATACCTTGTTCGCGAGGATAGACGGGTATGTCAAGTTCGTCATCAAGGGCCCGCGCAAGAACACGACGGCGATGATCGTGCCCGCTGCCTGAGGCGAGTGATCCTGCCGCCAAGAAGCCCTATCATTGGATAGGGCTTCTTCGTTTCTGAGGCTATGAAGTTCATCGACGAAGCGCTGATCGAAGTCCACGCCGGCAAGGGCGGCGATGGAGTGGCCTCGTTTCGGCGCGAGAAGTACATCCCGAAAGGTGGGCCGGACGGGGGCGACGGAGGCCGCGGCGGCAGTGTCTACGCAATAGCGGACCGCAACGTCAACACGCTGGTCGAATATCGCTTCGCGCGCATTCACCGCGCCAAGAACGGAGAGGGGGGGCACGGCGCAGACTGCTACGGCAAGGGCGCCCCGGATATCGTGCTGCCGATGCCGGTGGGAACGGTGATCACCGACGCCGAAACCGGGCAGGTAATCGCAGACCTGGCCCAGCATGAGCAGCGAGCCCTCGTCGCCAAGGGCGGCGGTGGCGGACTTGGCAATATCCACTTCAAGTCCAGCATCAATAGGGCCCCGCGCCAGTTCACGCGCGGCGAGCCGGGTGAATCGCGTCGGCTCAAACTGGAGCTGAGGCTGCTCGCCGATGTCGGCCTGCTCGGCCTGCCCAACGCGGGCAAGTCCACTTTCATCCGCGCCGTTTCCGCCGCCCGTCCCAAGGTTGCGGACTACCCCTTTACCACGCTGCATCCGCATCTGGGCGTCGTCCGGGTCGATGTGAACCGGAGCTTCGTCGTCGCCGACATCCCCGGCCTGATCGAGGGTGCCGCCGACGGGGCGGGGTTGGGGCACCAGTTTCTGCGGCACCTGCAACGCACGCGCTTGCTGTTGCACATTGTGGATGTTGCTCCGATGGACAATGCTGCGGACCCCGTGCGCGATGCCAAAGGGATTGTCGAAGAGTTGCGTAAGCACGATCCCGCGCTGTCCGAGAAACCGCGCTGGGTGGTGCTGAACAAGGCCGACCTGATCCCCGAGGTCGAGCGTGAAAGTCGCGTCAAGGCTTTCGTCGATGGCTATTTCGGCAAACGCAGGCGCACCGGCAAGGCCAGCGCTGGCAAGGGTAACCCGCCTGTCTTCGTCATTTCGGCTCTCACCGGCGAGGGCTGCCGCGAGCTCAGCTTCGCCGTGATGGCGTTTCTCGAGCAGTCCGCGGATGCTTTGGGCGCCGCGACTGCCGAGCCGGTCGCAGCGCCGGAATAGGAACTGCTGCGATGCCCTCGGTCCTGGTACGTGCCAAGCGCCTGGTCGTCAAAGTCGGCAGCAGCCTGGTGACCAATCAGGGGCTCGGGCTCGACCACGCGGCGGTAGCTCAGTGGGCGGAGCAGATCGCGGAGTTGAGGCGCAGGGAACGCGAGGTGCTGCTGGTATCCTCCGGCGCCATCGCCGAGGGCATGCAGCGGCTGGGCTGGAGGCGGCGTCCGCGCCAACTGCACGAGCAGCAGGCGGCTGCGGCCATCGGCCAGATGGGGCTGGTGCAGGCCTACGAGTCGTGCTTCCGCACACACGGGCTGCATGCGGCGCAGATCCTGCTCACGCATGAAGACCTCGCCGATCGGCGCCGATATCTGAACGCGCGCTCGACTCTGCGGACGTTGCTGGCGCTGGACACGGTCCCAGTGATCAACGAGAACGACACCGTGGCCATCGATGAGATCAAGTTCGGCGACAACGATACGCTGGCCGCACTGGTTACGAATCTGGTGGAAGCCGATGTGCTCGTCATCCTCACCGATCAGCAGGGACTTTTTACGCGCGATCCGCGCCGTCATCTGGATGCCACGCTGATCAGCGAAGCGAAGGCCACCGATCCCGACCTGGAGCGCATGGCGGGCGGCGTCGGCAGCCATATCGGCAGCGGCGGGATGCTGACCAAGGTCCGGGCCGCTAGGCGAGCCGCCCGCAGCGGCGCCCACACGGTTATCGCCTCAGGACGCGAACCCGAGGTGTTGTTGCGGCTCACTGGCGGCGAGATGATCGGCACCCAGCTCGTCGCCGAGACCATGACGCTCGCAGCGCGCAAGCAATGGCTGGCCGACCATCTTCAGATACGCGGGCAGCTCAAACTCGACGCCGGTGCCGTACGGGCCCTGGCGCAGGACGGCAAGAGCCTGCTTCCGATTGGCGTCGTGGACCTGAGTGGAGACTTCGAGCGAGGCGAAGTGGTAAGCTGCCTGAACCCGGAGGGCCAAGAGATCGCGCGCGGGTTAGTCAACTACAGCGCAGCAGAGACGCGCCGCATACTGCGCGCGCCGAGCAGCGAGATCGAAGCTCGGCTCGGCTACATCGACGAACCCGAATTGATCCACCGGGACAACTTGGTATTGCTGTAGCGATACCAAGTTGCGGTGCAGGCTAAACCTGAGCGCTGCTTAGCGGTCAGGTTAAGCAAGCCTTGGCGAGCGGCCGGAGCCACAACCTCGCTGGGCTCCGAAAAACGAGCTCGCCGTTCAGCCCAACTTTGATACGCAGCGACCCGCCATGAGATATGCATTCTCTGCTTGGCTCCTGCTCCCGGCTCTCGCCTTATCCCCACATGCGATCGCCGGTCCGGACATCCGCGAGGGCCTCTGGGAGGTTTCGGTTCAAGCCGAGATAGGCGGCCAGCCGATGAGCGCAGCGCCCATGGTGGTGCGCCAGTGCATGAACAACCAGTCGGTTCAGGACTTGATGGCGCAGATGGGCGGCGCGGGCGCGTGCCAGATCTCTGATTTACAGCAAACCGGGAACCGTGCGCGCTGGAACCTTGCCTGCACGGGAGCGATGGATGTGAGCGGCACGGGCGAAACCGAGCTGGGGGTCGACCAATTCACGGGCCGCATGAACGTGGTGATAACCATGAGTGGCCAGAGCGTGCCCATGGTCCAAAACTTTCAGGCGCGACGCGTGGGAGAGTGCCAGTGACGAGAACGACCGGTTGGCATGATCGCCCCCGAACAGAGCTTTAAGCAGCGGCCCTGCTATAGATCGCGCTTAGTGGGATTGCGATCGTCCTTGCGTGGAGGGTATTTCAGCAGCCGGACCAATTTGGCCGCGTCGCCCGCGGGGTGCGCCGACAAGGCGCTGCCGATGCACAGATAGTCCTCGTACAGCGTCCCACGATAGTTGTTGAAGGTGAGGTCCTGGATGCGGCGCCACTGCGGCGCCAGTTCCACCGACCACGTGCGGTCACTTCGCCCGTAGGCGTAATCCTTCCATTCCTTCTCGCTGCAACGTAGGCCGGAGAAAGTGGTGCTCTCGGCGCCTTCTGGCGTGCGTATCACGAGCGCGAAGCGCACGATGCGATCAGGGCCCACCGTCAGCGAGGAGGTATCGATAAAAAAGCGGTTGGTGGTCTGTCCACGCAGGTAGAACTCGGTCAGGTTTGAATCCTTGGGGTAATGCGGCGGCGGGACGTTCGCCTCGACGAACGGCTGTTCTTCCGGCACGCCCGGCAGGGGTCCTTGCTGCTTGCCGCGCGCAGGCGTGTTGCGCGCCGGCTCTGTAGGAGTAGGCGCGTGCGAACACCCGAACAACAGCAGGAGCGCGCCCGCCGCCGCGCACCAGCGCGCGGACGAGCGAGCGCCACCGGTCATGGCCTGTACACGTGCGCGCGCGTCGCAGGATGCGCGGCCGTCCCATCGGGCTGCATCTTGATCCCCAGCAGCTGGTAGACAGAGATCCAGCCGCGCGCAAAAGCGTGCGCGGAGCCAGCCATGTAGATCAGCCATGTCCGCAGCCGCTTCTCGCCTACGAGGGCGCGGGCCACGTCGCGCCGGGCTTCCAGCCGATCCACCCAGTGCCAAAGGGTCTGCGCGTAGTGCGGCCGCAGGCATTCGGCGTCCCACACCTCCAGGCCTTGGCGCGACATCTCCTCGATTACCGCCGTCACGTGTATCAGCTCTCCACCCGGGAAAACATACTCATCGACGAAATCGCCGATACCGCCTCCCAGTTGGGCGCCTTGCAGCGAATTGGTGGTGATGCCGTGGTTCAGCACCAACCCGCCCGGCCGCAGCAGCCGCTGGATCTTATCGAAATACGTTCCCAGGTTGCGCTTACCCACATGCTCGAACATGCCGACGCTGGCGATCTTGTCGAAGCGCTCGCTATCGGAAACATCGCGGTAGTCCTGCAGCCTCACCTCGCAACGGTCGGCGAGGCCCAGTTCCCGGATACGCGCCCTGGCGTGCTCGTACTGGCCCCGGCTCAGGGTAACGCCGAGCGCCGTGACCCCATAGCGACTCACCGCCCACAGGACCAATCCTCCCCAGCCGCAGCCGATATCCAGGAAGCGGTCTCCGGGCTTGAGCATGAGCTTGCGGCAGATGTGATCCAGTTTCTGCTCCTGGGCGAGATCCAGCGAGTCCTCGGGCTGCTTGAAGTAGGCGCAGGAGTACACCCAATTGCGGTCCAGCCACAACGCGTAGAAGTCGTTTCCAACGTCGTAGTGATGCTGGATGCCGCGACGGTCGGCGGCCCGGCTGTGGCGCCACCACTTCCACGCGTGGTTGCGCGGGTGGTAGATGCTGTGCTCCCTGGCCACCAGAGCCTCGCCAACGCGCAGAACGTCGCGGAAATTGCCTTCCAGATCGATCTCCCCCTCGACATAGCTTTTCGCGAGCTTGCCCAGGCTGGGGTTGACGAGGTTCATGAGCGCCTGCGGGGAGCGCACCGTCAGTGTCACGGGTGCGGGGCCCAAAGGCGCTAACGCGCGCCCGTTCCAGAGTCTGACGTTGAATGGCGCCTGCATGTCTCTCAGTCGCCGTTCCAGCATCGACAGGACCCGGTCCCCTCCAAGCACGGTTGCCATAGCTCGACCTCCGTGCGTCCCAAGTGTTGTTCGAGTTAGAGCATACGGGACGCAGCCCTATTCTACCCAGCCGCGCCCGCTTGTCGAGGCATCCCGGCGGCAGCTGCGTTCCGCCGGGCGGGTCAGGCCTAGAACCTGAGGTCCTTGAGCAAAGACTCCCGCACCGCCGCCGTCACCGGGTCGACCGTGGCCTGGTAGTTGGGATGGTCCACGCCCATGCGGATGTTGGCGCCGCTGCTCAGCGCCTTCTTCATGGCTGGGTCCAGCTCGAAGCGCAGGAAGTGAACCGAGGAGGTCTTGTCCTCGGTCTCGCGCTCCAGGTCCTCGTCGGCCACGGCGTAGACCCTGGGGCAGCCTTCCACCTGGACCCACACGCGGTCCTCTATGCCGATCATGCGCGCTAATGCGCGACGCCGCTCATCCACGTCGGGAAACTGGATCATCATGGTCGCCTTCCAGTTGCTGCCATCCGGCACCAGCGGGTTATAGGCGTCGAGCTCACCTTGGATACCGTCCTGCTCGAAGATCCGTTCCGCGCGCAGCATCTCCTGGATCTGGTAGCGCATGGTCATCTCGTCCTCGAACAGCAGCGTGACGTGCTCGCCCATCTGTACGCTGCGGTTCTTCTTGTGGGCCATCACGTTCGCACGGAACTCCCTGCGGACCTTGGCATACGCTTCCAGGGTCATCAGGCTGTCAGGGGTGATGGCGGCCATCTTTCGCTTCCTCTTTGCTACGCTGCTCAGCATTCGCTAGATCTCCTAGTCCCGCGGTCGGTAGGATGGCACGGGTTTACAAGCCGTACGCGATCCGCAGCAGAGTGAGCGGGTGCTCCTTGCGGGCCTGTCCCTCGGCTCCGATACCCTGCTGGATGTGGCGGCCGGCGATCGGGCAGTCAGAGCTGATGTAGCTGGGCGACGTCCCCGCCATCGCCTTGAAGACCGGTCGGCCGATCTTCATCGAATCGGCGAAGAATTCCTTCTTCACGCCCCAAGTCCCGTCATGGCCCGAGCACCGCTCTACGGTATCGACCTGGGTCCCCGGTACAAGTTTCAACACCTCCTGGGTGCGCAGACCCATGTTCTGCACGCGCAGGTGGCACGGGACGTGATAGGAAACCTTGCCCAGTTCGTTCTTGAAGTCGGTCTTGAGCAACCCGTCCCGGTGCCGCAGGGACAAGTACTCGAAGGGGTCGAACATGGCTTCGGCCACCCGTTTCACCTCCTCATCATCGGGAAACATGAGCGGCAGCTCCTGCTTGAACATCAGCGTGCACGAGGGAATCGGTGTGAGGATCGCATACCCCTGCCCCGCCAGCCGAGCGAGCGGCGGGATGTTGACCGCCTTCAGTCGAGCAACCGACTCGAGGTCGCCCAGCTCCAGCTTCGGCATGCCGCAACAGGCCTCTTGCTCGACCAGCACGGCGGGGATGCCGTTGTGCTCCAGGATCGCGAGCAGGTCATGCCCGATGCCCGGCTCGTTGTAGTTGACATAGCAGGTAGCAAAAATAGCGGCCTTGCCGGGGGAGTTGCGGCTATCGATGACCGGGATGTCGCTGCGCGGATATGCGTGGCTGCGGAACTTGCGGCTGGTGTAATCGGGCAGCACGCGATCCTTCGCTACCCCCAGCACGCTTTCCATCAACCTGCGTGTGACGGGTGCCCTGTTGACCTTGTTGACGGCCTGCGCCACCACCGGGATCGCAGCGAGCTTGCCCACTGCGTCGGTATTGGATAGCAGCTTGTCGCGCAAACCGATCTCGCCCTTCTTGTACTTCACCGCCTTGGCCCGCAGCATGAGATGCGGGAAGTCGATGTTGAGCGGGTGCGGCGGCACGTACGGGCATTTGGTCATGAAGCACATGTCGCACAGGTAGCACTGGTCGACGACCTTCCAGAAGTCCTTCTTGTCGACCGCGTCCAGTTCGCCCGTCTTGCTTTCGTCCACCAGGTCGAACAGCGTCGGGAACGCGTTGCACAGGTTGAAGCAACGCCGGCAGCCGTGGCAGACGTCGAACACCCGCTCGAGTTCGCGCAGCACCAGGCCTTCATCGTAGAACTCGGTGGTTTGCCAACCCAAGGGGTGGCGCTTGGGGGGCTCTAAATTGCCTTCGCGCATCAGCAGTCTGGGGTCTAGGGAACAATACGGGCGACGAAGGCGCGAGGTCTTGCCCCTCGCGCCGCGCGCGCGACCTTAGTCGACCAACGCATCCAGCGCCTTCTGGAACCGATTGGCGTGGGAGCGCTCGGCTTTGGCCAGCGTCTCGAACCAGTCGGCGATCTCGTCGAACCCTTCCTCGCGCGCTTGCTTGGCCATGCCTGGATACATGTCCGTGTACTCGTGAGTCTCGCCGGCGATGGCCGCCTTCAGGTTTTCGCGGGACTTGCCGATCGGCAGTCCAGTCGCGGGATCACCCACAGCCTCCAGATATTCCAGGTGACCGTGCGCATGACCGGTCTCGCCTTCCGCGGTTGAGCGGAATACGGCGGATATGTCGTTCTGGCCTTCGACGTCGGCTTTGTTGGCAAAGTACAGATATCGGCGGTTGGCTTGCGACTCACCGGCGAACGCAGCCTTCAAATTGCCTTCGGTCTTGGTTCCTTTCAGTGCTTTCATGCGGACCTCCTCGGATCGTTGAGCTTCGAGAACCCGGCGAGAAGTCCGTGCGAGCGGCTGACGCCGGGAGGTAGGGTTAGACTGAGTCTAACAGCTGAACGCAGTATAGGAACCCCTGCTGCGGATGTCAAACAACCCGTCGGTCTTGCTCGGACGTCCGCCTGTGAGGTTTTACGAAGAAACAAGTTAGTCATCGCCCACTTATTATCGATCCCTGAACCAACCTCGCGAATGCGTTGAGCTGTGCAAAGTCTAGCCAGCGCGTCACGACCACGAGGTCGTGGTCGCGATCGATCCAGACTATGTTGCCCCCCGAACCGAAGGCGAAGAAGCTCGACTCGGGAGCACTGGGCACAGTCTTGCGACCTGTGTTGAGCCACCACAGGTATCCGTATTGCGGGGCGATGTCGGTAGGCTGTGTCGCCATGCGCACCCAGCGCTCGGAGAGGATCCGACGACCGTTCCAATTGCCATCGCGTAGGAACAGATAGCCGAACCGCGCATGATCGCGGGTGCTGGCCCACAAGCCACCGCCCCAGTGGCTGCCGCCGCTGACCGATTGCACCGCACGCCCGTTGAGCTGTACGTAGGAGTTGCGGTAGCCGTGCCAGACCCAGGTGTCGCTTGCGCCGATCGGGTCCATGATCTGTTCCTTGAGGATCTGCGGCAGCGGCTGGTTCCAGATTCGCAGCAAGGCGAGCGCGAGCCGGTTCACGCGCACATCGTTGTACTCCCAGAAGGTGCCCGGCTCCTCCAGGCGGCGCGTGTATCCGCGGCGCCGATCCGCGACATCGGGCTTGTCCCACAGCATTCCTGCCCACTCGCTGGTCTGGTTCAGCAGCATGCGCCAAGTGATCTTGGTGTTGTGCGCGCTGTCGAACCCGCCGTCCTTCACGTACTTCCATACCGGGTCCTCGACGTCTTGGATCAGACCGCGATCCACCGCCAGGCCTGCGATGCTCGACAGGTAGCTCTTGGCAATGCTGAAGCTCATCTCGACCCGATGGACGTCGCCCCATTCGGCGACGATGTAGCCGTGACGGACGATCATGCCGGCCGGCCCGCCCCGCTCCTTCGCCTCGCCCAGCACCTGCGGATAGGGCTCGGTAGCCACGTCTGCCTCGATCTGAGCGCGCACATCGCGCAGCCAGTTCACCTCGTGGGCTTGCGCGAACTTCACGGCCTGCGCCAGCTTGTCCGGGTCCATGCCTACGGCATCGGGCGCGCGTTTGTCCCACTCGTCGCCTGGTCCCGGGTAATATACTTGCCCCGCTCGCGCCTGCAGCAGGGCAGCCAGCACCAGCAGCAGTGCTACGACCCCGTACCTCCAAGGCCAACGGGGTGGTCTCATCATCTCAAGCTCTTGGCTGGATGGACGATGCTTTACAGCTGGAGACGCCAACGGTCCCACCTTCTTATATCATCTCGTCCACACCACGGGCGGACCCTGTCGTCAGCGGCGGCAGTCGCAGACTCCGGGCGGCGACATGTCCGCCTGAAAACGGGTAACTTGTCGCGTTGCCGGTGCAACGCCAGCCCACAACTCCAGGGGCGCAACGCAAAGAACAGAAGAACATGCTCATAAGACCGAACATCGGCCTGAACATCGAGCAGGACGAGCTCAAGGGGTTTGCGCGCACCACCGCCGAGATCGAGTGGCTGCTGCTGGTTCTCGCGCTCATTTATCTGGTCGCCGGCGGCGCCAGCGAGGAAGGCAAGGTGGCCATCAGCATGGCCCTGTTCTTCTTCGCCGCATTCATTCTCGGCCTGCACTACGTTCGCTTCTACCGGCAGGAGACCCGGCTCAAGATCGCGCTCGAAACCTGGGTGATGATCCTATTCATCACCTGGGTAGTCTGGTACGCGGGCGCCATCCACAGCCCGCTGCTCAACCTCTACCTGCTGCCCATCATCGCCAGCGCGCTGATCCTTGGCAAGGTCATGACCTTCGTCGAGATGGTGGCCGTCGCTCTGTGCTTCATGGCGCTGCACTACGACCCGAAAACTCGCAGCCTGGCCAGTGTGGCCTACTGGGGCGAGCTTCTCGCCCTGCTCGCTCCGGTGATCTTAGTGGCCTACATCACGACCATGCTCTCGGCCGACATCCGCTACGCAGTGGACAAGATCAAGCGCGTGTCCGATACCGACGATCTCACCGGCCTGTACAACATGCGCGCATTCTCGGCCATCCTGCATCGTGCATTCAAGCAGTCGGTGCGCCACGCGCACGCGCTGTCCATCGTCATGATCGACTGCGACAACCTCAAGACCGTGAACGATACGCATGGCCACGAAGCCGGTAACCGACTCCTGCAGCACGCAGTACGCTGCATCCGCGAGGAGCTGAGAGGCTCGGACGTGCTGGCACGCTTCGGCGGCGACGAGTTCATCGCCCTGCTGCCCGAGACCGAGGACAAGGGCGCGAAAGAGATGGGAGAGCGCATCCGCCGCGCCATTGAGGGCACGAACATGGACGTGCGCGGCGGCGAAATCCACACCACGGTCAGCGTCGGCATCGCGAGCTACCCGTTGGACGGAGGCAGCCTCGAGGTGATCATCGACAAGGCCGACAAGGCGATGTACCGGGCCAAGCAGCAGGGCCGCAACAAGGTCGTGGCGGCCTCGGACGCCTGACCCGGAACCAAGACCGCTTCCCTAGAGCTCGGCGAGCCGGTTTCGGAACCAGAAGGCCAGCGCGGCCAGCGCGAGGCCCGTGATTCCGATCACCGGACGGTAGCCGACATATCCGATGCTCAATCCGACCGCGGACACGCCCAGCGTCTGACCCAAGAACAGGCAGAACGCAAACGCAGACACGGCAGAGCCGCGCGCTTCGGGCGCCATCTCGGTGGCACGGGTCTGCAGAGTGTTGTGCAGCATGTAGAACGCGAACCCGAGCGCCGTAATGGCCGATGCGCAAATCACCCATCCCGGAGCGAGCGCGAGGATGATGAAGCCCACCAGCAGCATTGCACCACCTGCTCCGACCAGTCCGCGCTGGCCCAGCCGAAGCAGCAGGATCCTCACCAGCGCGCTGTAGACCACCCCGCCGACCCCGAAGCCCGCCAGAGTGAACCCGATGGCGGTGTAGCTCAGGCCGAAGTCGTGCCGCAGATACGCCCCCAGGTAGCCGAACGCACCGAAGAACAGGAATCCCTCGATGCCAACGGCAAGCAGCACGACCCGCGTTCGGCGCAGCCGCAACAGCGAGGCGTATCGACGCACTGGACTGACCCCTGAAGCGCGGCTGCGCGCGACGCTTTGCGCACTTGCAAGCGGAAGCAGCATCAGACCGATGATCAGGAACGCAGCCGCCGGAACCAGGAAAGTCGAGCGCCAGCCGATGAAGTCGCTGAACACGCCGCCCAGCAGAGGACCGCATGTCTGTCCCAGCAGGTTGCCAGCGATGAAGCGCCCGAGCAGCGCCTGTCGTCCCTGGTAGGGCACGTTGTCTCCCACGAATGCGAAGGACAGGGGGATCACGGCCCCCGCAGTCATCCCGGTCAGGAAGCGATACAGCGCTAAAGTCTCGAGCGAGGAGGCAGCCGCGCAGGCAGCGCAGGCCAGCGCCGCCAGCAGCAGGGCGATGGTGACTGCGCGCAGCTTGCCAATCCGGTCTCCGAGCGGGCCGTGAATCAGCTGGAACAAGCCGTAGGCCAGGGTGAAGCCGGTGATGAGCACGCCGGCGGCGGCTACGCTGACGCCGAAATCGTGTGCGACCTTCGGCAGCAACGGCTCCGCCAGCCGCATGGTCAGTCCGGACACGAAGCCAGCACTGGCCAGCAGCAGTAGAGATCGCGTCTCCATTCTGCGCAGAGTGAAACGTCCCTCGGCAGACAAAAGCGCGTATGGTACGCCGCGCAAGATCGACGTGGACGTGGCAGCTCGCTGCTCGGGTAAGATGAGGCGCGCGGGCGGTGACAAACGTATGGACACGGTTTCCAGCTTCAACACGAGCACAATTCTCGCCCTCTGCGCGCGCGCAGCAGGGCCTGCGCGGTCATGACCGAGCGTGTGGAATGCGCTGTGATCGGCGCGGGCGTGGTCGGCCTCGCCGTCGCCCGTGCACTGGCACTGGCCGGCCGCGAGGTGATCGTGCTGGAGGCCGCTGAGGGCATCGGCACGCACACCAGCTCGCGCAATTCGGAGGTGATCCACGCCGGGCTCTACTACAACCCAGGCTCGCTCAAGGCGCGCTTGTGCGTGACCGGCAAGCGCCTGTTGTACGAGTACTGTGAACAGCATGGCGTCCCACACCAGCGCATCGGCAAGATTGTGGTCGCCACCGATGAGGCCGAGGTCGACGCGCTCCAATCCTACGTCCGCAGAGCCGAAGCCAACGCGGTCAACGATCTGCGCTGGCTCAGTGGGGATGAGTTGCGCCAGCTGGAGCCGGAGGTGCGTTGCGTGGCGGGGTTTGCGTCCCCGTCGACTGGAATCATCGACAGCCACGCGCTCATGCTCGCGCTGCAGGGCGAGGCCGAGGATCATGGCGCCAGCATCGCATTCTTCAGCCCGGTGCAATCGGGCGAGGTGCACGCGAGCGAGATCTGGTTGCGTGTCGGTGGCGCCGAACCCATGACGCTCGCCTGCAATACAGTAGTGAACTCAGCTGGCTTGTTCGCGCAGAACGTGGCGCGCTCCATCGCGGGACTTCTGCCCGCGAGTATCCCGCCACGGTACTTCGCCAAGGCGCACTACTACGCCCTGTCGGGCAAATCGCCCTTCCACCGCCTGGTGTACCCGGTGGCAACCGATGCGTTCCTCGGTGTGCATGTGACCCTCGACCTCGCGGGTCAGGCGCGCTTCGGACCGGACGTGAGTTGGGTGGATGGTGTCGACTATGCCTTCGATCACTCGCGCGAGCCGCTGTTCTACGCGGCGGTCCGCCGCTACTACCCCGGCTTGAAGGACGGCCGGCTCACGCCCGGATACACGGGTGTGCGCCCGAAGGTCTCGGGCCCGGGGGAGGCCGCGGCCGATTTCGTCATCCAGGGGCCCCAGGATCACGGCGTGGCGGGACTGGTCAACCTCTACGGCATCGAATCGCCGGGGCTCACCGCATCGCTCGCGATCGGGGAATACGTGCGCGGTCTCCTGAGTTAGAGACGCCGCAAGGCCCGCCGGAATGCGCGTTACAAGCGGCTCACTCGCAGCGTCAAGCCGCACCTCGGTTGATAAGCCTCGACCGCAGGCGTAGCATCGGTTGTTCCCGGGCAACGCTGTGTTTCCTCGCATCGTGCTTCCGGCGGGTCAGGCAATGACTCGGTGGCGATCCGCAGCCCTAGACTCGGTGCCAGCGGGCGAAAAACGCAAACCAACAGGAGGAGATCCATGTCAGTCAAGGTTTCCATGACCGTGAACGGTAAGCCGGTCACGGCTGAGGTCGAACCGCGCACGCTGCTGGTCGATTTCATCCGCGCGCAGCTGCGATTGACGGGCACACATGTAGGCTGCGACACCGCCCAGTGCGGCGCCTGCACCATCCACATGAACGGTGCAGCTGTAAAGTCCTGCAACATGCTCGTCATGCAGGCCCAGGGCGCCAACATCGTGACTATCGAGGGGATTGCCGCGGCCGACGGCAAGCTGCACCCGATGCAGGAGGCGTTCCGGGAGCATCACGGTCTGCAGTGCGGGTTTTGCACGCCGGGCATGGTGATGAGCGCCATCGACCTCGCCAAGCGCCATTCCGCTCTGACCGAGGCCTCCATCCGCGCCGAGCTCGACGGCAACATCTGCCGCTGCACCGGCTACCACAATATCGTCAAGGCCGTACAGGCTGGCGCACAGGCGATGAGGAGCTGAGCCATGGGCGAGATGAACCTGATTGGAACCGCGGTCAAGCGCAAGGAAGATTATCGTTTCTTAACCGGTGGCGGAACTTACACCGACGACGTCCAGCTCGACCGCCAGACCTACGCCTATTTCGTCCGCTCGCCGCACGCGCACGCGACGATCAAGCGCATCAACAAGGACAAGGCGCTCAAGGCGCCCGGCGTAGTGGCGGTGTTCACCGGCGAGGATCTGGCCGCCGCCAAGGTGGCGGGCCTGCCTTGCGGCTGGCTCATCACCGACGTCAACGGCCAGCCCATGAAGGAACCCGCTCATCCGCCGCTGGCGCAGGGCAAAGTGCGGTATGTGGGCGACCATGTCGCGGTGGTGATCGCGGACTCGTACCTGCAAGCCAAGGATGCCGGCGAGCTGCTCGAGGTGGACTACGACGTGCTCCCAGCGGTGGTTGACGTCGCCAACGCACGCAAGAAGGGCGCTCCAGCACTGCACGAGAACGCACCGGACAACACCTGCTACGTTTGGGCGCTGGGCGACAAGGCGGCCGTGGACAAGGCCTTCGCCTCGGCGCATCACGTGACCAAGCTCGACTTCGTCAACAACCGGCTGATACCCAATGCAGTCGAGCCGCGCGCGGCGCTTGCGAGCTACAGTCGTGCCGACGACAGCTACACTTTGTACGTGGCCAGCCAGAACCCGCATGTGGAACGCCTGCTCATGACCGCGTTCGTGCTGGGGCTGCCGGAGCACAAGGTGAGGGTCATCGCGCCGGACGTAGGCGGTGGTTTCGGGTCCAAGATCTACCTTTACGCCGAGGACGTCGTGGTGACGTGGGCCTCCCGGCAGATCAACCGCCCGATCAAGTGGACGGCGGAGCGCAGCGAGTCCTTCCTGAGCGACGCCCACGGGCGCGATCATTTGACGCACGCGGAGCTGGCGCTGGACAAGGACGGCAAGTTTCTCGCCATGCGCGTGCAGACCACCGCCAGCATGGGCGCCTATCTGTCCACCTTCGCCTCGTGCATTCCGACCATCCTCTATGCCACGCTGCTCGCCGGCCAGTACACCACGCCGTTGATCTATTGCGAGGTCACCGCCGTGTTCACTAACACGGCGCCGGTCGATGCTTACCGCGGTGCCGGCCGCCCCGAGGCGACCTACGTCGTGGAGCGCCTGGTGGAGACGGCCGCGCGCGAGATGAAAATCGATCCGGCCGAGATCCGGCGGCGCAATTTCATCCGCGAGTTTCCCTATCAGACGCCGGTAGCGCTGCTGTACGACACCGGCAACTACGAGGCGACGCTGGGCGAGGCGATGAAGTTGGCCGACGTTTCCGGCTTCCCCGCACGCAAACAAGAAGCCGCAGCGCGGGGCAAGCTCCGCGGCCTGGGATATGCGGCATATATCGAAGCCTGCGGCATCGCCCCATCCAACGTCGCTGGCTCGCTGGGAGCGCGCGCCGGCCTGTTCGAGGCGGGAGAGGTGCGCGTGCACCCAACCGGCAAGGTGACGGTGTTCACCGGTTCGCACTCGCACGGGCAGGGGCACGAGACAACTTTTGCGCAGGTCGTGGCGAGCCGGTTTGGCATCCCCATCGACGACGTCGACATCGTGCACGGCGACACCGGCCGGATCCTGTTCGGCATGGGAACCTACGGTTCGCGCTCCATCGCCGTCGGAGGAACGGCGATCATGAAAGCGGTGGACAAGGTGATCGCCAAGGGCAAGAAGATCGCGGCGCATCTGATGGAAGCGGCCGAGGCTGACGTGGAGTTCACCGACGGCGTGTTCAAGGTGGCCGGCACCGACAAGCAGGTTCCGTTTGGGCAGGTCGCGCTGACCGCTTACGTGCCGCACAACTACCCGTTGGACAAGCTGGAGCCCGGGCTCAACGAGAACGCGTTCTACGACCCGACGAACTTCACGTTTCCCGCCGGCACTTACATTTGCGAAGTGGAGGTCGATCCGGACACCGGCAGCACGGAAATCGTGAGCTTCACCGCGGTTGACGACTTCGGGAAGATCATCAACCCGATGATCGTGGCCGGACAGGTGCACGGCGGGTTGACCCAGGGGATCGGCCAGGCGCTGCTGGAGGGCTGCCGCTATGACAGCGAGAGCGGTCAACTCCTGACCGGCAGCTTGCTGGATTACTGCATGCCACGCGCCGACAACGTGCCCAGCTTCAAGCTCGACACCAAGGAAACGCCCTGCACGCACAACCCGCTCGGAGTGAAAGGCTGCGGTGAAGCCGGTGCCATCGGCGCGCCCGCCGCGGTGATGAACGCTCTCACCGACGCGCTGGGCGTGCGCGACCTGGAGATGCCGGCCACGCCTGAGCGCGTGTGGCGCGCGCTGCAGCAGGCCAAGATGCGCAAAGCAGCCTGATCGGACAGGAGACAACCATGTATCAGTTCAACTATCACAAGCCCGCGAGCGTGGCCGATGCGGCAGCGTTGCTGGCCCGCAATCCCGACGCCAAGCTGCTCGCAGGAGGCCAGACCCTAGTTGCGGCGATGAAGCTGCGCCTCGCGGCACCGCCGGACCTGGTTGACCTGGGAGCGCTCGCGGAGCTGCGCGGCATCAAGGCCGACAGCGGCATCCTGTCCATCGCTGCGCTGACCCGCCACGCAGAGGTGGCCACCTCCAAGGAGGTGATGCAATCGATTCCCGCTCTGGCGGTGCTGGCCGCCGGCATCGGGGACCGCATGGTGCGCAACATGGGCACCATTGGCGGCTCGATCGCAAACAACGACCCCGCCGCAGACTACCCGGCCGGGGTCCTGGGGCTGGGCGCGACAGTCAATACCAACAAACGCAAGATCGCGGCGGATCAGTTCTTCAAAGGCATGTACGAGACCGCCCTCGAGCCGGGAGAGATCATCACGTCGGTGAGCTTCCCCGTGCCCAAGCGCGCCGGCTACGCCAAGTTCAAGAACCCGGCCTCCCGCTACGCCATCGTCGGAGTATTCGTGAGCGAGGGCGGCAGCGCTGTACGCGTGGCTGTCACCGGCGCTGGGCCGTCTGCGTTCCGCGTGCCCGAGATGGAGAAGGCGCTGGCCTCGAAGTTCTCGCCCGATGCGGTGGCCGGTATCAAGGTCTCCGCCAACGGGCTCAACTCCGACATCCACGCGTCCAGCGAGTATCGCGCACATTTGGTCACGGTCATGGCCAAGCGCGCGGTGCAAGCAGCGCTCGGCAAGTAGCTTCTCTTGTCTCCACCCCTGCCCGTCTCCATCGACGAGACGATCGACCTGCTTGCGCGCGCCGACTATGTGGCCGAGCGCGGGCTCGCCACGGCGGTGTTCCTGGCTCTGCGCATGGGACGGCCGCTGTTTCTGGAAGGCGAGGCCGGCGTGGGCAAGACCGAGATCGCGAAAGTCCTGGCCCAGACGCTGGATCGGCGCCTCGTGCGCCTCCAGTGCTACGAAGGCCTGGACATCGCTTCGGCCGTGTACGAATGGAACTACACGCGGCAGATGATCGAGATCCGCCTGGCCGAGGCGGAAGGCGTCAAGTCCCGCGAGGGGTTGAGCCAGGACATCTTCTCCGAGCGCTTCCTCATCCGACGTCCGCTCCTGCAGGCGCTCGAGGGCGACATCGGAGCGGCGCCGGTGCTGCTGATCGACGAGCTCGACCGGACCGACGAGCCGTTCGAAGCTTATCTGCTCGAGGTGCTTTCGGACTTCCAGGTGACGATCCCCGAGATCGGTACGATCAGGGCGCAGCAGCCGCCCATCGTCGTGATCACCTCTAACCGCACGCGCGAGATTCACGATGCGGTCAAGCGGCGTTGCCTTTACCACTGGGTGGACTACCCCGACGCGCAGCGCGAGCTGGACATTCTGAGGCGCAAAGCTCCCGGCGCCTCTGACCGATTGTCGCGGGAGGTGGTTGCCTTCGTGCAGCGCTTACGGAGCATGGATCTGTTCAAGCTTCCCGGGGTCGCCGAGACCATCGACTGGTCCAAGGCGCTGGTGGCCCTGGACCGAGTGGCGCTGGACCCGAATCTCATCGACGACACGCTCGGCGCATTGCTGAAGTATCAGGACGACATCGCGCGCGTCAAAGGCAGCGAGGCCGCGCGGATTTTGTCGGAAGTCAGAGCCGAGGTCGGCTAGACGGAGCAGCAGATGTGGCGCATCAGCATTTGTGCCGGGGCCCTGATTGCACTCTCGATCGCCGCGCCAACCGCCGCACGAGCGCAGGTGTCTTCACTGCCGATCTTCGACGCGCATGTGCACTACAACCTCGATGTCGGCCGCCCGGTGCCCGTGGACGGCGTGCTCGAGCTCTGGCGGCAGGCCGGCATTCGTGGTGTGCTCTTGACCAGCCGCCCGAACGACGGAACACGCGAGCTGCTGGCCGCCGCGCCGCCAGAGTTCCAGGCCGTAGCCTTCGCGCGCCCCTACGTCGTCGCATCGGATGTTCACACCTGGTTCCGTGACCCGGCGATCCTCGCCATGATCCAAAAGGAGCTCGCGCGTGGCATCTACAAGGGCATCGGCGAGTTCCATATCTTCGGCCGTGACGCCGACAGCGAAGGCTTTGCGCGCTTTGTTGCCCTGGCTTCACAGCAGGGCCTGTGGCTGCACGCGCACTGCGACGACTACGTCATCGAGCGCATCTTCACCCTCGACCCGGACGCCCGGGTGATCTGGGCGCACACCGGCATGAGCACGCCCCCGGCACGCGTGGACGAGCTGCTCGGCCGTTACCGCAGGCTGTATGGCGAGCTCTCCTACCGGAACGGGATCACGGAACAGGACGCCGCGCTGAGCCCTGCCTGGCGTGGGCTGTTCACGAAGTATCCGCAGCGCTTCCTGTTGGGCTCCGACACGTGGGTTGCGCAGCGCTGGCCTGATGTGCCCGAGATCATGCGGAGTTATCGCGCCTGGCTGTCGCAGCTGCCGCCAGAGGTTGCGGAGGCGATCGCATGGCGCAACGGGACCAAGTTGTTTCTCGCCCAATGATTGCGACGAGCGGGGGGCCGGGGCGTCTCGCGGAGAACGTCATGCACTTTGCGCGGGTCCTCCGCGGCGCGGGGATCCCGGTCGGCCCCGACCGCGTCATCGATGCGTTGAAAGCGCTGGAAGTGGCTGGCATCGCGCGCCGCGACGATTTCTACTGGACGCTCGCCTCGCTGTTTCTCGACCGCCGCGAGCAGTTCGAGCTGTTCGACCAGGCGTTCCACATTTTCTGGCGTGACCCGCGCATGCTCGAGCGCGTGATGGCGCTGATGCTGCCCAAAGTTTATGGCCGCGGCCAAGCTGAGCAGCCGCCGTCCAGCCGCGTGGCCGAGGCGCTGCTGCCGCACGGCCGCGCGCAGCAATCCCAGACCGACGCAGAGCAGGAAGTAGAGCTGGACGCCGCCTTCACGGTCTCCGACCGCGAAGTTCTGCAACGTGCAGACTTCGAGACCATGACCAGCGCCGAGTTGGCGCAGGCAAAGCGGATGATCGCACAGCTTCGGCTGCCCATCCCCGAGATGCGTATGCGGCGGCTGATACCGCATCCACACGGGCCTCTGGTGGACATGCGCTCCACGCTGCGGGCCAGCCTGCGCGCAGGCGCCGACGTCATTCCCCTGCGCCGCCGTTCGCATGCGCTGCGCCACCCACCGCTGGTCGTGCTGTGCGACATCT
>Ga0335084_10000159_pt1 | contig 49342 bp, 47 predicted proteins | sample Lox_Sample_44_FD_206721 | JGI IMG/M metagenome (GOLD analysis project Ga0335084, IMG submission 206721) | Soil microbial communities from Loxahatchee National Wildlife Refuge, Florida, United States - Lox_Sample_4.4 | ecosystem: Environmental > Terrestrial > Soil > Wetlands | place: USA...
TCCCGACGCTCGTGATCTCACCGCTGGCGCGGAGGCACCACGTGGACCACAAGCGCTACGACACGACATCCATCCTGGCGTTGATCGAGCGGCGGTGGCACCTCGCGCCGCTGACCAGCCGCGACGCGGCCGCGGACCCCATGAGCGGCGCGTTCGACTTCGACGGCGACTTGCACGGACAGGGCCATCGCTGGGGCCATCGGTAACACGCGACGGTCAGGTTCCGGAAGACACAACGGCCCCGGGACGCCAGTTCGGTCCCGGGGCCGCGGTACGTCTGGTACTGGTCTAGGAGCGCGTGACCGTGTACTGCCCGCAAGCCGTGAACGCGACGGTCACGGTCGTCGTGGTCCCGTTCTTCGTCACGACCACTTTGAGTGTGCCCGCGTCGAACCGCGGCGCCATGGTGCACGACGCGTTGAAGTGCAGCGGCGGACTCGTCGCGACGCTCAACGCGTAGCTCTTGTCGCCATGGGTGAACGTGGACGTCCCGTTGATGCTCCAGGTCCCGCTCGGCAGGCTCCAGCCTCGGAATGAGTTGCTCATGACCACGGCTGGGGCGTCGGGCGTGAAGAGCGAGGACCAGTTGAGCAGGTGCGACGCGGTCGTGCCGTCGAAGAACGTGTAGTCGGTCTTGAACGAGCTGTCAGCCACTTGCAGCTTGTCGGCCGAGTGGATCACGAGCCGCACGCCGTTCTGCTTCACCGAGCGCGTCTTGTCGTTGTAGGTCACGCTGCGCGTGAACGCCAGGTAGCGGGTCTTCAGGCCGATGTCCGTGGCGGTCGGCGTCGGATCGACGAAGTCGATCATGCCGCTCACGTCGATCGTCAGGTGCGTGGTGCTGAGGGAACAGCCGGTGAAGTCGACCCGGACCGAGTCGGGAACTTCGTCGCCATCGCTGTTGACGGGCGGGTTGGGGCTACGCGTTGGCGTGCAGAGCCGCGAGAAGAACGGGAAGGCGACCCCCCGCGGCAGCGCGGACGCGAAGAAATCGACGGAAGGACTCGCGGGGCCGCCGTAAGCCGCGCCCTCGGCGAGTCCGTCCGCCTGGCTCGCCATGACGTCGGCGACGGTATCGGCCTGCGCCTGGCTCAATGCGCCGTCGCCGGGTTTCGTGGCGCTATCGCACGCGACGACAAGCAAGGCGGCGGCGAACGCGCCGCCCCAGATCGGAAGCGTTTTGTTCAGGATAGTCATGGTTCGCGCTCCTCAAGTGATGCAATCGGGTGAGCCCGTCATACCCGATCTACACGCTGAGGTTCGCGGCTCGCAAGTGGAGTTTCTACACGAGACGCACGCGCGCGGCCCCGTGGGGTGTGACGGCGCGCACGCCGGGCGAGGTCAGGCGTTGGACGCGCTCGTTTGCGGTGCTCCGATAGCGCGCACGCGGGCTTCGAGCGCCATGCGCTCGAGACTGTCGATCGGGAGCGCGAGCAGCAGCTCGATCCGGCGGCGGAGGAGCAGAAAGGCGTCGCGGAACGCCGCCCGTTTCGCAGCGTCGTCTCCCTCGACCTCCGCCGGATCGGACATTCCCCAGTGGGCCAGGACTGGTTGTCCCGGGAAGATCGGGCAGGATTCCTTCGCCCGGTCGCAGACGGTGATGACGAAATCCCAGGGCTCGCGCTCGAGGCCGTCCACGCTCCGCGGCGCATGGCCGCCCCACTGGGTCTTCCACTCCCGCAGCGTGTCCAGAGCGAAGGGATTCACGCGGGCGGCAGGTCGCGAACCCGCGCTCTCCGCGTGGAAGCGTCCCTTGCCCTTGTCATTCAGGATCGCTTCGGCCATTTGACTGCGCGCCGAGTTGCCCGTGCAGAGGAACAGCACCCGGAGACTACGCTGCGGAGCGGTGGTCACACGACGATCCTTTGCGTAAGTAGTCGTAGGTGAGGACCGCGAGCCAGGCACCGACCAGCGGTCCGAGCCAGTACAGCCAGTGGGCTGTCCAGATACCCGCCGCGAGCGCCGGTCCGAACGACCGTGCGGGATTCATGCTCGCGCCGGTCAGTGGGCCGCCCATCAACGCGTCGAAGGCGACGGCGAGTCCGACCGCGAGTCCCGCGACCCGCCCCGACACCCGGGCGTCCGTGGACACGGCCACGACGACCAACATCAAGAAGAACGTGAGCACGACTTCAACACCCAGTGCTGAGATCAAGCCGATGCGAGGAATCGTGACCGCGGCCGCTCCGGTCGTTCCCATGAGCGCGCGCAGAAGGAGCGCTGCAGCCGCCGCGCCGACGAGCTGCGCGCCCACGTATGACAGCGCGTCCGCACGCGGAAACCGTCCGCGGAGCGCAAATCCGAGCGTTACGGCGGGATTGAAGTGCGCACCGGATATGTGACCGAGGGCGTACACGCCTGCTAGGATCGCGAATCCGAATGCCAGAGCGATGCCGACGGGCGTAACCGTGCCGGGCGACCACGCCTCAACCGACGCCGCCCCGGGTCCGATGAACACCAGCATGAATGTTCCAATGCCCTCCGCCGCCAGTCGCGGTCCTCTCACGAAGGCTTTCGCGCCCGGATGAAGGCGCCCATGATGCGCCCGCCCACCTCACGGGCGACGGTCTCGACGTCGAGGCCCGCGCCCGCCAGCACCGCGCGCGCATCTTCGAACCGGTAGATCTTCGTCGGCTCGACGTCGATGTCCACGAATCCCGCGTTTGCCAGGAGACGGCGGTACTCGCCCTCCTCCAGCGCCCCCGCGATGCACCCCACCCACAGCTCCATGCTGCGTCGCACGGCGTCGGGCACCTCGCCGCGGCAGACGACGTCCGATACGGCGAAGCGCCCGCCCGGCTTCAGCACGCGGAACGCCTCGCGCAGGACCCGGCCCTTGTCGGCGGACAGATTGATGACGCAGTTCGAAATAACCACGTCGACCGCGGCATCCGGCAGCGGGATGTTCTCGATCTCGCCTTTCAGAAACTCGACGTTCTGCACCCCGGCCTTGGCCTGATTGGCCCGCGCCAGGGCGAGCATCTCGTCGGTCATGTCGAGCCCGTAGGCCTTTCCGGTCGGGCCCACGCGCTTCGCCGATAGCAGGACGTCGATGCCGCCGCCCGACCCAAGGTCAAGGACCCGCTCGCCTTCCCGCAGCTCCGCGAGCGCGGTCGGATTTCCGCATCCCAACGACGCCAGCACGGCGCTCTCGGGGAGCCCCGCGGTCTCGCTCGCGTCATAGAGGTCCGCGCTCACGGGATCGCAGCCGCAGGCGCCGCCCGGCCCGCAGGTAGCGCGCTCGCCGCCCAGCACCTTGAGCGCCGCCTCGCCGTATTTCTCCTTCACCGTCGTCTTGATGTCGCTCATGGCCTCCTCCACCAGTATCGATCAGTCACAGCAGGCGCGCGCACAGCTTCCCGCATGCCTGCCCGGTTTCACCGCTTGTGCGAACCCTGCGATCCTGTCCAGCACGTCGCGGCTCAAGGCGTAGTAGCTCCACCGCCCCTCGCGGCGGTCCGTCACGAGCCCTGCGTCCTTGAGCGTCTTGAGGTGGAAGGAGAGGCGCGACTGTCCCGCATCGAGCGCGTCCTGGAGCTCGCACACGCAGCGCTCGCCGTGCGACAACATCTCCACGATCTGCAGGCGGGTTTCGTCCGACAGCGCGTGGAACCACCGCGCGGCCGTGGCGTGCTGGGGAAGGATGGCAGTGGTCACCCCGCGAATATATCAAGTTTTGTTGATATATCAACGAGAGGGCACTTCAGCTCTGTAAAGACGGCTCAAGTGCTGTGAGGGGATGCGCGGCGAGGGATTCGAACCCCCACGGGTTGCCCCACCGGCTCCTAAGGCCGGCGCGTCTACCGTTCCGCCAGCCGCGCGGGTCTGCCCACGAAGTTACAACCTCAGTGGCCCTGTTGCGACGACTTGAGGGGCCAGGGCCACGCTTCAGCCGGCGCTTCGCGTGCTCTTGCGACGCCGCCCGGCCGTCGCCATCGTCGCGGCGAACACGGAGATCCAGGCGCTGAGCGCGATGACCGCCTCTTCCCACCAAGCCAGTGTGCGGTGCTTCACGGTAGTGCCTCCGCCATTGCGGAGTGGCGCTGCGGGAGGTGGGCCGGTCTCGTCGTCCCTCAGGGCATCCACCCCTCGAGTCGCCGAGCTAGGGGCGAACCCACCCCCGCAACATGATGCGTTCTGTGTCTGGCCAGGTAGCAACTCTCGTGCCTCCCGCGCCTCGCCATTCGTAGCGCGATGTCGTCTCGCGTCGACCCTCGGGTGCGGGTGACGGTGTGGGAGAGCGTGCCACAGCCGGGGCCCGACGACCCTACGCCTGCACTACGCCGATGGGCGAATACAGCGAGCTGGGGGCGTCAGGCGGCAGTGCGTCCATGGACCCCAGGTCCAGCGGCGCCCCATCGGGCGTCTCGAGCACAAACCCCATGTCCCGGATCATCGCGAAGTCGGCGCTCGCCGGCTGCCCCGCCGTCGTGAGATAGTCCCCCACGAACATGGAGTTCGCCGGATAGAGGCCGAGGGGCTGGAGCGAACGCAGGTGCACCTCACGCCCGCCCGCGATCCGGATCTCCTGGGAAGGGAGGAGAAACCGGAACAGGCACAACACGCGGAGGCAGCGGCGCGGGTCGAGCTCCTGCGTCGCTGCGAGCGGCGTGCCGGGAATGGGGATGAGGAAATTCACCGGCACGCTCTTTACTTCGAGCGAGCGGAGCTCGAGCGCGAGGTCGATGATGTCGTCATCCGACTCGCCCATCCCCACGATCCCGCCGGAGCAGGTCTTGATGCCTGCTGTCTTCACGTTGCGCACCGTGCCCACGCGGTCGTCGAAGCTGTGGGTGGAGCAGATCGTCCCGTAGTGCCGCTCGGACGTATTGAGATTGTGATTGACCGTCTCCACGCCTACCTCGGCAAGCCGGCGCGTCTGGTCTTCGCTCAGCAACCCGAGGCACACGCACACCTTCAGCTCGTGCCGGGTCCGCACCTCGCGCACCGCGTCGAGCACCTTGCTGAACACCCGCTCGCCGGGCGCGCGCCCTGAGATCACGAGACAGAACGTGCCGGCCTTGAGCGCCGCCGCCCGGTCGGCCGCGGCGAGGATGCGGTCGAGCGCGAGCATCGGGTACTGCTCGATGGCAGCCGTCGAGATACTCGACTGCGAGCAGTAGTTGCAGTCTTCGGGGCAGAGACCGCTCTGCGCGTTCAACAGGAAATGGAGCCGCACGCGGTTCCCCCAGTAGCGGTGCCGCACGCGGTAGGCGGCTGCGAGCTGATCGAGCAGCGCCTCGTCGGGAGCCGCGAGCACGGCGCGCGCGGCGGCACGCTCGAGCCTTTGCCCGGCGAGGGCCTGATCGGCCAGCGTGCTCCATTGGGAACCGGTCATGTCGTCTGCTCCATCGGCTGAAGGGAAACAAGGCCCAGCTGCTCGGCCTGCCACGCGAGAACCCTGTCATCGTCGACGTCGGGGAGCCACGGCCACGCGAGTATCGGCACGCGGGGCAGGAGCCGCGTCAGCGCCTCGACGTTCGTCTGCGCGGCGAGATCGGGACGCTCGCGCACGGGCGAATTCATGACCACGCAGCGAATCGGGAGACCCGCGGCGCGCGCGGCCTGTACGGTCAGCAGGGTGTGATTGAGCGCGCCGAGCCGGTTGGCCGCGACGACCACCAGCCCGAGCCGCCAGCGGGCGAACAGATCGGCGTAGGAGAGCCGCTCGGTGAGCGGCACGAGCAATCCACCGGCGCCCTCGACGACGATCGCATCCCGGCCGGCCGTCAGGCGAGCGAACGCGCCGTCGAGCGCCGCCACGTCGACCGGTCGCTTGGCACGCTCGGCAGCCACGAGTGGCGCCAGCGGCTCGGCGAAGGTGATGGGGCAAACGTCGCCCAAGGCATCGTGACCACCCGCCGCCGCTGCGAGCCGCAGCGCGTCCCGTGGCGGTCCCCCGTCAGTGCCCGTCTCCACCGGCTTCATCGCCGCGACCCGCAGCCCGCGCGCCACGAACGCGGCCACGAGCGCCCGCGCGATCACGGTCTTCCCCACGCCCGTGTCGGTGCCCGTGACCCCGAGGCGGATCATTCCGGCTCCTCGTCGAGGAACCGCTCGATCACATCGTACGCGCAGCCCAGGTCGTCCGCGGTCGCGCAGTAAGGCGGGAGCAGGTACACCACGTTCCCCAGCGGCCGCACCAGGACGCCGCGCTCGAGCGCAAAGCGGGCAAGAGACGCTCCCGCGGTGCTGAGGTAATCGGGTGGGCCATCGACATCGAATGCCGCTACGGTACCGAGCACGCGGGGGCGCTGCACCCGCGCATGGACCGCGAGGCTGGTGAGGTGCGAACGATGGGTGACCTCGATCGTCTGTCGGGCCCGTGCCGACGTCTCGTCGAGCAGAGCGAGGCTCGCCTGCGCGGCGGCACAGGCAATCGGGTTCGCCGTGTAGGAGTGGCCGTGGAACAGCGTGCGTCGCCGGTCGGGGCTCGAGAACGCTTCGAAGATCTCCTCGCGCGCGACCGTCGCCCCGAGCGGCAGGAACCCTCCCGTGAGTCCCTTCGACAGACACATGATGTCCGGGGTGACACCAGCGCCCCCGCACGCGAACATAGGCCCGCTGCGGCCGAATCCCGTGAGGACTTCGTCCGCGATCAGCAGGACACGCGCCTGGGCGGTGCGCTCGCGGATTGCGCGCAGCGTGGCCGCGTCCCACATGCGCATCCCCCCGGCGCCAAGCAGGAGCGGCTCCACAATGACTGCCGCCAGCTCCTCGCCGCGACGGTCGAGCAGCTGATCCAGGGCGGCCAGCGTTGCCGCCGGGTCCTCACTCGGGTCGGGGAGACGGGCCACTTCGAGCAGGTGTTGCTCGAACGGGGCCGTGAAGACGCCCCGCGCGCTGGCCGCCATTGCCCCGAACGTGTCGCCGTGATACGCGTGCTCGAGCGCGGCGAGGAGCGGTCGCCGCTCGCCCCGGCACTCCCAATACTGGAGCGCCATCTTGAGCGCGACCTCGACTGCTGTCGAGCCGTCGTCCGAGTAGAACACCCGCGTGAGCCCCGCCGGCAGCACATGGATGAGCGCCTGCGCCAGGCGCGCCGCGGGCTCGTGAGTGAAGCCCGCGAAGATCACCTGCTCGAGCGTGCCGGCCTGTGCGGCGATCGCGGCCGCGATCGCGGGGTGCGCGTGCCCGTGCAGCGTCACCCACCACGACGAGATGGCGTCGAAAATGCGCCGGCCGCGAGCGTCGTACAGATAGGCGCCGGCGGCGCGCGTCACGAGCGGCGGTGGCGCCGCGTCGAAATGTTGGGTGTAGGGATGCCAGACGTGGAGCCGGTCGAGGGCGACGAGGTCGGGGGTCATGGAGCGGACGGTGCAGGCAAGGCGGAGGCCAACGCGCGCAACACCGCCGCGACGTCATCCGCACTGTGCGCGGCGCTCACGGTGAGACGCAGTCGTGCAGTCCCTTTCGGCACCGTGGGCGGGCGGATCGCCCCCACGAGAAATCCCGCGGCCCTGAGCGCAGCCGCGGCGCACAACATTTCTTCGCTATCCTCAATCACGACCGGTACGATGTGACCGTCTTCCGGTCCCGGCGGCGGCCAGCCGAGCGCCGCGAGGCCCGCGCGCAAGGCGCGGGCGTTGGCGCGCAGCCGGTCGCGCCGCTCCGGCTCCGCGACGGCGATTTCGAGCGCGGTGCGCGCGGCCGCCGCGAGCGCCGGCGGACTCCCGGTGCTGTAGACAAACGCCCGCGCGCGGTTCGCCAGATAGTCCACGAGCGCGCGCGCTCCCGCGACAAAGGCGCCCGCCACCCCGAACGCCTTGCCCAATGTGCCCATCACCACCTGGATCTCCCCGACACCGCCTGCGCGCTCCATCGATCCCTGACCTGTCGCGCCCAGAACCCCCACCCCGTGCGCGTCATCGAGGTAGATCCACGCGTCGGTCCGGCGGGCGAGGGCCACGAGCTCGGCGAGCGGCGACAAGTCGCCATCCATCGAGTAGATCCCCTCCACCACGATCCAGCGCCGTCGCAATCGGTCTCCCCCTCGCGCGATTGCCCGCTCGAGCGCTTCGACATCCAGATGCGGCACCACGTGGCGCTCGGCACGCGACAAACGGCAGCCGTCGATCAGCGACGCGTGGTTCAGAACGTCGGCGTAGATCCCGTCGCCACGCTCCGCGAGCGCGGGGATGGCTCCAAGGTTGGCCATGTAGCCCGACGGAAACAGCAGGGCGGCCTCGACGTCGAGAAAACGGGCGAGCGCCTGCTCGAGCGCGGCGTGCAGCTCGTGATGCCCTGAGATGAGTCGCGCGGCGGTGGCACCCGTCCCCGCGGCTCGCAGAGCCTCGATCGCCGCTCCAGCCACGCGCGGATCAGTCGCGAGCCCGAGGTAGTCGTTCGAGGAAAAGTCGACGTACCCGTGGTCGCCTTCGGCCACCCGCGCGCCGTGGCGCCCGTGCAACACCCGCAATACCCGACGCAGCCCCGCTCCTTCGAGAGCGGCCAGCTCCTCGAGCAGCACGCCGTCCAATGAAGTGTCGGATTCCTTCATCACGGTTTCATGCTACTCTAATCGCACCGCTTCGGCGAGCGCGTCCCCATCACTTCCGTATCCCTTCCTTCCCGCGTATGCGGACGTTAGGATACGAAAGGCAGGAGACCCGCATGATCGCAGTACTGGCATCCCTCGTTGTCGCGTTGACGGTTCCTTCGGCACAGCCGCCGGTCCCGCCCGGCCCGCCGGTGCGCATCTGGTTGGAGCCCGCAGGCGCTCTCGCCCCGGGCGATCAGGCGCGCGTGTACGTCCAAACCAGCGGCGACGGGAATCTCATCGTCCTGCTCTCTCAGGTCGACGGCAGTGTGACGATGCTGTTCCCCCGCGATCCGTCGGGCGACCCGTTCGTGCGCGCCGGGACGTACGAGATCGTGGGACCCAGGGACAGGCCGGCGGTCAGCGCCGAGGATCTCGGACGTGGGGTGGTCCTCGCCGCGGTTTCGCCCGACCCGGTCTGGTTCGATGAGTTCACGGCCGGCCGCGGCTGGAACAACTCCGCGCTGACGGGGGCCGGCGCGGGCACGGACCCGGAAGGCGTGCTCACGGATGTCGTGCAGCGCATGTTGGGCGATGGGTCTTTCAATTACGACGTGGCGACCTACTACGTGACGCCGCCACCAACCGTCTCCTATGCCCCCGAGCCACCGGTCTTTAATGACTGCTTCGGGTGCGACTACGCTCAGCCAGCGGTGGGGTACGTGGAGTTTGCGGGCGGGATACTGGCGAACCCCGTGAACTACAACTGTCGTTATCTGCACGCGTGCTCGCCGGGATTCCGGCCCCTCCCCAGCGACATTCGCGACGTTCCGACGGTCGTGTCGGTGCCGTTCCCGCCCCAACACGGGCTGGCGTTGTATTCGCGGGGACAACTGAGCGGCGTGGTTGCGCCGCCGCCCATGGTGGCCCGATCTCGGTCACAGGTCCCCGCGCGCGATCCCGTCGCCACTCGACCCCGCTCCCGCACGATGCCCGTTGAAGCCGCCACGCCGCAAACGCGCGCGCGCGCGTTCAGGGCCGCAGCCCCCAATCCCGAACCCCTAGCGGCCCGAGCTCGCCCACGCTCCGAAGTGGTGAACGTGGCTGTCGCGCGTCAGCGCGTGCTGGAGCGCCAACCACGCCCGGTACGGGCTCAGAGTCCGAACGCGACATTGGGGGCGACACGGGGTGGTGTCACGGCTGGCCTGGCGGTCAATCCGCCCCGCGATCGCGGGAGCGTTCCGATGGGCCTGATGGCGGCCCCTGCGGCTGCCCCAGTGATGATGCGGGCACCGCTTGCCGAAGCGCCGGTCAACGTGCGCCCGGTGCGCACGACGGCCGGGATGGGAGCGGTCTCCGGGATGCCGATGGCGGGAGCGGCGCCCACAGTGGCGCAAACCATTGCCGTGCCGCATATCCCGCCACGGCTGCGGGTCGGGAGGTAACCTCGCAAGCCACCGCACCTTGACGCTTCCGGGGTGCTACATAATGTTAGGGTCACGAACGGTGTGTTCGTGGGGACCGCCCGCGGCAAGTCGTGCCGGGGCATTTTTTTTGCGGGGTCCTTGGACCTGACCCGATGGAGACTGACCCGTCATGCGTTCCGCTGCACGGCTGAACCGGCTGGGGACTGAGGATGCCTACGTCGTACTCGGAGCTGCCCGGCAGCTCGAGGCCGCCGGGCACCACGTCGTTCACCTTGAGATCGGCGAGCCCGACGTCGGGACCGCGCCACACGTGGTTGAGGCCGGCATCCGGGCGCTGCGCGAGGGACAGACGAAGTACGCCCTCGCGGCGGGGCTGCCGGCCCTCCGGGATGCGATCGCGCAGTCGCTGACGGGTCGTGGTGTCCGCACCTTCGCCGAGAACGTCATCATCACCCCCGGGGCGAAGCCGATGCTGTTCTGCGCGGCCCTCGCCCTGATCGATCCGGGCGACGAGGTGCTCTGCCCGAATCCTGGATTCCCGATTTATGAATCGGTGGTCCGGTTCGCGGACGGGACGCCGGTCTACTATCCGCTCGCCAACAGCCGCTCCTTCGCCCCCGATGTCAACGCGATCGCCGAGCGCATCACCCCGCGCACGCGCGTGTTGATTCTGAATGTCCCCCACAATCCAACCGGGGGTATTGCGTCGCCGGACGACCTGGCGCGTCTCGCCGCGCTCGCGGAACGCCACGACCTGTGGATCATCTCGGACGAGGTCTACTGGCAGATCAGCTACGGCTCGCGCTCCCAGAGCATCGCGGCGCTGCCGGGCATGCTCGAGCGCACGGTGATCGTGGACGGCTTCTCCAAGGCCTACGCGATGACCGGGTGGCGGCTCGGCTACGGCGTGATGCCGTCGTGGCTCGCGGGTCCGATGACCACGCTGATCATCAACAACCTCTCGTGCACCGCGACGTTCGTGCAGTACGCGGGGCTCGCCGCGCTGCAGGGACCGCAGGACAGCGTGCAGCGGTGGGTGGCGAGCCTCAAGGCCCGGCGCGACCTCGTCGTCGCCGGTCTGAACGCGATCGACGGCGTCACCTGCGCGACGCCGCCCGGCGCGTTCTACGCGTTCCCCGACATCAGCGCCCTGCTCGAGCGGACCGGATTGACCTGCCAGCAGTTCGCCGAGCGGCTGCTCGCCGAGGCCTACACTGCCGTGCTGTCGGGGACCGCGTTCGGTCCCGGTGGCGATGGCCACCTGAGGCTGTCCTACGCGACCGAGCGTTCGGAGCTGGAGCTGGGGCTCGAGCGCCTGAAGAACTGGGTCACCAGCCTGGCGGCGGTCGTCTAACGGAAGGGTCGCTTGACGGGGACTGATCCCCGAGTATGTTACCAGAGACAACCGTTGCGTCGTGGTCATTTGCCGCGTATTGCCGCCACGCTAAACAAGGTGCTAAAAAGCGACCGCCCGCGGCGTTGCTTGCCGGGGTTTTTTGTTTGAGGATCCTATGGCCGTTCCAACGAATACACCTGGTGTGACTCTGGCTGCCCCGCCCGCGCGCTCCGTGCCGCTCGCCGCTCGGCCGCTCGCCTGCCGCAACTGCGGCGCCGAGCACGCCCCGGCGCCGGTCTCGATTTGCGATCAGTGCCTGGGGCCCCTCGACCCCGTGCTCGATCCCGCCCGGCCGCTGCCCGACCGCCGCACCATCGCGGCGCGTGCGCAGTCGCTCTGGCGGTATCGGGAATGGCTGCCGTTCGATGGCGACCCGGTGCACTCGCTCGAGTGCGGGTTCACGCCGCTCCTCGAGGTGCCCCGGTTGGCCAGCCGTCTCGGCGTGGCCCGGGCGTGGGTGAAGAACGACACCGTGAGCCACCCGTCGCTCTCGTTCAAGGACCGCGTGGTATCCTGCGCGATCAACGCCGCCGCGGCGTTCGGGCTCGACACGATCGGCTGCGCCTCGACCGGCAACCTGGCGAACGCGGTGGCCGCGCACGCGGCGCGGGCCGGTCTCGCGGCCTGGGTGTTCATTCCTGAGGACCTCGAAGCGGGCAAAGTGATCGGCACGAGCGTGTACGGCCCCAAGCTCGTGCGTATCCGCGGGACGTATGACGACGTGAACCGCCTGTGCGCCCAGGTGGCCGACCGGTTCGGGTGGGGAATCGTCAACGTGAACCTGCGCGGCTACTACGGCGAGGGATCGAAGACCCTGGCCTACGAGGTCGCGGAGCAGCTCGGTTGGCGACTGCCGACGGCGGTGGTGGCGCCGATGGCCGGCGGATCGCTCGTGACGAAGCTGCGGAAGGGGTTCGCGGAGTTTCTCGACGCCGGTTTGGTCCACGGCGCCGCCCCGCGGTTGTACGGTGCGCAGGGCTCGGGGTGCGCGCCGATCGTGCGACTGCTCGAGCGCGGCGGCCATGAGCTCGAGCCCGAGATCCCGCACACCATCGCGCGCTCGCTCGCCATCGGCAATCCGGCCGACGGGGTATTTGCCGCCCGGGCGATGCGCGAGTCGGGCGGATGGGGCGCGCACGTGAGCGATGCCGAGATCGTGGAGGGCATCCGGATCCTCGCCGAGGACACGGGAGTCTTCGGGGAGACGGCGGGGGGCGTGACGGTGTCCGCCGCGCTCGCGCTGTCCCGCGCGGGCAAGCTCCGCCCTGACGACGAGGTCGTGCTGTGTATTACGGGTCACGGGCTCAAGACCCTGGAGGCGCTGAGCGGCGCCCTGCCCGAATCGCCGGTCATCGCGCCGCGGCTGCGCGAGGTGGCCGCCCTGGTGGAACGTGCTGGCGCGGCCGCGCCAACCCGATGAGCAGGAGATCGTACGTATGGCCATAACGGTGCATCTACCGTCGGTGCTCGCGGCGCACGCAGGCGGCGCGCGGAGCATCGAGGCGAGCGGCAGGACGCTGGGCGAGGCCGTCGCGGACGTCGCGGCCCGCTTTCCCGCCCTCGGGCCCCGGCTGCAGGACAAGGACGGAAAGCCGTATCCCTTCGTCGTGTTCTACGTGAACGACGAAGACGTGCGGTTCCGGGGCGGCTTCGCCGCGCCCGTGCAGGACGGCGACGAGGTGACGGTCATCCCGGCGATCGCCGGCGGGTGAGCCGCCTCATCCTCGTCCGCGCAGCAGAGCTTCCGCGATAGCCATGCGCGTCGCTGCCGTAGTGCTCGCCGACGGCGTGGCCCGTCGCAGCGGCAGGAGCGCCAGCAAGGCGCTGCTCGCGATCGAGGGCGAGCCCATCATCCGCCGCGCCGTGCGCCGCGCCCTGCGTGCGGGAGCGTCGCCGGTGATCGTGGTCGTCGGGCATGAGGCACCCCAGGTGCGGGCCGCCGTCGCGGACCTCGAATGCAAGTGCGTGGTGATTCCCCCCGTGCGGTCGGCCCGCGCGCTGCACGCCGCGTTGCCGCTCTTGGGCAGGGACTGTGACGCGATGCTCGTGATGGATGGGAGCATCCCGCGGGTCTCCGAGCGGATGCTCGTGGCGCTGGTCGGCGCGGCCCGGCGCAGCCCGGCGCCGCTCGTGGTGTCGCGCTACGGGGACCACACCGCGCCACCGTTGCTCTTCCGCCGAGCGCTGTTCGCCGAGTTGTTGGCCTCGAATGGTGACGGGGCCTGCAAGCCGGTCGTGCAGCACCATCGCAACGACGCCATGTATCTCGATTGGGCGCCGAGCGTGTTGGCCTCGGTGGGCGGACCGCGGAAGCAGCGCCCGGTGCGCGCGCGCGCTATGAAGAAGTAGTCGACTCGGGCTGCGACGGCGTGCGCCCGACCGTCGTCTCTCCCGACACCCGCGCCAGTCCGGCGCGCGCTTCGTTGACGTAGGGCACCAGGATCGAATCAGCGTGTATCCACGCCGCCACGACGAAGGCGTACCCCTCCCGCGCGGCGGTCCGGTCGCCCAGTCGCTCGTTCACTCTTCCACGCTCCAGCTCCCACAGGATGCGCGTCGGTGACACGCTCCACCAGCCCCGGTCCAGGACCGGCGCCGACGCGAGTCGCAGCGCCGCCTCGCGGTAACGTCCGTGGGCGCTGAGTAATCTCGCCTGCACCAACGCGTCGAGCTCGCACTGACCGAGGCATGCGGAATCGGGCAACGCTTCGAACATACGGAGCGCGGCGGCACTGTCCCCGCGAGCGAGTGCCATGTACGCGAGCGCGGATTGCGTCACGTATCCGGCGATTTCCCTCCCGGCCGGCGAGATGGGTATCGGCGGAGCATGCAGGGCCCGCTCGGCCATCCGGCCCAGCGTCGCGATTGCCGCCGTGTCGTGTTCCTCGGCCCACCAGGGGAGCGCCCACCACGAGTGGCCATGCTTCGCGACGCTCTTCCAGTTGAGCCAGCTCGCGAACACGGCCCGCGCGGTATCTCGCGGAATGGCGCCCATCAACGCGAGCTGCGCGAAGACCGCCATTCGCCCGCTCGCGAGGCGACCCGCTTCCGCTAGGTGCCCACGAAGCGCCAACGCCGTGGCCCACGTGCCGTCGGCCATTGCGGAATCGGCGGCCGTTCTCGCGTCGCGCAGGATTCGGTCTCGGTGATAACGCGCGACCCACAGTCCCGTCTCCGCGGAATCGAGCCACCCTTGAACAGTGGAGTACGCGATGTGCAGGCCCGACATTGGCATGGTGTCCATGAGGACGAGCGTCGCGGGTGCGCGCGCCGTCCGCGGGTCGAGCAGCCGGAGGAGAAGTTCGGCGGCGGTTGCGTACCCACCGACCGCGCCGGCGCGGAGATACGCCGTGGCATAGCGGCGCGCCGCATCGGGTCCGTGCAGCTCGAGCTGGAGCTGCATTGAATGGATGTAGGACGGCGTGAAGGCGGAATCGAGGGCAATAGAGCGGTCGAACGCGTCCATGCTCCCCTCTGACCGCACGCCTGCCAGCGGCCCGTGGTGGTACGACGCGTCGCCGAGCATGTACCACAGCTCGGGATCGCTAGGATAGCGGCGGACCGCTTCGGTGAGCGTGCCGAGCAAGCGGCGCGCGTAGCCCCATTGGCGCGCGCCCAGCTGCTCGGATGAGCCGAACAACACGCCGGACAGCGACTCCGCTTGGACGATGAGACTCTCCCGCGGCGCGAGCCCGTGATTCAAGCTTCCGGCCCGGATCTTGTAGGTCAGCGCGATGGAATCGTTCGCCATGTGCGCCCACCCGGCGGCCAGTCCCGCGTGGCTCCAGGCCAAGGCGAACCCCGAGTCCTGCGCGATCGCGCGCTGGTGATAGGCGATCGCGGAGTCCCACTGTGAGCGCCGCAGGAACTGCTCTCCCTGAAGGAAAGCCTTGAGGGCAGGCAGCGACGTGGAGCCGAGCGGCGCCCCGCGCACGACGCCGAGCGGGAGCGTGCGGCCGAGCTCACGCAGCACGCGCACCGCGAGCGAATCCGCCACGCGGTCCATGCGCGCGGACCGGTCGCGCAGCTCGACCTCCGCGAGCGTCACGCCCCGGGCCACGTCCAGCACCGTGGCGCTGAGCCGCACCGAGTCCGCCCCGGCGCCCACCAGTCCGCCAAAGACCACAGTGCGCGCTCCAGTCTCGCGGCCCAGTGCGGCGGCTGACGCTGCGTCGGCGCGGCCCTGCCAGCGGCGCACGACGAGGGTCGGAGACACCGTCCGCAGCGGGCCGGCGCCGTCGAGCGTGCGCGACAGCACGTCCACGAGGCCTTCGTGCCACAGGGCGAGGCTCGGATCGAGCACGTCGAAGGGAGCGATGGCGACGCGGTTGGGATCGAGCACCAGGGCAGCGCGCGAGCGCAGGCCGGCCCACACCGCCACCCCGACGGCCACGAGGCCGGCAGCCGCGAGCCACAGCAGCCGGCGCGGCCGCTGCCCCACCGCCACGGCGGGCGGCGTGGGCACGGTCAGCAGGTCGAGCGCGTCGCGCACCAGCGCCGCGGTTTGGGGACGCGCCGCCGGGTCCTTCTCGAGGCAGCGCATCACGAGGTTGGCGAGGTCCGGCGGCAGCGTCGGGCACAACTCGAGCAGGGGCGTGGCCCGCTCGGTCACGTGTGCCGCAATCAGCCGAACCGGTCCGCGGCCCACGAACGGAGGCCGACCGGAGAGCATCTCGTACGCCATCGCGCCGAGCGCGTAGATGTCGGCCCGGCCGTCGATCCGGGGATCGCCCGCCGCCTGCTCGGGAGACATGTAGGCCGGCGTGCCAAGCGTCATGCCGACGGAAGTCAGTCCGCCGTCCCCGCCGGATCGGCTCACGGCCTTCGCGACGCCGAAGTCCGTGACCACCGCATGCTGGTGGGATATCAGCACATTGTCCGGCTTGATGTCGCGGTGTACGATGCCGCGCGCGTGCGCGTGTGCCAGCGCGTCGGCCACGTCCCGGAGCAGACGGACGGCCTCGCGCACCGGCAGGGGGCCCCCCTGCGCCAGCCGGGCGCGGAGCGACTCGCCTTCGATGAGCGGCATCGTGTAGTAGAACAGGTCGCCTGATCCGCCCGCCGCGAGCAACGGGACGACGTGGGGATGCTGCAGCGATGCCGAGAGCTGGATCTCGCGATGGAATCGCTCGGCGTTGATGCCGGGTGCCAAGTCGGGCGGGAGCACTTTGACGACCACGTGCCGACCAAGTCCGGTCTCTGCGGCGAGAAAGACGTGGCTCATTCCACCGCCGCCAAGCTCGCGCTCGATGCGGTAGGCGCCTCCGAGTACCGCCTGCAGCCGGCTGCGGAGATCCATGGGCGGAAGATACGCACGCCCACACCTCCTGGCCCATGCCTGGGATGCTAGATTAAGCGCCGCCCGAGCCTCGGAGATGAAACCATGCGGCCCATGCCCGCGTACGGCGTTTCGGCCTCGTGTCTCTTGACCGGCACCCTGCTCATCATCGTGGCCGGGGCGCTCCATCCCGCGCTGACGGGAGATGGCGCCGCTCAGCTCGCCGCGATCGCGCACTGCGACGCGTGGCGGGCGATCCACTGGGCGTTCCTGTTTGGATTCGGGTTCAGTCTCACAGGTCTCGCAGGTCTGGCGCCGGGCTACGCCGGAGCTGCGGGCGAGGCTGCCGCGCGCGCCGGACTGATCGTAGGAGCGTTCGCCTACGCCGCCTGGCTCGTGATCGTGGCGTTCATGCTGGGCTCCGGATGGGCCCTGGCGCAGAGCTACGCCGTGAGCGACCCCGGCATGACCGCGACCCACGCGGTGTTCCTGTACGACATGTTGCGCCCGTTCGGGCTCGCCGCTCAACGGCTCGCTGGCTTCACTTTCGGAATCTCAACGATTCTACTGGGATGGAGTGCCGTCCGCGGACGCGTGCTGCCGCGGTGGCTGGCGTGGACCGGTGTGGGGGCGGGAACGGCGGCGGCGCTGCTGGCGGCCGCTTTCGGGGAGGGCACGAAGGCCGATCAGGCGGCCTTCGTGCTCCCCGTGTTCTGGCAGGCGACGACTGCGCTCGTGGTACTGGCGCGGAGAGTCCGCCTGGCCTAGCGGGCGCGGAGACGAACCACGCGGCCCGACCAGCCGGTCGAGCTCGAGTTGTCCGCGCTCAACACCTGCAACGTGACGATCTCCCCGCGCTTCACCTTGGCGAGGGCATCGCTGAACTGGTCCCGGGTCTGGGTCGGCGTGCCGTTCACCTTCACGATGATGTCCGGACCGCCTGGATCGTCGACGCTCGCGAGACGCTGGAACGCCGGGCCCTCGGGCGCAACATCGGTGACGACCATGCCGCCGCCCTGTTGCATGACCGAGCGGAAGCGGGGATCCTGGGCATCGTCCGACGTGAGCGGTTGCACCGATACGCCGATGTTCTCCTCCATGGACGCGCTGTCGCCCTTGCCCGGCTTGTTCGGGCCGGCCGCGACCTCGTCACCGCCCGTGGGAGCGCGCGCCAGCGTGACCTTGTACGTCTTCCGCACGCCACCCGCGCGCAGCACGGTGACATCGACTACCTCGCCGGGCTTCTTGAACCCGACCATCTGCTGGAGCTGCGGCACGTTGGCCACCGCCTGCCCGTCGAGCGTTACGATCACGTCGCCGGCTTGAATGCCGGCGCGCTTCGCGGGAGAATCGTCGCCCGTGTAGCTGTTGACGACCACGCCCGTGATGCTCTTCATCCCCACGGCTTCGGCATCTTCCGGCTGCGCGTCCCGGATCGCGACCCCGATCACGGCGCGCTCGACGTGCCCGGTCTTGATGAGCTGATCCATCACGGTCCGGGCGAGGTTGATGGGGATCGCGAACCCGTAGCCCGAGTAGAAGCCGGTCTCGCTGGCGATCGCGGAATTGATGCCGATGACGTCGCCCCGGATGTTGACGAGGGGGCCGCCGGAGTTGCCGGGATTGATGGCGGCATCGGTTTGAATGAAGTCCTGAATCGCGTAGCGCGACTGCTGCAGGCCCGCGAGGAGGCGGCCCTTGGCGCTCACGATCCCGGCGGTCACAGTGAACGCGAACTGCTCACCGAGCGGGTTCCCGATGGCCAACACCCACTCACCTACCCTCGTCGAGTCCGAGTTCCCGAACGACGAGGCCGGAAGATCGGTGGCGTCGATCTTGATCACCGCCACGTCCGTGGCCGGGTCGGAGCCCACCACCTTGGCGTTGAACTCGCGCTTGTCGTACAGGCGGACCATGACACGGTCGGCTCCGGCGACGACGTGGTTATTGGTCAGGATGTAGCCGTCGGGCGAGACGATGAATCCGGAGCCGGTGCCCTGCTCGACCTGCGGGCGACGCTTGGGGAACTGGAAGAAGTCCTCGAATCCCGGCGGCAGCTTCGATCCGTCGGTCCGCTGGCGGTGCTCGGACCGGACGAACACCACCGCCGGCCGCACGTGATCTGCCACGGACGAGAATGCCGCGCTGAGATCGGCCACGCTGCGGGACACCTGCACAGGGGCCGGGGCCTGCGCCTCAGCCGGCACGGCCGCGGTCGGCGGGTTGGCGACTGGCTCGGCGGCACCGCTCCGCTTGGGGAGATTGAGCGCCGAGGCAAACGCCAGGCCGAACACGAACGTGATGGCCACCAACGCCCCGAATTTCATCCAGTCCCGCATGCGCACGGACATCGGTTCTCTCGTTTCGTTAGGGGGATCGCCTAGGCGCGCTAGGCTTTCTTACTCTTGTCATCGTCCACAATTTCGTAGTCGGCTTCGACTACGTTGTCGGCTTTCTGGCCGCCGGTGGCCTCAGCCGGCTCCGTGGTGCCGTGCTCGGCACCGGCCCCGCCGGCGCCGCCCGTCGCGGCGTACATCGAGGCGCCCGCCGCCGAATACGCCTGCTGCAGCGCGTCAGACGCCTTCGCAATCTCGTCGGGATTGCCCGAGCGGAGCGCCTGCTTCGCGCCTTCCAGCGCGGCGTCCAGCCGGGACTTGAGCGACGCGTCGAGCTTGTCGGCCCATTCCTTCGAGCCTTTCTCCACATCGTACACCATGGTATCGAGACGGTTGCGGCGCTCGATCTCCTCGCGGCGACGCTTGTCCTCCGCCGCGTGCGCTTCCGCGTCCTTCACCATCTTCTCGATGTCCTTGTCCTGCAGGCCGGACGATGCCTCGATCCGGATCTTCTGCTCCTTGCCCGTGGCCTTGTCCTTGGCCGACACGTGCAGGATGCCGTTGGCATCGATGTCGAACGTCACCTCGACCTGAGGGATGCCGCGCGGAGCGGGTGGAATCCCCGTCAGCTGGAACTTCCCAATGGTGCGGTTGTCGCTCGCCAGCTGGCGCTCGCCCTGCAGGACGTGGATCTCCACCGTGGTCTGACCGTCCTCGGCGGTCGAAAAGACCTCCGACTTCTTGGTCGGGATCGTCGTGTTGCGCGGGATGAGGACCGTCGTCACACCGCCGAGCGTCTCGATGCCGAGCGAGAGAGGCGTGACGTCGAGCAGGAGCACGTCCTTCACCTCGCCCGCGAGCACGCCGCCCTGAATCGCTGCGCCGATTGCCACCACCTCGTCGGGATTCACGCCCTTGTGAGGCTCCTTCCCGAAGAAGGTCTTGACCAGCTCCTGCACCTTGGGCATCCGGGTCTGGCCGCCCACGAGGATCACCTCGTCGATCTCCGTCGGCTTGATCCCCGCGTCCTTCAAGGCCTGCTCCATCGGCGGCAGCGTCCGCTTGACGAGGTCGTCGACGAGCTGCTCGAGCTTGGCGCGCGAGAGGGTGACGTTGAGATGCTTGGGGCCGGACTGGTCCGCCGTGATGAACGGCAGGTTGATCTCCGTCTGCATCACCGTCGACAGCTCCATCTTGGCCTTCTCGGCCGCTTCCTTGAGCCGCTGCAGCGCCATCGGGTCCTTCGACAGGTCGATGCCCTGATCGCGCTTGAACTCGGCCACGAGCCATTCGATCACGCGCTGGTCGAAGTCGTCGCCGCCCAGGTGGGTGTCGCCGTTGGTCGCCTTGACCTCGAACACGCCCTCGGCCAGCTCGAGCACCGAGATGTCGTACGTGCCGCCGCCCAGATCGTAGACCGCGACCTTCTCTTCCTTCTTCTTGTCGAGCCCGTAGGCCAGGGCCGAGGCCGTAGGCTCGTTGATGATGCGCACGACGTCGAGCCCCGCGATCTTGCCCGCGTCCTTCGTCGCCTGCCGCTGGGAATCGTTGAAGTACGCCGGGACCGTGACCACGGCCTTCTCCACCTTGTGGCCGAGGTAGTCCTCCGCGGTCTGCTTCATCTTCTGCAGGATCATGGCCGAGATCTCGGGAGGCGTGTAACGCTTCCCCTGAATGTCGACCGCCGCGAGGCCGTTCGGTCCCTCGACGACCTTGTACGGCACCCGCTTCATTTCCTGGGAGACCTCCCCGGTCCGCCGCCCCATGAAGCGCTTGATCGAGAACACCGTCTGCTGCGGATTGGTCACCGCCTGGCGCTTGGCCACCTGCCCGACCAGACGCTCCCCGTCCTTGGTAAACGCGACGACGGACGGTGTCACCCGCCCACCCTCGGCGTTCGGGATGACGACCGGATCCCCGCCCTCCATGACGGCGACGACCGAATTCGTCGTCCCGAGGTCGATTCCGATGATCTTTTCAGGCATCCGCGTGACTCCTCAATCGAGTGAAAGTGATGCTCGAGCTCCTATAGGAGTCGCCGAAGCAATCGCCATGCCCGCAAAAGGTGTCAATATGGCAGCGAAGGACCTGAGGGTCGAGGGCGAGGACGCTCAGGGCGGGCTACATTTTGACGCGTGTTTCCCTATAAGGATGATAACCCTACCGTTCTGACGCCCGTCGTCACCGTCGCCATCATCGTGCTGAACGTTCTCGCGTGGATCTTTGTTCAGGGCGCCGGAGCGCGAGAGGCGGTGGCGTCTTCGGTGTGCCAGTTCGGACTCATTCCGGGCGAGCTGCTCGGGACCGTTGCGCCGGGCACGGCGGTGCCGCTCGGCCCGCGCATGTCGTGCGTGCTCGAGGCGCCGCACTATACCGCCGTGCTCACGTCCATGTTCATGCATGGCGGCTGGCTGCACCTGCTCGGCAACATGTGGTTCCTGTGGGTGTTCGGGAACAACATCGAAGACGCCATGGGGCACGTGCGGTTCGTCCTGTTCTATCTCCTGTGCGGGATCGCGGCCGCTGCGGCGCAGGTGCTCAAGGATTCCCACGGGATCGCGCCGATGGTCGGCGCGTCGGGCGCGATCAGCGGGGTGATGGGTGCCTACCTCGTCCTCTATCCGCGAGTCCGGGTGCATACCCTGCTCGTGCTCGGCATCTTCATTACCAGGGTCGCGCTGCCCGCCTACGTGATGCTGGGGTACTGGTTCGTCCTCCAGCTGCTGCTGGGCACGGCGGGGACGCTCTCGAAGGTCCAGGGCGGCGTGGCGTTCTGGGCGCATGTCGGGGGGTTCGTTGCCGGGGTCGCCCTCATCAAGTTCTTCGTCAACCCCGAGCTTGCCGAACGGAAAAAGGCCGAACACAGCGAGTGGCTGGGCTCCTAAACCGCTAGGGGCCGCCCAGCTCGGCGTGGTGCTTGATGGTCTTGCCCTCGACGAGGAAGACCACGTCCTCGGCGATGTTGGTGGCCAGATCCGCCACACGCTCGAGGTTCCGGCTGATGAGGAACAGCTCCATCGCGGCCCCGATGATGTGGGGATCCTCCATCATGTGCGTCAGCAGGATGCGGAAGACCGAGTGGTGCAGCGCGTCCACCGAGTCGTCGCGGCGGCAGATTTCGCGGCCCAGCGCCGGGTCGGCCCGCACGAACGCATCGAGCGCCCCGGACAACATGGAGCGTGCCTGGCGCGCCATCTCGAGCAGCTCGGGCTCCGGCGCGATGAGGCGGGCCTGCAGCAGCCGCTCCGCCGACTGCGCGATGTTGACGGCATGATCGCCGACCCGCTCGAGGTCGTTGGCGATCTTCATCGCCGACATGAGCAGGCGGAGGTCCCGCCCCATCGGCTGCTGCGTGGCGAGCAGGTCGACGACGGATTCCTCGATCTCGAGCTCCAGCGCGTCGAGCGTGCGGTCGTTGCGGATCACCTGGGCGGCCAGCTCTCCGTCGCGGCGCAGCAGGGCCTCGAGGGCGCGGCCCAGCGCGTCCTGCGCCTCCCCCGACATGGTCAGCAGCTTGGCCTTGAGCGCCGACAGATCGTCGTGGAAGTGCCGGTGGACAGTGTCGGGTCGTGCGCTCATCCGAACCTCCCGGTGATGTAGGCCTCGGTGCGCTCGTCCTGGGGCCGCGTGAAGATCTGCGCGGTCTCGCCGAACTCGACGAGGCGGCCGAGATAGAAGAACCCGGTATGATCGGAGACCCGGGAGGCTTGCTGCATGTTGTGCGTCACGATCACGATCGAGTAGATCTGCTTCAGCTGCACCATCAGCTCCTCGATGCGCTGAGTGGCTCCCGGGTCGAGCGCCGAGCAGGGCTCGTCCATGAGGAGGACTTCCGGGTCGTTCGCGAGCGCTCGCGCGATGCACAACCGCTGCTGCTGTCCGCCCGAGAGGCCGGTGCCCGGTCCGTACAATCGGTCTTTGACCTCGTCCCATAGAGCGGCCTGCCGCAGCGCCCGCTCCACCCGCTCCGGGATCTGCCGCTCGGGTGCGAGCCCGTTCAAGCGCGGTCCGTAGGCCACGTTGTCGAAGATGGTCTTCGGAAACGGATTGGGCTGCTGGAAGACCATGCCGACCCGTCGCCGGAGGGCGACGGGATCCGTCCCGCGCGAGAACACCGACACGCCCTCGAGCAGGATGTCGCCGGTATGGCGGGTGCGGGGCAGCGTTTCGTTCAGGCGGTTGATGGAGCGGAGGAAGGTACTCTTCCCGCATCCCGACGGCCCGATTAACGCGGTCACGGCCCGGCGGGGCACGGTCAAGGTCAGGTCGTGGAGCGCCTGAGTGGCGCCGTACCAGAAGTTGTAGGCGCGCACATCGATGACGGGCGTCGCCGAGGGCGCGCCTCGCGGCACCACCGGCGGGCGCTCGTGGTGAGGGGCGGGCGTGATCTGGCGCTCGGGTTCGACAGCCGCGGTCATCCGAACCTCCCGGTAATGTACGCCTCGGTGCGCTCCTGGACCGGCTTCGTGAACAGCTCCTGGGTGCGGCCAACCTCGATCAGCTCACCGAGATAGAAGAACGCGGTGTAGTCGGACACGCGCGCCGCCTGGTGCAGGTTGTGCGTCACGATCACGATGGTGTAGCGGGCCTTGAGCTCGTGGCACAGCTCCTCGATCCGCTGGGTGCCGCCGGGGTCCAGGGAGGCCGTCGGCTCGTCGAGCAGCAACACCTCAGGTGCGGGCGCCAACGCCCGGGCGACGCACAGGCGTTGCTGCTGGCCCCCCGAAAGCGCGAGCGCGCTGGCATGCAGGCGATCCTTCACCTCGTCCCACAGGGCCGCCTGCCGCAGCGCCTTCTCTACGGTCTCATCCATCTCCGCCCTCGGCTTCCGGCCGTTCACACGGAGTCCCGCCGCAACGTTGTCGTAGATCGTCATGGTGGGGAACGGCGTGGGCCGTTGAAACACCATGCCGATGCGGCGGCGCAGCTGGACGGGGTCCACGTCGCTCGTGTAGATGTCGTGCCCGTCGAGCAGCACCTTGCCGGTTGCCCAACCGCCCTCCGACAGCTCGTGCATCCGATTCAGGCACCGGAGGAACGTGCTCTTCCCGCACCCCGACGGGCCGATCATCGCCGTGACGGTGCGGGTCGGGAAGAGGAGCGACACGTCCTTCACCACCGCGCGGCGCCCGTAGAGGGCGGTCAGGCGCACGGCCTCGAGCTCGGCACGCGCGTCAGCGACCGGTGTCATGCCGTTGCCGGACCGCCCAGCGGGCACCAAGGGCGAGCACGAGGACGAGTCCCATCAGCACGAGCGCCGCCGCCCAGGCCAGCCTGTGCCACTCCTCGAAGGGGCCGGTGGCGTAGGTGAAGATCTGGAGCGACAGGGTCTGCATCGGTTGGTTGATACTGGTCGAAAAGTTCAGGTTGCCGAGCGCCGTGAAGAGGAGGGGCGCCGTCTCGCCCGCGATTCGCGCGACTGCAACCAGGCATCCGGTCACGATGCCGGCGAGCGCGGTGCGCGCGATGATGCCAATCGACGTGCGCCAGCGTGGGTAGCCGAGGGCCAGCGCGGCTTCGCGCAGGGAATGCGGCACCAGGCGGACCATCTCCTCCGTCGTGCGGGCGACCATCGGCACCATGAGGATCGCCAGGGCGGCGCCGCCGGCGAAGGCCGAGAAATGTCCCATCGGTTTGACGAGCCACGTCCACGCGAAGACTCCGACGACGATCGAGGGCGTACCGTTCATGACGTCGGCCAGGAACCGGACGATCCACCCGAGCCGGCCGGAGCCGTACTCAGCGAGGTATAGCCCCGAGCCGATGCCCACCGGCAAGCCGATCAGCGCGCCCAGCCCCACGATGATGGCCGTGCCCACGATGGCGTTGGCGACGCCACCCCCTGACTGACCGGCGGGGACGGGATTCTTTACGAAGAACCGCCAGTCGAGCGACGAGGCGCCTTTCACGAGCAGGTCACCCAGGATGAGCAGGAGGGCCAGCACGGCGACGCCGCACAGCGCGACGACGAGCCCGGTCATCAGGCCGCTCACGATCCGCCGACGCAACCGGCGCACGCTCACAGTGCCCGGCTCCCGACTGCGGTTCCGCGAGCCACCTGCCAGATGAGGAGGCGGGCGAGGGCGTTCACGAGCACCGTAATCACGAAGAGAATGAGGCCGACCTCGAACAGTGCCGAGAGATAGACCGCCGTGGTCGCTTCACTGAACTCGTTAGCGATCGCGGCGGCCATCGTGTAGGCCGGCTGGAGGACAGACACACTGATGTCATGACGGTTCCCGATGACCATGGTCACGGCCATCGTCTCACCAAGCGCGCGGCCCAGGCCGAGGATGACCGCACCGATCAGGCCGGCGCGACCGTACGGCATCACGGCAGTCCACACGGCTTCCCAGCGCGTCGCGCCCATACCCAGCGCGGCCTCCCGCTGCGTCCCGGGGACCGCGAGGAGCACTTCGCGCGACACCGCCGCGATGTACGGCACGATCATGATCGCGAGAATGATGCCGCCCGCAAGCAGGGAGTTGCCGTAAAAGACGCCGGTCACGAAGGGCGTCCAACCGAAGACCGCCCGCAACGGGGGCACGAGATAGGTGCGAAGGAACGGAATCAGGACGAAGACTCCCCAGAGGCCGTACACGACGCTCGGGATGGCCGCCAGGAGCTCCACCACGAAAGCGATCGGCTGCCGCACCGCTTTGGGCGCGAACTCTGTCAGGAAGACCGCCACTCCGAGCGCGAGCGGCACCGCGATGATCACCGCAAGGAACGATGACGCGAGGGTTCCGAAGATCATCGGCGCCGCCCCGAACACCCCCGCAACGGGATCCCACACCGAGGTGCCGACGAAACGCCACCCGAACTGGCGGATGGCCGGCCAGGCATTGGTTGTCAGCTGCTCCACGAGGGCGAGCATGAGGATCGGCAGCCCGAGGGCCAGCGCCGTCAAAACGCCCTTGTACAAGCGGTCGGCGGCGTTCGCCGTGCTCGCACCGCCCCGGCGCGGAGTCGCAACAGGCGGTTCGCCGTCGGTCGCCTGGGGCACCGGTTCGATGGGGAGGGCGGTCATCGTGACCGGAAACGTATCGGCGGTTTGTCACGCCGATGTAACGGCCGGAAAGACAACCCCCCCGCAGGCGAATAACGCCGTACGGGGGGCACCGACAGCCGGCAAGGAGGGGGCCGGCTGACAGTCAGTGCACTATTTGGTCCAGGCCACCTTGCCGCCTACGGTGATGCTCTTCAGCCGCGCTTCGATCCAGGGGCGGAGGGCGGATGGCAGCGGGGCATAGCCGAGGGGCTCGGCACGGGCCTGCCCATCGGTCTCGGCCCACCAGACGAACTTGATCAGCGCCCCGGCCTTCGCCGCGTCGCTGTATGTCTTGTGCAGCAGCAGGTAGGTCATGGAGCAGATGGGATAGACGTCCTTGCCGTCCGGATCGGTAATCGATACACGAAAGTCGGTGTTCGGACCCATCATCCCCATCGACGCGGCCATGGCCGCGGTCGCGGACTGCAGCGTCGGGGCCACGAACGCGCCGCTCTTATTGCGCAGGATCGCCGCTGGCAGCTTGTTCGCCATCGCGTAGCCCAGCTCGATATAGCCAATGGCGCCCGGCGTCTGCCCGACTGTCGCTGACACCCCTTCGTTCCCTTTGCCGCCAAGGCCGACAGGCCAGTTGACGGACGTCCCTTTGCCGACCGTTGAGGCCCAGTCAGGGCTGACCTTGGACAGGTAGTCGGTGAAGATGTAGGTAGTGCCCGAGCCGTCCGAGCGGTGCGCGACCACGATGTCGGCGTCGGGGAGCTTGACGCCGGGGTTTGCGCCGGCGATACGCGCGTCGCTCCACTTCGTGACCTTGCCAAGGAAAATGTCCGCGACGAGGTCGGGGGTGAAGCGCAGCGTGGTCGTGACGCCGGGAACGTTGTACGTGATCACGACCGCCCCCAACACCGTGGGAATGTGCAGGACGTTGCTCTGGATCGCGGCGATGGCTGAGTCCTTCATCGGGGCGTCGGTGCCCCCGAAATCGACGGTCCCATCGGAAAACTGCCGAATGCCGCCACCCGAGCCGATCGACTGGTAGTTCAGCTCGACGTCCGGGTGCGCCTTGTTATAGGTGAGCATCCAGTCCTGGTAGATGATGTTCGGGAACGTCGCGCCGGCGCCGTTGAGCTTGACCTGGGCGGCTGCCGGAGCAGCGAACGCCAGGGTGGCCAGTGCAGCGAATCGGATCCGCTTCATGACGGATGGCCTCGTGTTAGAAGGTGAGTTGGATCTGCAACAGCGCCCGCGATCTCGTGCCATCTTGCGCCGGCGTCGGCGTCGCCTCGTAGCTCAGCATATCGACGTCACCCAGCACTCGCAGGTTCGGCGATACCTGGTAAGAGATGCCGGCGATGTACCGCGTCTGCTTGTTGTTGCCTGTATCGGTGTTCGGGTCCGCAATGTCGACCCGCGCGATGACCGAGACGGGGCTCTTGGGGGCGTGAATGACACCGTACGCGCTGATGACGGAGCCGGTCGCGTTGTTGCCGCCGCCCGCGGGGGAAACAGTATCCTTGGTCGAAGCGTACTCGGCGGCGAGCGTGAGCATCTTCGACCGATACGAGACCAAACCGATGTACCGGTTGCGGTCGCCGCCGCCGGTGTATTTGCCGATGCCGAAGTAGCCTGTGACCCGCAATCCGCCGACGCGGCTGTTGTCGTCGGTCTTGAGCACGCGGACGGAAAGGCGTCCCTGCACGTCCTTGCGCTTGTCCCCGGTGCCACCCGAGTAGCCTTCGCCGTTCACGACGGTGAGCTGCCCGTTTACGACGTCGTCCTTGCCCTTGCCGTCGATGCCGACGCCGAAGTCCGATGAGGTCAGGTACCCGTTTCGCTCGATCGCCATGGTGCCCTGCATGCGATAGTCCCAGAGCGCCTCTTCCCAGTCGAGCCAGGGGGTATGAATCATCCCGAGCTTGTAGGTGAGGACGCTCTTGCCGGGCGTCCACGCGGCGTACGCATACTTGAGGCGAACGGCCTGAGGTCCTGCGGCGCCGCTCGGCGTGATGTCCAGCGTGATCCGGGTCATGACGCCACCCCCAAACTTCCCAATCCCGGTGATGTACGCTCGCTGCACGGAGAACTGGTTCTGATTGCCCGCGCCGGCGCTGTCCTTCAACTGATACAGGTACTGTGCATAGCCGAGGCCGCTCACGGTTACCTGTGGCCCAGGCGCTGGGGCAGGCGTCGCCGGCGCCGCCTGCGCCACGACCGAGCCTGCTGTTACGACCGTCGCAACCATCGCGACTCCGAGTACCCGGCGGATTGAAAACCTCATGGGCAATCTCCCTCCTCCTTAAGGGGAACTGCGTGTTGTGACGTTTCTGTCGTCGCGTCGCACCAAACGAAGAGCGCACCGGTCACGGAAGGGAGCGGGATTGGTAACGGGTTTGTAACGGGTAACAGGCGGGAGGAAGCGGAGACGGCTGGGGTGCTACATGATCTCGGATGAGGGAGCGCGCGCGCTCAAACGACGGCGTAATGGGGCTCGCCGAGCGCGGGGCGGGCTCGATGGCGGTGCAGGCACGACGGCACGCGCCGCCAGGGCTTCGGCGAACCGGCTGACCTCTCCGGTGAGGGACGCGAGCTGACCCGCACCCCATTCGCTCTCGAGTCGCTGAAACAACTCGTCCTGGACACGACGCGCGAGGCGGGCGAGGGCGAGGAGACCGGCGCTCGCGGGACGGGGGCCGGCGTCCGACTTCGGCGCGCGCGGTGCCGCGTGTCGCACGGCGACCTGGTGAAGCCGGCGCGCGCGCTCGGCAGCGGCCTCGGCGCCCGCGTCGCCGAGGTCGACCAGGAGCACTTGTACGTCGTGCATCTCGCCGAGCAGGTTCTGTAGCTGGCGCAGTTGTTTGATCACCGGACCCAGCTGATCGGCCTCGGCCAGGAGGGGTTCGAGCAAGTAGCGGAGGCGCTTCCCGGCGATTCGGGCGCTGTGGATGGCCTCCTGGTCCCGCGGCGAGTGGGCGGCAGCCACTTCCTGCTCGAGCTCCGTGATCTCCTGGCGGACGAGCTGTGCCGCAGCGGTCGCGAGGGTCGGCGCCTCGGGGCGCGAGTCCAGGCGGATCGCGTTGAGCACGCGGCGCAGGCGACGGTCGAGGCGGCGGAACTGCTGCACTGCCTCGCCGCGAGCCTTCTCGTAGCCGTGGTCGCGGCTCTCCTCGAGACGCGCGATGAGCCAAGGCACCCCGGGTCCCGGGCGTTTGCCCAGCGCGGCGCGATGCTCACCGATCCAGGCAAGCTGGACCTCCGCGTCGCGCGTCGCGCTCGTTGACTGGGTGACGTCGCGGACCCGGCGCAGCACCTTTTTCGAGATGGCGCGGCCGAGCTCCGGGCGGAAGCCGCGGAGCAGAGTGCGCAGGCGTCGCAGCGCCACGCGGAAGTCGTGCAGGGCCTCCGCGTCTTCCGCGTCGATCAGCCGGCCGGACGCGGCACGCGCGGCGTCGAGCAGGTTGACGCAGAGATCAGCGACGGCGCGGTGCACCGGCTGGTCGAGCAGGCTCGCGCGCTCGGTCATCTGGCTGCTCCGATGCGCCGCAGGTGCTTGGGGCCGAGCAGCCAGTCGAGGGTGGCCGCGCCGCTCTTGACAGGGCCAGGCAAGTCGAGCAGGCAAGCGGCGCCCTTACGCAGTTCCAGAAAGGGGCCGTTGGTGTTTGCGAGCAGTGCGCAGATGACGCGACTCAGATCGGGCTCGTGCCCGACGACCGCGAGGGTCTCGCGTCCATTCTGCCCGCCCAGCCATCCGAGAACCCGCTCCACGGCGGTCCCCGGGGCGAGCTCCGGCACGCGCTCCACGTTCATGTCGCCGTAGGCTTCCGCGATGATCTCGGCCGTGTCGAAGGCCCGTTTGAAGGGACTGCTCGCGACGGCGTCGAGCTTGGGGATGAGGGCGCGCAGGCCTGCCGCGCCCCGGGCCATCTTCGCGCGGCCTTCCGAGGTCAGCGGTCGGGCCGAGTCGTCCTTGTGCGTGCGCGCAAAGGCGATGCGGTCTTCGGCGATGGCATGGCGAACGAACAGCAACCGCACGCGGGTCAGGCCGGAGTGCGGGCGCGCTCGGCGCTCGGCACTCCCGGGGCCCGGCGGACGATCGGGACGAACGGCGGCCGTGGCTCGGTCGTCTCGCGCGCGGCCTCACGAGCGAGGTGCTGGAGCGCGACCTGCGCTCGGACCGGCTGGTCGCCATCCACCGGCGCGCGGCGGCGATAGGTCCCGTCGGGCTGGAGCTCGCGCGCCTTGACGGTGTCCGCGAGCACCAGGCGGAGAACCTCGCCGGTGAGGCGAGCCTTGAGGGCGGCGTCCTCGACCGGGAACACGGTCTCGATGCGACGCCAGAAATTCCGCGGCATCCAGTCCGCGCTCGCGAGGTAAATGTCGGGGGTGCCGCCGTTTTCGAAGTAGAAGATCCGGCTGTGCTCGAGGAACCGGTCCACGATGCTCGTCACGCGAATGTTTTCGGACACGCCGGACAAGCCCGGGCGCAGGCAACAGATGCCGCGGATGACGAGCTGGATCGGCACACCCGCCTGCGACGCGCGATAGAGCGCGTCGATCACCGACGATTCGACCAGCGCGTTCATCTTGACCACGATGCCGGCCGGCTGGCCGGCGCGGGCGTGCCGCTCCTCGCGCTCGATGAGCGCGATCATGCGCTCGCGCAGCCCGAGCGGCGCCACCAGGAGCTTCTTCCAGACGTACCCTTCGGCGTATCCGGTCAGGAGATTGAAGAGGGCGCTCGTGTCCTCGCCGAAATCCGGATCCGCGGTGAACAGCCCCAGATCGGTGTAGACCCGCGCGGTGGTGGGGTTGTAGTTGCCGGTCGACAGATGCACGTAGCGCCGGATCCCGTCCGCTTCGCGGCGGACCACGAGCGCGGCCTTGCAGTGCGTCTTCAGACCGACCACCCCGTAGACCACATGGACGCCCGCCTGCTCGAGCATGCGGGCCCACGCGATGTTGTTCTGCTCGTCCATGCGGGCCTTGAGCTCGACCAGGGCGGTGACCTGCTTGCCGTTGTGAGCGGCACGGGCGAGGGCCGAAATGATGGGACTCCCGCCGCTCGTGCGGTAGAGCGTCTGCTTGATGGCAAGCACGTTCGGGTCGTCGGCGGCGCGCTCGATCAGGTCCACGACGCAACCGAACGACTCGTAGGGCAGGTGAACGAGGACGTCCTGCGAGCGGATGACGTCGAAGATGTCCCGTCCCTGGGCGAACGGCGGCGGCACGCGCGGCACGAGCGGCTCGTCCTTGAGGCGCGGCAGATCGACGATACGGGGCAGGCCGAAGAGAGCGGCCAGGTCCACGGGCCCGGGGACCGCATACACGTCCCGGGGCTCCAGGTCGTGCGCGTTGGTCAGCATGTCGGTGAAGACCGGGTCCCCGTCGCTCAAGATCTCGAGGCGCACCGGGTCGCTCCGCATCCGCTGGCGCAGGCTCTCCTCGATGGTCTCGAGCAGATCGTCCGCATCCTCCTCCTGAATCGCGATGTCGGTGTTCCGCGTGACCCGGAAGACGGTGTGGCTGACCACGGGTACCTCGCCGAACAGCTCGGGCAGGTGGTGTGCGATGATGTCCTCGAGCAGGACGAACCGGACGCGGCCCGGGCTGCGCGACACCACGACGAGGCGGTCGAGCACGGCGGGCACCTGCACGACGGCAAAGTGCGGCCGCGTGGTGTGACCACCCGCGCGCTCGACGAGCAGGGCGATGTTGAGACTCTTGTTGTGCACGTGCGGGAACGGGTGCCCGGGGTCGATCGCGAGGGGCGTGAGAACCGGATAGACGCTCGTGCGGAAGAGGGTCTCCACCTGACGGCGCTCCGCGTCCGTGAGCTCGTCGAACCGCACGCGCTCCACTCCCGCGGTCTTCAGGCCGGGGAAGACCTCGTCCCTCAGGATCCGGTACTGAAGCGCGACCAGCTCGTGCACGCGATGATCGATCGCGGTGAGCTGCTCGGCCGGTGCCAAGCCGTCGGCGCCGTAGTCCTGCGGCTCCACGCCGGCGTACACCTGCTGCTGCAGCCCCGCCACCCGGATCTCGAAGAACTCGTCGAGGTTCGAGCTGAAGATCGCGAGGAACTTGAGCCGCTCGAGCCATGGGTTGGTCGCGTCCGCCGCTTCTTCGAGGACGCGCGCGTTGAACTCGAGCCAGGAGAGCTCGCGGTTGATGTAGTGGTCCGGCCCGTACGCGGGTGTGCTGCGGTCCGTCACGCTATTTCCCTTCCGGCCGCACCCATGCGACGCTGACCGTCGCATGGAACGCCTTCTCGAACAGCTCCGCCTTGCGCGTGGCGTCCTCCAGCTCGATCGCGGGGTCGCGGGCGGCGATCACCGAGATGCGGACCACGCCGTCGCCCACTTTGCTGCGCACACTCTTGATGGAGCAGGCGTGGGTGCGGTCGAGCCCGTCGGCCACGCGCAGGATGCCGGCGAGCCGGCGCACGAGGCGGCGCTCGCCCTTGTCGAGGCGCGCGAAATTCGGATGCGCGCGCCGGGGCAATGCGCGGCGGTGGTAGCGGGCGACGTTCGCGATAAGCTCGACCTCGCGCGTCGAAAAGCCGCGGAGGTCGCCGTGCATGATGAGGTGGTAGGCGTGCTTGTGGTGCCGTTCGTGGTTGATGAGGTACCCGATATCGTGGAGCAACGCCGCGGCGCGCAGGATATCCCGGCCGGCGGTCGGGAGGGCGTACGCATCGCGCAGGGCGTCGAAGATCTCCGCGCCGAGCTTGGCCACGTGCTCGCAGTGGCGCTCGTTGGAGCGGCACTGGTGGGCAAAGCGCCGCACGGACTCGAACCGGTCGGGCGTCTCGACGCGCGCCACGGCGGGCGCGCCGACCAGATCGTCGATCATGGTCAGCAGCACGCCGTCTCGCACGCCGCGATCGTTCACCAGCACGCGCTGGGTGCCGAGATACTTGGAGAGGCGTGTGACGACGGCGGCCCCCGCGACGATGATGTCCGCGCGCTGGGGATTCAGGCCCGGGATCTGCCGGCGGCCCTCGAGGGGCGTCTCCCGGAGACGGTCCAGGAGACGCACGATCTCAGCGCGGCTCAACACGTAATCGCGCGCGTTCGTCGCCTCGCCGTCGCGCTCCGCCTGCGCCATCTCGGCCAGGTTCGTGAAGGTCCCGCCGCTGCCGATCAGGATCGCCGGAGCGAAGGGCGGGTCGCCGACAGCCTGCGCGATCGCGTCGTCGATCGCGCGTCGCAGCTTGCGCCAATGCTTGGGCTTCAGCGGATCGGACTTGCAGTAACGCTCCGCCAGGCGCACGGCCCCGAGCGGGAGCGACACGACCTGGTCGACGACGCGCCCGGCAGCGAACACCACTTCGGTGCTGCCGCCGCCGATGTCCACGATCGCGGTCAGCCGGTCTTCGAGGTCGAAGTGCCGCGTCACGCTGCGGAACGCGAGCCGGGCCTCCTCCTCTGGGGCGACGACCTCGACGCGGACGCGGTGCCGGCGCCAGGCCTCCCGCACGAATTCCCGTCCGTTCGCGGCTTCCCGCACCGCGCTGGTCGCGATGGCCTTGAGATCGGTAGCGCCGAACCCGTCCGCGATCGCCTTCATGCGGCCCAGGGCCGCGAGCGACTGCTCCATCGGCGCTTCGCCGAGCCGGCCACGGCGATACAGGCCGCGGCCCAGGCGGGTCATCTCACGGTCCTCGTCCAACACCCGGTAAGAGCCGTCCGATTGGACCTCGGCCACCACCAGGCGCATGGAATTGGTGCCGATGTCGATGGCGGCGAGGCGCGGGGGCGAGTGGCGCTCTGGCGCGAGCCCGGGCGCAGCGCTGCCGACGGCTGGGCCTGCGCTGGATAGTGTGGCGGTCGGCATGCTGGCAGTCGAAGAGTGGGAAGCCTTAAGTCTACCACCAACAGCAAGGCGGTGCCGCGACTGGGTTCTGTAACGGTTGTGCAACGACAGGAGCTCCGGAAGTCAGTGTCCTACAACTTGTTATGAACCTTGGTTCAGCCGAGGAACTGCAGCGCGGCGATCGCTCCGGCCAGCCCCACCCCGGCGCCGGCGAGAACGTCGGTCAGGTAGTGCACCCGCAGCTGCACCCGGGAGTAGCCGACCAGACCGGCGAGGGGGACGAGCACGGGGCCGAGCAGCGGCTGCGCGAGCGTGAGTGTCGCGGCGACGGATACCGCCGCCGCGGTATGACCCGAAGGGAAGGAGAACGGGTCCGGGAGATCGACGATGGCGAGCGAGCGTCCGAGAGGGTCGCAGGGCCTGGCGCGAACCACCGTGCGCTTCAGGATCTGCACCGCTGCGTGGGACAGCGCGTTCGCGAGGAGTACCGTCAGGCCCAGGCGTGTGGTGGCGCCGCCGAACGGAAGCAACGCGACGCCCGTGCCGAGGGTGACGCGCGCTCCGCCGAGGTGAGTGAGCCAGCGCATCAAACGGCCAACGGCGCCGGCCGCTGTGCCCGTTCGAAAGCGTCGGCGAGCGGTTGCCCTTCGAAGCAGGCGGGGACCTCGAGACCGAACCACCACAGGATCGTGGCGGGCACGTCGAGGAGCGAAACGGGTCGGTTGATGGGATAGTTGCGAGCGACCCGGGGACCTGCCACCACGAGCGGGATGTGGTCGTTCACCGGGTGCGGCTCGTCGTGCTCGGTCGGAACCACGCCACCGCCACCGTGGTCCGCGGTGACGATCAGGGTGCTGTCGTCCGTGACGGGAGAGAGCATCCCGACGGCAACGTCGATTTCGGCCGCAGCGGCGAGATAGGCGTCCGACATCCATCCGTGCGCATGGCCGGCCTGGTCGCAGTCGGGGAGGTAGACGAACAGCAGGCCGTCACGGACTCGCCGCAGCCGCTCGAGCGCCGCGGCGGCGACGTCCCGCGCGCGCCGACCCGCGGTGACGAGGTCGCGAGCGCCGGCAGCCATGGCGAGGGCCCAGGCCACGGGGAACGCGCCGGCGCCGAGGCTCGCGGCCACGATGTCGGTGGGCAGGCCGAATTTGGCGAGCTCGCGCGCGACTGGCCGAAGTGCACCGAGACCCGGGAGGAAGCCCAGCCCCGGCTCGACCAGCCGATGAGTCTCGGGGCCAACCCCGGTCGCGAGCGACGCGAGCGCCGCTACGGTGGCGCTGGGCCGCACCGTCCGCGCATGGTAGGCGCGGCTGAAGGCGCCGCCGAGCGCGTCGAGCGATGGCATGAGCCCGGGCGACACGGCATCCGGCCGCAGCCCGTCGGCGAGGATCAGCACTAGGCGGCGAATGAGGCCACCTCCGCTCCTTTGGGATGTGCAAGGTCCGCATAACGCGCCAGCAGCTCGGCGTCTTCCACCGCGCTGTCACGCTGGACGGCATGTTCACGCGCGGCGGCGGACATGGCGAACCGGCGGCGTGGATCGGCGACGAGTGCCTCAATCGCTTCCGCGAATGCGGCGGCGTCGCGCGGGGGCACGAGAATCCCCGTCTCGCCGTCGGTCACGTTTTCCCGCAAGCCCCCTGCATCGGCTGCGATGACGGCGACACCGGAGGCCATGGCCTCCATCGCCACCAGGCCGCAGGTCTCGGTGGTCGAGGGCAGCACGCATAGATCGGAGCTCGCATACAGCGCAGCGAGACGCTCGCGGGGCAGGAAGCCGAGCTGGCGGACGAACGGCAGGTCGGTGACGAGGCGCTGCTCGAGCGGTCCCTCCCCGGCGATGACGAACGTCGCCCGCTGCGCGAGCCGCTGCCGCGCCAGGCGCCACGCCTCGGTCAGGACGTCGAGGCCCTTCTCGCGAGCGAGCCGGCCTACGTGCAGGACGACCGTCGTGTCGTCGCCCCCGGACAACCAGCGACGCCATCCGGACTCCCGCCGGGCGGGGTGGAAAAGCCGCGGGTCCACACCCCGTCCCCACACGATCGACGGCGAGATCCTATGCTGCGCGAGCTCGGCTCTCGTTCCCTCGCCGGGAGTGAGGGTCAGCGCCGCGGGCTGGTGGAACCAACGGAGCCAGCTCCAGACGAGCGGGGTGATCACCCCCGCTCCGTAGTGCTTTGCGTACCTCGGGAAGTCGGTGTGGAACGAGGTCACGAGCGGCAGGCGTCGTTCGATGGCGAACCGCCGGCCCATCAGCCCCAGCGGGCCTTCCGTGTGCACGTGAATCAGTTCGGGCTGAAACGCGGCGAGGAAGGCGGCGACCGCGCGATAGCGTGGTGCGGACAGGCGGATCGCCGGGTACGGCGGGAACGGGAACGAGACGACCCGCAGCTCGCCGGCCGCGGCGTCGGGGGCGTCAGGATAGCGCGGTGCCACCACCACTGTCTCATGCCCTTCACGCACGAGCGCATCCACCGTGCGGCGCACGATGGTGCTCACCCCGTTGACCTGGGGCACGTAGGTGTCGGATACGATCCCAATACGCACGACCGGAGAATTGGGTCGGTGCGTCAATTGCCGGTGACGGGCATGTGACAGCTTGGTAACAGTGCCAAACTGCCAGAATGTCAGCCTTGGGGCGGCTCCGCAGGGAAGAACAGCTCGATCGTCGTGCCACGACCCACGGCGGACTCGGCCCAGACCCGGCCGCCGTGCGCTTCGACGAGGTGTTTGACGATGGCCAGCCCGAGTCCCGTCCCACCCTGGGTGCGTGCCCGGCCAGCATCAGCGCGATAGAACCGCTCGAACACGCGGGCCAGGTGTTCGGGGGCGATTCCCGATCCCGAATCCGCCACCGCCACGACCACCCCGCCAGCGGCCCCCGTCGCCCGCACGGTGACCTGGCCGTCCGCCGGCGTATGGCGGAGCGCGTTGTCGAAGAGGTTCGTAAAGATCTGTCGCAGGGCATCGGCGTCGGCGGAGACAGCGTCCGCGCCCGGCGCGACCTGGACCCCGAGCTTCACCCGGCGCTCCGCGGCACGATCAGCGAACGGTGTCCAGGCATCGCGCGCGAGCGCGGCGATGTCCACGACTCGTTGCTGGGGCTGCCATCCACCGGACTCGATGCGGGACAGGTCGAGCAGGTCGTCGACCAGGCGTTGCATGCGGTGTGCATTCGAGAGGATGGTTTCTGCAAACTTCTGAGCTTGCGGGTTCGGGCCCGGCTCGGCGGCGAGCGTTTCGGCGTATCCCGCAATCGACGTGAGCGGGGTTTTCAGCTCGTGCGAGACGTTGGCCACGAAGTCGCGCCGCACCGCTTCGAGACGCCTCAGGTCGGTCACGTCGCGGAACACGAACAACGCTCCGCCGTTCGGCAGGGCCCGCCCCGTGACGAGGAGGGCGCGATGCTCGAGATCGAGCTGTTGCTGCTCGACGTCACGTCCCTCGAGGACGTCGCTCATGAGCTCACGCGCCCGCTTGTCGTGAAACAGCTCGGCGAGCGGGGGCAGCGGGTCGGTGCCGTGCCGGCCGAGCAAGCGGCGCGCCGCGGCATTCACCATGACGACGGCCCCGCCCCAGTCGGTCGCGAGCACGCCGTCCGCCATGGATTCGATCAGTGTTCGCGTTTCCTCGCGCTCCTGCCGCAAGTCGTGGAACCGCCGCTCGAGCTGATCGTGCATCGCATGGAGCGCGAGGATGTGGTCGGCGATCTCGGGGACCGTAGAGTCGGGGAACCGGGGGGTCTCGCCCGCCGCGATCGCCCGGGCTGCTGCGCCGAGCTCCACCAGCGGACGGGCGACCGTGGCGCTGAAGATCCACGCGAGGACGGCGGCGAACCCCAGCGCGACGAGTCCGGCGAACACCACGCCTCGCATCACTCCGAGGACCGCGGCATTCACGTTGTCGAGCGTGGTGGCGACCCGAACGACCGCGATCCCGCGTGGCCCGCCGCGTACCGCGACGTAGATCGTGGACTGGTTGGTCGATGCGCTCCGCCGCTGCGCGCGACCCAGGCCCGAGGCCATGGCCCGGATCACCTCGGGACGTCCGCTGTGATTCTCGAGGCCGTCGAGCGCTGCGCGGTCGAACTCCGTATCTCCCCGAACCCATCCCGCCGGGTCGATGAGTGTGACGCGATGGCCTGTGAGTGCGCCCAGTCGGTGGGCGGCTTCGGGCCAGTCGAGCGAGTCGGCGGGAAGCAAGGCAGCGAGCAAGCGCGCTTCGTGCCCCAGGTCTTCGCTGATGACGTCTTCCAGATGGTGACGCAGGAGGCGGTCGGCTCCACCGATCAGCCCGACCACCGTTGCCGCGACGAGCAAGCTCGTCGTGGTGAAGAGACGGACGGCGAGCCTCATCCCCGCTTCCGAGCGGGAGGCGGGGCGCGGAAACGATAGCCGGCCCCGCGTACGGTCTCGATAGCCGCGCCCGCCGAGCCAAGTTTCTGGCGGAGTCGCTGGACGTGCATGTCCACGGTGCGAGTCTGAATATCCGGCTGCGCTCCCCACACCGTCTCGAGCAGTTGCGCCCGGCTCTGGACGCGGCCCTGGCGCTCCATCAGCGTGCACAGCAGGCGGAACTCGGTGGCGGTCAACTCCACCTCATGCCCTTTCACGGTCGCGCGATGGGCGGTGGCGTCGACCGCAATCAGCCCGGCGGTGAGGAGGCCTCCGGATGCCACGGCGGGCGCCGCGAGGCGCCGCAGCACCGCGCCGACGCGCAGCACCAGTTCCTGCGGGGAGAACGGCTTGGGGAGGTAGTCGTCCGCGCCGAGCGAGAGGCCCTTGATCCGATCGGCCTCTTCTTTGCGCGCCGTGAGGACGATGACGCCAATATGCTTCGTGTCCTGATGCCGGCGGAGCTCGGCGAGCACGTCGTAGCCCGACAGGCCCGGCAGCATGAGGTCGAGCACGATGAGGTCGGGTCGCTCTTCGCGGGCGGTGCGCAGGGCGTCCCGGCCATTCGTGGCCGTCGAGACCCGGTAACTCGCTTTGGCGAGATGGTACGCGACGAGCGCGGTGATGTCGGGCTCGTCGTCCACCACCAGGACGCGCTGGCCGCCGTTCTTGCCGGGTGGCGCGGTCACAGGTCGACGTTCGCGCCCGGGTCGCGCTTCGACAGTCGCTCGATCGCTCTGCGGGCCGTGGACCTGGCGCGCGCCGTCGCGTCGGGATCGCGCACCACGGTGAGGACCGCGCGATCCTTATCTGCCTCGACGGTGACGGCGAGGACGTCGTCACCGCGAGTGCCGGACGGCAACAGCCAGCGGGGCACGTCGAAGAACCCCTGCCCGTCCACCTCGATGACGGTGTGGTTCTCCTCGTGGTGGTCCACTATCCAGCGATGGCGGTCGGTCATGGCGGGCCCCCGGCCGAGGGTTCGGTTCGCGGGACGCGCCAAGGTAGCGTGGGAGACGTGGCCTTGGCAATTTCCTGTTCAACGATGCGCGTCTTTGTCAACGAGCGACCAGTGGACGTCGCGCGCGGCGCGACCGTGCGTGATGCCGTGGCCGCGTTCGACGCCGGGCTGGCCGGTCTCATCGCGGCGGGCGCATACGTGACCGACGGCGTGGGCCGCCCGGTAGACGCGTCCGATCCGGTCGGCGAAGCCGGTACGGTGTTCCGGGTCATCGTTCCCGCTGGTGGCGGCGTGGCCGCCCGGCTCTCCAAGGCTACGCTGCGGCGCTGGCCGAAAGCGGAGCTGCACGTCCATCTGGATGGGTCCCTCCGCCCGCAGACCATGCTCGAGCTGGGGCGGGAAGCGGGCGTGCCGCTGCCCGCCGATACCCCCGACGCCCTCGGGCGCGCGTTGGCCGTGGGCTCGGCGGGCCTCGAGGCGTATCTCGCGCGGTACGAAGTCACGCTCGCCGTGATGCAGACGGCCGCCGCGCTCGAGCGGATCGCCTACGAATTCGTGCTGGATGTGGCGGCCGAGTCGGTGCGCTACGTCGAGGTGCGGTACTCCCCGCTCCTCCACCCGACCCTCTCGCTCAGCGAGGCGATCGAGGCTCCTCTGCGGGGCCTGGCTCGCGGCAGCGCGGAAACGGGGACGCGAGTCGGGGTCATTCTGTGCGCGATCCGCACGCTCCCGCCGGCACGCTCCCTCGACCTCGCGCAGGCCGCCGCCGACTACCGGGGGGAGGGCGTCGTCGGATTCGATCTCGCGGGCGCCGAGCGCGGGCATCGCGCCGGAGAGCACCGCGCGGCGTTCGCATTCGCGGTCGAGCGCGGCCTGGCCTGCACCTGCCACGCGGGTGAGGGTGACGGAGCGGCGTCCATCTACGACGCCCTCCATGTGTGCGGCGCCACACGGATCGGTCATGGCACGCGCCTGGGGGAGGACGCCGCGTTGCTCGCCGCGGTGGTGGAGCAGCGCATCCCGCTCGAGATGTGCCTCACGAGCAACGTGCACACCCATGCGGTGGCGTCACCCGCCGCGCATCCGTTCCGCCGCTATCTCGAGCAGGGCGTGGTCGTGACCCTCAACACTGATGGGCGCCTCGTCGATGGCGTCACCCTCACCGATGAGTACTATCTCGCCCACACGGTCCTCGGCCTCGGCAGGGACGACCTCGTGAAGGTCACGCTGAATGCGTGGGAGAGCGCCTTCCTTCCAGACTTCGAAAAGGTCGCGCTCATCGCGCGCGTCAACGGCGAGCTGGAGAAATTGGAGTGACGGGGAAAGGGGCCGTCGAGCGCGCCGCCGACGCCGTGCGGCCTCGGCTGGACGGGCTCGAGCCCCGCGTTGCGGTAGTGCTCGGATCGGGGCTCGGCGGCCTCGCGGATCGGGTCCGAGACGCGCGGCGCATTGCCTACCACGACATTCCGGGCTTCCCGCAACCCGGCGTGGCGGGACACAAGGGAGAGCTGGTCGCCGGCACCGTGGCCGGCATCCCGGCCATCGTGCAATGCGGGCGATTTCATCTCTACGAGGGGCACGCGGCGGAGGTGGTGGCGCTCCCGATCCGCATGTTTCACCGTCTCGGCATCGAGACCCTCGTGCTGACGAACGCGGCGGGCGGCGTGCGACCGACCTTTCGGCCCGGCACCCTCATGCTCATCGCCGATCACATCAACCTGATGTGGCGGAGTCCGCTGGTCGGCCTCGTGGCGCCGGGTGAAGGACGCTTTCCGGACATGAGCGCTCCGTACGACGAGGCGCTCCGCGCGATGGCGCGCAACGCGGCGCGCGAGGCCCGGATACCGCTCGAGGACGGTGTCTACGCCGGGCTCCTCGGCCCCTCCTACGAGACGCCGGCCGAGATCCGCATGCTCGCCCGGCTCGGGGCCGATGCGGTCGGGATGTCCACCGTCCCCGAGGTTCTTGTCGCCCGCGCACGCGGGATGCGATGCCTGGCGTTTTCCGTGATCACGAATCCGGCCGCGGGCCTCGCGAGCGAGGCGATTGCGCATGATGACGTGCTCGCGCTCGGCCGGCGCGCCGCGGGTCAGCTTGGCGGGTTGCTGGAGACAGTGCTCGGGCGAATGTAAACCTACAGCCCCTCCGTGGGCGGCCGCCTCGGCCCGGGGACGAAGTGATTCAATGGCCCGTGCCCCCCGTTCCGCCCGAGTCCCGGCGCGGCCGCGATGGCGCGTTGCACGAAGTCGATCCCGTCCGCGACGGCCTGTAACAAGGGCCGACCGTGGGCGAGACCGGCGGCGATCGCCGCGGACAAGGTGCAGCCCGTCCCGTGTGTGGACGTCGTCGCGATCCGCGCATGCTCGAAGCGACGCTCGACCGCCTCCATTACCAACACATCCACGAGCTGGTTGCCCGGGAGATGGCCGCCCGTGACCAGGGCGGCGCGTGCGCCCAGCCGCACGAGCGCCCGGGCCGCCTCGAGCATCTGGTCCGGCGTCGCGACGGTCTCGCCGACGATCGCCTGCGCCTCGGCGAGGTTCGGGGTGACGAGCGTCGCGAGCGGAACGAGCTTTTGGCTGACCAGACGCTCGGCATCACGGTCGAGCAGCCGGTCTCCCGATGTGGCGACCATCACGGGATCCAGGACGTAGTTGGGCAGGTGGTGTCGGGTGATGGCGGCGGCGACAGCCTCCACGACCTCCGCCGAGCCGAGCATCCCGCTCTTCACAGCGTGGGGGGGGAGATCGTCGGCCAGAGCGTCGAGCTGGCGCGTGACGAGGGCGGCGGGGAGGGCGGTCCACGCGCCGACGCCCTGGGTGTTTTGGGCCGTGACGGCCGTGAGGGCGGTCGTTCCGAATACGCCGAACTGATGAAACGTCTTGAGGTCGGCCTGGATGCCGGCCCCGCCCCCCGAGTCGGACCCGGCGATGCTGAGGGCGATCCTCACGAGGCGGCAGCTTGGCAAACCGCGCCGGTGCGGCGACGTTTAGGTGTGGCGCTCGCCGTCTGAATCCCGCACGCCGCCCGGGAGAAACGACTCATAGCGACTAATCTGCAATCCCTGCTGCGCGATCTCCAACGCCGCAAGGCCCGTGGCCGCCGTGGCCTCGCCCTCGTGGAAGGCGTGCGGCTCGTGGAGGAGGCGCTCGCCGCCGGGCTACGCCTGCGCGGCGCGCTCGTGTCCGCCGAGCTGGATCGCACGGCGCGGGGCGCCGCGCTCCGCGTCGAGCTCGAGAAGCACGCCGTGCCGGTGGAAGAGGTCGGGACACGCACCCTCGAGAAGCTGGCCGACACCGAGACGCCGCAGGGTATCGTCGCGGTGGTCGAGCCGCGCAAGTGGGCTCCCGACGAGCTGCCGCTCACCGAGCGCGGTGTGGTGCTCGTGATCGACGGCGTGCAGGACCCGGGCAACGTCGGCACGTTGATTCGCACGGCTCACGCGCTGGGGGCGGCCGGCACCATCGTGCTGCGCGGTACGGCGGATGTCGTCGGCCCCAAAGTGTTGCGCGCGGCCATGGGTGCGACCTTCCGGCATCCCGTCATCTCCCTCGACGACGCCGCGTTCATCGCGTGGGCGCGCCGGCGCGGGGTGACGTTGTGGGCCGCCGCGGCCGACGGCACACCGCTGCATCGGGCGATTGGGGGGACGGGAAAAGGGAAGGGGGAAGGAGGAAAGGGGGACGACGGCCCGGTCGGCGTCATTGTGGGGAACGAGGGAGCGGGTATCCGACCGCACCTGAACGCCGTCTCCACCAAACGAGTGGCGATTCCGCTCGCCCAGGGCGCCGAATCGCTGAACGTGGCCGTCGCGGCCGGGATCCTGCTCTACGAGGTTCTGCGTGGGCGCTGAGGCCGCGGTGCTGATCGCCGCCACCGGTTTGGGTCTGTGCTTCGGAAGCTTCCTCAACGTCTGCATCCTGCGGTTGCCGCTCGAGCAATCGCTCATCCGGCCGCCGTCCACGTGCCCCAAGTGCAAGCGGCCGCTTGCGTGGCGCGACAACATCCCGGTCCTCTCGTGGCTTCTGCTCAAGGGACGGTGCCGGCAGTGCGGGGCGCCGATCTCGGTTCAGTACCCGATCATCGAAGCGTCGGTCGCCGTACTGTGGCTCGCCGCGGTCCTGCTCTACGGGCCGGGCGCGCAGGCGATCACGGCCGCCGTGTTCGGCACGATCCTGCTCGGTATCGCGATCACGGATGCGCGACACTACATCATTCCCGACGAGTTCACGTGGGGTGGTCTGGTGATCGGCCTGGCGCTTTCGCTCGCGGGTGGCGCGGCGGGGTTCGTCAATGCCATCATCGGTGCCGCGGCCGGGTTCGGCCTGCTCTGGATCATCGCGCGGCTCGGCCACTGGGCGTTCAAGGAAGAGGCCATGGGTGGCGGCGACATCAAGATGATGGCGATGGTCGGCGCGTTCGTGGGGTGGAAGGGCGTGCTCGTCACCCTGCTGCTGGGCGCGTTGATCGGGAGCATCGTGTTCGTGCCCCTGCAGTTCAAGCGCAAACGTCTCGTTCCCTTCGGGGTATTCCTCGCCGTGGGCGCGGCCGTGACCTTCCTCTTCCAGGACGCCATCCTGCAATGGTACGGGCAGTTCCTGCGCGGCACGTGAGCGCGTGAGCGGGCTCGCGGATCTGTTCGAGTCGGGCAATGTGCTCGACCGCGTGGGCGTGGACCTCACCGCACAGGCGCGACGCGGCGATCTCGAGCCCGTGCGGTGTCGCGACGCTGAAATCGCCCGCGTCACCGATATCCTGCTGCGCCAGAGCAAGAACAATCCGGCGTTGATCGGCCGCGCGGGCGTGGGCAAGACCGCCATCGCGGAAGGGCTCGCCCAGCGGATCGCCGCGGGCGAGGTGGCCCCCGCGCTCAAGGACGCGCGAATCGTCGCGCTCGATCACGTCGCGCTGCTCGCGGGCACGTCGTTCCGCGGCCAGTACGAGGAGCGTGTCCGCCAGGTGGTCGCGTCGCTCGCCCGCGATCCCGATCTCATCCTGTTCGTGGACGAGCTGCACAACCTCATCGGCCAGGGGACCGCGATGGGGGCGGCCATGGATGCGGCCAACATGCTGAAGCCCGCCCTGGTGCGGGGCGACATTCGCGTCATCGGCGCCACCACGGGTGGCGAGTACGATCGGTGGATTCGCGGCGACCCGGCCCTCGAGCGGCGCTTCCAGCCGGTCACGGTGGAGGAGCTCGATGCCATTCAGACCTGGGAAGTGCTCGTGTCGCGCCGTCCCAGGCTCGAGCGCCATCACGCGGTCGCCATCACTGACGACGCCCTGAAGGCTGCGATCGTTCTCACCGACCGGTTCGTGCCCGATCGGGCCCGACCCGACAAGGCGATCGACGTCCTCGACGAGGCGTGCGCGCACGCGCAGGGCACGGCGCACGTCTCTCCCGAGCTCGACCGCCTCATCCGCGAGCGGCGCCGTGTGGAAGGCATGATTCGCCGGGGTCAGGCGTACGACGCCCCCGGCTCGGGCGAGGCCGGTGCGGCATCCGGCGCCGACCTGGTGGCCGAGATCTTTCCGATGCTCGAGCGGATCGGGGTGGAGATTGAGAAAATGCTGGGCGGGCAAGGACGGTCAAGGACGGTCAAGGAGGCTCAAGCGACCGACCTCGACCGTCCCCGATTGTCGCTTGCCGACCAGCGCTCCGAACTAGACCGCCTCCTCCGCCGCGAGCTCGAACACCAGGGCATCGTCGTCACGGGCAAGGATATCGCGCGCGTGGTCGGGGCCGCGGTCGGCAAGGGGATCGAGTGGACTGGTTGAGGCGCTCCTGGGTTTCGACCGCGCTGATCGCGTCCGCGGTGGCGGGTGCCGGGTGCAGCGAGCGGGCGCGCGCCGTGCAGCGCGAAGCGGAGTTGAAACAGGTCGTCGACCAGATGATGGCGCCGGTCGAGCGTGCGACGGGTCTCACGTTCAAGCGTCATCCCAAGGTCCTGGAACGGACCCGCCGCCAGGTCCGCGACTACGTGATCCACAAGTTCGATGACGACCTGCCTCCGTCGGAGCTGCAGGGCATGGAAGCTGCCTATCGACTGTTCGGGCTTCTCCCGGACTCGGTCGATCTGCGGCGCACCGTGATCGACCTCCTCACGGAGCAGGTCGCGGGATACTTCGACCCCGACTCGAACGCGCTATTCATTCCGACCGACGTCGACCCCGCACTGGCCCGGATCACCGTCTCGCACGAGCTGGTCCACGCGCTGCAGGCGCAGTACGTCGGCATCGATTCGGTGATTCACCAGGAGCGTCAGAATGACCGGCGCTCGGCGGCCCAGGCGATTCTCGAAGGCCAGGCGACCCTCGCGCAGATTCTCGTGCTCATGCCGGAGCAGAACGTGGACAGCCTCCCGGACTTCTGGGAGATGCGCGACGCGTTCGGCAAGCAGCAGGCGGAGATGACCGCCTTTGCGAGCGCGCCGCCGTGGCTGCGCGAGAGCCTCATCTTCCCGTATCTCGGCGGGGCCGAGTTCGTGCGGCGGTTCCGGCACCTGCATCCGGCCAGGCAGCCCTTCGGCGCGCTCATGCCGGTCTCGACGGAGCAGATTCTCCATCTGGATCGCTACGAGGCCGGCGACCGCCCGGAGCACCTGGAATTCGTGCGGCCGTCGCCGGATACCGTGATCTACGACAACGATCTCGGCGAGTTCGAGACGCGCCTCCTGCTCGAACAGCTGCTGCACAACTCGGCGACGGCGGCGACACTCGCGACCGGCTGGGGTGGCGACCGCTACGAGGTCTACGGTTCCCCGGCTGACGCGCTCGTGTGGTACACGGTGTGGGACGACGCGCGGGCCGCGGATCAGTTTGCAGCCGGTCTCAAACGGGGGTGGGGAGAGCGCCGAACCGACGGGCGGGTGCGGCGGTCCGACATTAGCCGCCTGCCGCTCGGCGGGTTGCCCGGGGTGCGTCTGATGGATGCTCCTCCCGACTGGGCTGGCTGGAAGCACGTTCCTACCGTGAAGGTTGTTCACCCTTCTCCGCTGCGAGCCCGCCCCAGGTAGGCAACTCTCGCCCTTGGCTTCGAGCAATTCGCTAAGTAGTTTTGTTGGCTTATGTTTACGGCCCTCTCCGAGCAGCTCGGCGCGGTGCTGCGCCGACTCACCGGTCGAGGCGTACTCTCGGAGCAGGACGTCAGCGACGCGCTGCGCGACATCCGTCGGCATCTGCTCGAGGCGGACGTAAGCTTCGAGGTCACGCGCGGGTTCGTCGAGCGCGTACGGGAACAGGCCGTCGGCGCCGCCAAGCTGGCGCCGGTGAACCCCGGCCAGCAGATCGTGAAGCTCGTGCGCGACGAGATCGCGCGGATGCTCGGCGCGAGCGACGCGGAGCTGGCGGCGAAAGGGCCGGCGCGCGCCGCGACATCGCTGAACTACGCGTCGGTTGGCCCGACCCTGATCCTGCTGGTTGGCTTGCAGGGGTCCGGCAAGACCACGACCGCCGCCAAGCTTGCGCACCGCCTCAAGCGCGAACAGAAGGCGCCGGGCCTGATCGCCGCGGACATTTACCGACCGGCCGCGGGCGAACAGCTCGAGCAACTCGGGAAGCAGGTTGGCGTCCCCGTGTTTGGGGCGGTGGGATCGGGCCAAGGGGCTGGGGTAGTGGACTTGGTGCGGGGTGCGCTGCGGGGCGCCGAGAAAGAGCGGTGCCGCACGGTGATCGTCGATACGGCCGGGCGGTCACAGGTGGACGCCGAAATGATGGCCGAGCTGTCGGCGCTCAAGACGGCGACCAAGCCCCACGAGGTACTCCTCGTGGCAGACGGCATGACGGGTCAGGATGCGGTGCGGCTCGCGCGCGGCTTCCACGAGGGCGTCGGGCTCTCGGGTGTGATCCTGACCAAGCTCGACGGCGACGCGCGAGGTGGTGCGGCGCTCTCGATCCACGGGGTCACCGGGCTCCCGATCAGGTTCGTCGGAGTGGGCGAGAAGGTCGACGCGCTCGAGCCCTTCGACCCGGTCCGGATGGCGGGTCGGATTCTCGGGCAGGGCGATGTGGTATCGCTCGTGGAGAAGGTGGCGGCCACGGTCGACGCGGATGCCGCCGCCAAGCTCGAGAAGAAGGTCAAGTCGAAGGCCGGGATGGACCTGAGCGACTTTCTGGTCGCGTTGAAGCAGATGCAGGCGCTCGGTCCCTTGAAGCAGCTCGTGGGCCTCTTGCCGGGCGGGGCCGCGAAAGCGGTGAAGCAGAGCGGGGCGGCGTTGGACGACAAGCGCCTGAAGCACGTGGAAGCAATCGTGCTTTCGATGACCCCGGCGGAGCGGGCCGATCCCAGGATCCTGAACGGGTCGCGCCGGTTGCGCATCGCGAAGGGCTCGGGCCGGTCGGTTCAAGAAGTGAATCGCCTGCTGGAGCAGTTCCAGCAGATGCGCAAGCTCTTACACAGGATGTAGGAAGACTCTATGGCAACTCGTATTCGGCTGCGGCGCGAGGGACGGAAGGGACAGTCGTACTTCCGGATCGTGGTCGCCGACCAGGAATCGCCGCGGGACGGCAGGTTCGTCGCGACCATCGGCCACTACCACCCGCGGTCCAAGCCCGCGGTGATCAAGGTGAACGCCGACCAGGCACACGCGTGGCTCGCCAAGGGCGCGCTGCCCACGGACACGGTGCGCTCGCTCCTGAAGCAGGCGGGAGTGCTGGGCAAACGGCCCCCCACCGCCTAGTCGGGCGGCTGCGGAAGCCGCACGGCGAGCAGGGGGAAGTCGCCGTCATTCCCATCGTCCCGAATCCGGGCGCGATCTTTCTCCCCAAGGCGCGCCTGTACATTCTGGACGACGAACGGCGCGTGATCGCAGGGCCGCTCGTAGTGACGCGGCGGCGCGCCTATCACCGCGAATGGCTGCTCGGCTTTGTGGGTGTCACGAGCCGCGCGGCGGTCGAGGGCTGGCGGGGCCACTACGTGGCGACGGATGAGCCCGATGCTGACGATTAACGTGGTGACGCTCTTCCCTGAGGTGTTCACGGCACACTGTGCCGTGAGTATCCCGGGGCGCGCGGCGACCGCGGGACTCGTCCGCTATCGCGTGGTTCAGCTGCGCGACTACGCACGCGACAAGCATCATACGGTCGACGATGCGCCCTACGGCGGCGGTGCGGGCATGGTCCTCAAGCCCGAGCCGTTCTTCGCCGCGGTCGAGGACCTGCGCGCGGGCCCGCCGATCGTTCTGCTCTCGGCGCGCGGGCGGCGGTTCAGGCACGACGATGCCGTGCGGTTCGCGGTGGGGAAGGAGCTGACGCTGCTCTGCGGCCACTACAAGGACGTGGACCAGCGCGTGGCGGACGGCCTCGGCGCGGACGAGCTGTCGATTGGAGATTTCGTGCTGTCGGGCGGCGAGCCCGCCGCGCTGTGCATCCTGGATGCGGTGGTGCGGCTGCTGCCGGGCGCGCTGGGCGATCACGAGTCGGCCGCCGGCGATTCGCACTATGACGGTTTGCTCGCGCCGCCGAGCTATACGCGGCCGCCGAGCTATCGCGGGATGGATGTTCCCGAGGTATTGTTGAGCGGTGATCACGCGAAGATCGCGACGTGGCGCGCCCAGGAGGCTGAGCGCCTGACGCGCGAACGGCGGCCCGACTTGTGGGCCAACTACGTCGAGGAAGGACAAGGGTAAGCGTATGCAGCGGCTGAGAGCGGTCGAGCGGGAAGGTCTGAAGACCAACATCCCGGCCTTCGATCCCGGAGACACGGTGCGCGTGATGGTGCGCGTGCGCGAGGGCGACAAGGAACGCCTCCAGGCGTTCGAGGGCATCTGCATCGGCCGACGCGGCGGCGGGATCAGCGAGACGTTCACCGTCCGCAAGATCTCGGCGGGCGTGGGCGTCGAGCGCATTTTCCCGCTGCATAGCCCGTCGATCGCCGAGATCGAGCTGGTCCGCAAGGGCCGGGTGCGCCGCGCAAAGCTGTACTTCCTGCGGCGCCTCGCCGGCAAGGCCGCGCGGATTCGCGAGAAACGCGGCGAGGTCCCGGCCGCGGCGGAGCCGGAGCCGCCGCCCGCGTGAGCCGTCTCCGCCCCACGCTCCAGCGCGAGATCGCGATCTGGCAAGCGGGGGGCGGGCTCGTCGCCGGTGTCGACGAAGTCGGCCGCGGTCCCCTGGCTGGTCCAGTGGTGGCCGCGGCCGTCGTCTTTCCCGCCTTCGCCCGGCCGATCCGCGGGCTCCGCGATTCCAAGATGCTGCCGCCCGCCCAGCGCGTCCGCCTCGCGGCCATCGTCCGCGCGCGCGCCGTGGCC
>Ga0335084_10000160_pt1 | contig 49324 bp, 37 predicted proteins | sample Lox_Sample_44_FD_206721 | JGI IMG/M metagenome (GOLD analysis project Ga0335084, IMG submission 206721) | Soil microbial communities from Loxahatchee National Wildlife Refuge, Florida, United States - Lox_Sample_4.4 | ecosystem: Environmental > Terrestrial > Soil > Wetlands | place: USA...
TAAATGGATTAGGCCTGTAAAGTCAAGAGTTTTGTGGCAAATGAACGTGTATCGAAGCGTCCAAATTGGGACGAGCTTCCTACGAGAACGATTCCGTCGCGGAAAGATTCCAAATTTCGTATTGCATGTTGCGAAGGGGTACAATGGCGGGCCACAACGACGGGTGTTCCGGGCTTTGCTATGAAAAAGAGAATCCGTGCTGCGAGCATGCGAGATCGACTGCTGCGCGCGGCGCGCAAGGCGATGAAGAGTTCGTACGCGCCGTATTCGAAGTTTCATGTTGGGGCAGCGATTCTGACTTCAAGAGGCGATGTGTTTCTCGGATGTAACGTCGAGAACGCTTCGTACGGAATGACCAACTGCGCGGAGCGGACAGCGATCTTTGCCGCGGTCGCGGAGAAGGGTCCGAAGCTTGAAGTCGTAGCTGTAGCAGTGACCAACGATCACGGAGTGCCGTGTTCGCCTTGCGGAGCGTGCCGCCAAGTAATTTACGAATTTGGGCCGGACGCCACGGTGTATTTCCAGGGCAAGAAGGGCTGGACGGAGAGTCGCATCACTGAACTTCTGCCGGAGGGCTTCCGACTCCAGTGAGCGCACCCGCTTCCTTACCGCCCGCATTTCGCGTTGCTGATCTGATCCGCAAGAAACGGGATGGCGGGGCGTTGTCGCGCGCGGAAATCGAATTTCTCGTGGCGGGCGCGACGGACGGTTCGGTTCCCGATTATCAGATCGCTGCATGGCTCATGGCGGTGGTGTTGCGAGGCATGAACGGCGAAGAGACCGCCGCGCTGACGAACGCAATGTTGCATTCGGGAGAAGTGTTGGATTTGTCATTTCTCCCTGCGAAAAAAGTTGACAAGCACTCTACCGGCGGTGTGGGTGACAAGACTTCGCTCGTGCTGGCGCCGCTGGTGGCGGCAGCTGGACTGTATGTGCCGATGATCAGCGGACGCGGGCTCGGACATACGGGCGGGACACTCGACAAACTGGAGGCGATTCCGGGATTTCGCGTGGGGCTGCCGGTGGCGGAATTCCGCCGGGTGCTCGAGGTGTGCGGGTGCTCGATGATCGGGCAGACGGAGAAGATTGCGCCGGCGGATCGAAAGCTCTATGCGCTGCGCGATGTGACCGGGACAGTGGAGAGTCCGTACCTGATCTGCGCTTCCATCATGAGCAAGAAACTGGCGGAAGGCACAGACGCGCTGGTGCTCGATGTGAAGACCGGTTCGGGCGCCTTCATGAAGAAGGAGGCGGACGCCGTGTTTCTCGCCGAGTTGATGGTCGAAACGGGCGAGCGCATGGGCAAACAGATGGTCGCGCTGATCACGAATATGGACCAGCCGCTGGGGCGGGTGGTGGGGAACGCGATGGAGGTTGCCGAATGCATTGAGATCATGCAGGGCGGCGGTCCACGCGATCTGCGCGAGTTGTGCCTGGAGCTGGCGGCATGGATGCTGCACCTGGGAGGCGCTTCGAAATCGGTGGCCGAAGGGCGGACACTGGCAGAGAAGACGATAGCGTCGGGCGCTGCGACGAAGAAATTCCGGCAGATGGTGGAGCTGCACGGCGGCGACGTGAGAACGATTGACGATCCGTCGCGGTTGCCGGCGGCGAAGCACACTGTCGATGTCGTGAGTCCGCGGGCGGGATTTGTGTCGGCCATCATGTGCGAGCAAGTTGGGACGGCCTGCGTGGTTTTGGGTGGTGGGCGGGAGAAGAAAGAAGATGCGGTCGATCCGGCAGTGGGGATCGTCGTGCATAAGAAGATCGGTGATGCAGTCGCAGCCGGTGAGGCGCTGTGCACAGTGCATTGCCATTCCGATGCACAGGCGGCGCGGGCGATTGAACTGCTGAAGGCGAGTTATACGATTGCGGATGCGGCTCCTGCGCACCGACCTGCGATGATTCATCGCGCGATCCACCATCCTGCGGAACAGTCGGGGGGACATTAATGGGACGATTCACCGGCATTCTCGGTCTTGCAATAATCCTTGGGCTCGCTTACGCATTTTCAACCAATCGCAAGGCGATCCGTCTGAAGACCGTGGGATGGGGACTGGGACTGCAGGTTCTATTCGCCTTTTTTGTGCTGAAGGTTGAGATCGGCCGAGATCTTTTTCAGAGGGCGGGTGACTACGTCAATCAACTGCTTGCGTATGCATTCGCCGGATCAGAGTTCGTTTTCGGAAGCCTTGGCCATAAAGCGTCACCATCATTCCCCTTCTACTTTGCGTTCCAGGTATTGCCGACGGTGATTTTCATCTGCGCGCTGTTCGCGGTGCTCTACTACGTCGGCATCATGCAACTCATCATCCGGGCGGCGGCCTGGCTCATGACGCGGTTCATGGGCGTGAGTGGAGCTGAATCGCTGAACGTGGCAGCCAGCATCTTCATGGGGCAGACGGAAGCTCCGCAGACGATCCGTCCGTTTCTCCCCGACCTGACGTACTCCGAGTTGATGACGGTGATGACGAGCGGCATGGCGCATGTTTCGGGAAGCATCATGGCGGCTTACATTGCGTTCGGCATCGAGCCCAAGCACTTGTTGAGCGCGGTGATCATGACGGCGCCGGGAACGCTGCTGATGGCCAAAATGCTGGTGCCGGAGACCGAGGTTCCAAAGACGGCTGGAAAAGTCGTCATGCCGAAGGAAGAGGGGCACACCAACCTGCTGGGAGCGATTGCCCGCGGTACGACCGACGGCCTGCACATGGCGCTGAATATTGCGGCCATGCTGATTGCTTTCCTCGCCCTGATTGCGCTGCTGGATGGCATCATGGGCGGAATTCACGCGCACGCGGCCTGGTTCCCCACGAGCCTCGAATTCATCCTGGGCAAGCTATTTGCGCCGATCGCATTCATCATCGGAATCCCGTGGCATGACTGCGCGGCCATCGGGAACCTTCTAGGCGTGCGCATGGTGCTCAACGAATTGGTAGCGTTTTCGATGTTGGGCCCGCAGAAAGCCGGCCTCGATCCGCGGTCGTTCACGATCGCGACGTTTGCCTTGTGCGGGTTTGCGAATTTCAGTTCGATTGGCATTCAGCTCGGCGGGATTGGCGCGCTCGCTCCGAACAAGCGCGGGGAACTGGCCAAGCTTGGACTTCGCGCGATGCTGGCAGGGACGATGGCGAATCTGATGTCGGCATCGATTGCGGGAATGTTGCTCTAGGTCGAATTTCACCGGGCCTAAAGGCCATCAAGATTGAGAATCTGACGCGGCGCCTAAAGGGCCGCTCTTCCACGTTAGGGCGCGACGCTCGAGAGTATCTCGTCAGTGGTGACCAAGCGCGCTCCCAGACTCTGCAATTCCGCGACTGTCTTGTCTCCGACCGTCGAATCGAGAGTCTCGATCGCATCGCGGACGATAGCAACTTTGCGATTCCGTGCGAGTAGTCCCTTCGCGGCACAGTTCACGCAATATTCTGTCACCACACCAAAGACGACGAATTCGGGTTTATCTCCGAGGCGCTTGACGAGTTCATCGGCGTGAAGTGTCTTGAATACGTCGAGAGTCTGCTTTTCCAGAAGGATCTGCTGGTAGTTGTCGAAGCGCTCGGGCAACCGGGCTGCGGGCGTGTTCTCGATGCGCACGACGCGATCCGCCAGTGCTTCCGGCACGAGTTCGGAACCAGGCTGGCCTTTGAGGCAGTGGGGCGGGAACTGCTGGAATTCGGGGTCGTTGGGCGGATGAAAGTCGCCGCTCGAGACCATGAAGACTTCGTCGCGGCGGGCGGCGTCGATAAGGAGGCGAATGTTAGGGAGGAGTTTTTCCGCGCCGGGGACGTAGAGTTTGCCGCCAGGGAGCACGAAGTCGCGCTGGACATCCACTTCCCAAAAGATGAACTCGCGGGATAGCATTTGGAGCACTCTACTTGCTTGTAACACCGGGAGCGTCGAGAGGACAAGGGGCGGTCGACGGCAACGTGAAAATGCCTTGCGGGGACGTGGAGCCGCGGGTTGAGTAGGGGTCCTTCGACTGCGCAGGAACTTCGCTGCGCTGCGTTCCTGCTACGCTCAGGATGACACGGGGAAAGTTGGCATCGACGGGACAAGCTAATGGCTCAGGACGAACCTAAAACCACAACTCAAACCAAGCTGGTGGTTCGCAATATCGGATTGCTGTTGAGCGGCGATCTCGATCAGCCAATTCTCGACGCCGATACCGTCGTCGCGGTCGGAGATCGCATTGTTGCGGTCGGCAAAGAAAAGGAAGTCGTCGCTTCCGACGCAACCGTCACGATCGACGCCAAAGGCGTTGCGCTTGTTCCCGGACTGATCGACAGCCATGTGCATCCGGTGTGCGGCGACTGGACTCCGCGACAGAACCAGCTCGGATGGATCGACAGTTATCTGCACGGCGGCGTGACCACGATGATTTCGGCGGGCGAAGTGCATACGCCGGGGCGGCCGAAGGATGTTGTCGGTCTGAAAGCGATGGCGGTGTTTGCACAGCGGGCGTTTCACGCATTTCGTCCGGGCGGAGTGAAGATCTATGCGGGCGCACCGGTTCTTGAACATGGAATGGTGGAAGATGATTTCAAAGAACTCGCCGCGGCTGGGGTAAAGCTACTTGGCGAGGTCGGGCTGGGCAGCGTGAAAGATGGCAAGACTGGACGCCAGATGGTTGCGTGGGCGCGGAAATACGGCATCCAGAGCACGATTCACACGGGTGGGCCGTCGATTCCGGGGTCGAGTCTGATTGATAAAGACATGGTGCTCGAAACTGACGCCGACGTCATCGGGCACGTCAACGGCGGACACACGGCGCTGCCCGACGATCAGATTGTGGCACTGTGCGAGCGGTCGATGCGGGCGTTGGAGATCGTGCACAACGGGAATGAGCGGGCGGGGTTGCTGGCGTTGCGGACGGCGAAGGAGTTGGGGCAACTTGGCCGCGTTATCTTGGGTACCGATTCGCCTGCGGGATCGGGAGTGCAGCCGCTGGGGATTATCCGAATGATCGCGATGCTGTCTGCGCTGGGAGAAATTCCGGCGGAAGTGGCTGTATGTCTCGCGACCGGGAATACGGCGAAGATGCGCAATCTCAACTGTGGTCTCATCACGCCCGGGCGCGAGGCGTCGTTCGTGCTAATGGACAAAGCACAGCATTCGGCAGGGAAAGACTTGCTGGACAGTCTCCGCAAGGGTGATTTGCCGGGGATTGGAATGGTGATTGCTGGTGGCGCGGTGAGTTGTCAGCGCAGCCGGAACACGCCGCCGGCGACGAGGGTGCCGGAAATCGCGGGACGCTAATCGAATACATTACTATGCTGCCGCAGCACGAGTGCCACGACGACAACTTTTCCTGAAATCGAGTAGAATACCGGGCCATCTATGCCAGATGTCGATGTCAAGTCTTTTCGGTCGAGCCTCAATGGCCAAGTTTTCGAGCCAGAAGATGTCGGCTATAACGAAGCTCGCCGGATCTGGAATGCAAGCATCAGCAAGCATCCTAGGCTAATCGCCCGATGTACAGGAATTGCTGACGTGATTGCCGCAGTCAGTTTCGGTCGCACGAATAACTTACTGACGGCGATTCGTGGCGGCGGCCACAATGTTGGGGGAAGAGCGCTCTGCGATGACGGTCTGGTTATTGATCTGTCTCGAATGCGTAGTGTCTTTGTAGATGAAGCAACGCGACGAGTTCGAGTGCAAGGCGGAGCAACTCTTGGCGAGATCGATAGAGAAACTCATGTTTTCGGGCTTGCCGTCCCTTGCGGCATAGTGCCCAAAACCGGGATTGGTGGGCTAACGCTCGGAGGCGGAGTTGGCTGGCTCATCCGCAAGTACGGAATGTCCATCGACAACTTGCTGTCCGCGCAGGTAGTGACTGCCGATGGAAAAGCTCTTACCGCCAGCTCTTCGGAGAACCACGACCTGTTCTGGGCGCTTCGCGGCGGAGGCGGAAACTTCGGCGTTGTTACAAGTTTTGAGTTTCAGGCGCACCCGGTGAAAACGGTCTTAGGCGGGCTTCTGCTTTACCCGCGCGAAAAAGCTTTTGACGTGATTCGCAATTTTCGTGACTACATGGCGTCAGCTCCGGATGAGCTGACAGCATATGCCGCTCTCCTTCACGGTCCAGATGGTTCTCCGCTGGTCGGAGTCATTCCTTGCTATTGTGGCGATGATGTCAATGGGGAGCGCGTCCTGCAACCTCTACGGAAGTTCGGCAGCCCGATTCTCGATGGCATCCAGGCTATGCCCTTTCCAGCGATGCAGGCGTTGCTTGGCCCGTCGTTCCCGGATGGTAATCACAATTACTGGAAATCCACGCTGCAACGAGAATTGCCGGACGATGCGATCTCTGCCATTGTCGAGCATGCGAACCGGCTTCATTCCCCCCTTTCCTGTGTTGTTCTCGAATATTATGGGGGCGCCGCAGGCCGGATCTCGAGCGACGCCACGGCCTTCCCCCACCGCAGCCTGCCATGGGATATCTTGTATATCGCTCAATGGACCGATCCAAGACAGACAAACGTGCATCGTGATTGGGCACGATCCGGCGAGGAAATACTCAGACCATTTTCGCAAGACGCGCACCTGATGTCCGCACTCGACATCGAAGAAGAAGACGTCATAAAGACCGCATTTGGTCCGAACCTGACGCGATTGGCAGCGATTAAACGGAAATACGACCCAACGAATTTCTTTCGGGTGAACTACAATATCAAACCGGACGCTCAGGCAAGCGCATCGAAGGGGTAACCTTCCTCCACTCGCGATCCAGCACCTGCCCTACTCCATGCCGAGCGACGCCGCAATCTTATTCTTATATTCCCTCGCTTTGGCGATCGCCGCAGCTTCGTCCACCGTCAGCAACTTGTGATCGTGCATGACGACGCGGCCGCCGATCACGACCGTCTTTACGTCGCTCCCTTTCAAGGCGTAGGCGATCTGGGCATAGGGCTCGTACATCGGAACTGCGTTCGGTTCGTCGAGGCTGAGCAGGATCACGTCGGCCTTCTTGCCTCTTTCGAGCGAGCCGATTTCTTTCTCCATGTGGAGGGCGCGGGCGCCGTCGATGGTTGCCATCTCAACGACTGCCTTGGCATTCAGCGCCAACGGGCTCATGCGGGTAATCTTCGCGAGCTTGGCGGCGAGGTCAATCTCTTCCATGATGTCGAGGTCGTTGTTGCTGCCGGCGGGGCCGTCGGTACCGAGGCCGACGGCGATTCCGGCGGCGCGCATTTCGGGAATGGGCGAGACGCCGCTGGCGATCATCATGTTGCTCGACGGATTGTGCACGCATCCGACTCCGCGCTGGGCGAGGGTTTTGCGGTCGGGCTCCTCGACGAAAATGCAGTGAGCAGCAACCACGTCGGGACCGAGGATGCCTAGCTTGTCGAGGTACTGCACTGGGGACATGCCGTTATTCTTTTGGCTGTCTTCGGCTTCTTTCTTCATTTCAGAAACGTGGATGAGGATCGGCGCGTGATATTTGCGGGCGAGCGCGGCGGCGTCCTGAAGCGTTTTCTGTGAGCAGGTGTAGATCGAGTGTGGCGCTGGGGCGGCGTGGATCAGAGGATCGCCCTGCCATTTCTTCAGAAATCGCTCGGTGTAGTCGAGCATGGCGGCTTCGGTCTTGTTGTCGGGCGCGGGGAAGTCGATGAAGGTCTCGCCCAGCACGCCCCGCATGCCGGCCTTCTTGGTTTCGTCAGCGATCGCGTCCTCGAAGTAGTACATATCGGCGAAGGTGGTGACGCCGGAGCGGATCTGCTCGGCGAGCGCGAGACGCGTTCCCCAGCGGACGAATTCCTCATTCACATTCTTCGCTTCGGCAGGAAAGATGTACTTGTAGAGCCAGTCGTTGAGGGTGACGTCGTCGTGGATGCCGCGGAAGAGCGTCATTGGGACGTGGGTGTGTCCGTTGATGAAGCCGGGGAGGACGAGAGTGTTGCGGGCGTCGATGGTTTGTTTGGCGACGTATTTTGCTTCGAGCTGCGCTCGGGGGCCGACTTCGGTGATCGTTTCGCCAGTGATGGCGACGGCGCCGTCGTCGAGGATGGCGCGGCTGGCGTCCATCGTGATGACGGTGCCGCCGGTGATGAGGAGGTCGGCGGGAGTCTTGGATTGGGCGTGGAGACCGGCAATCGGAACGAGAAGGATCAGGAGGATTGTCGAACAATACAGTGTCGTTTTCATTGCGCTTCCTGCGTGACCTCAGCGGCTAAAGCCTGCTATTCAAAGTCTCTTATCGCAGCGCTGAAGCGCTGCGCAGCCCAAAAGCACCGAACCGTGTTTTGACGTGCTGCATGAAGCGGTTCCGTGAACTGGCTACCGCAATCCATCCTCACCCTTTATCTGTTCCTTCGTCAGGCCGCCGACACGCGCCAGAGGGCGGCCACTATCAGTGACGGCGATTGCGATCATGATTTCGTTAGCGCGGGGCGCGTCGTTGAGGCGGACTTCCATGCCATCAAAGTGGCTACGGACGTAGGCGGCGTCTTTGTGTCCGAGCGGGATGTCAAGGACGACACCCAGACCTCCGCGCTTCTTTGACGACGGAATCAGGGCCGTACCTTTGCCAAGGACCTTGCGAACGGGCGTGCCGAGTTTCGGATGAAGAACGGCGGCGGCGTGTTCGAGTTCGCCATTCTCGCCGACGGCAGCTGCCTTGCCGTAGCTTTCTGCCTTCGGCCCGTCGATGCCGAGAGCTGCGACAGCGCGCTGGGTGAGCAAGTCGCCGAGTTCTTCGCCGATGGCCATCAGTTCAGTGAGATCCTCGACGTATTTTCCCGCGCAGGGATTCTCGATCACGGCCACGGCGGCGGCGCGTCGCGTAGGCGGATTGATCGGGCGGCCCATTTCTGTGCACGTTTCTTCCACGAAGGTTGCGATTTTGCGGATTTTGGCTTTCATCGCAGGCCGTCCTCTCCTTTAATTTCGGACGCTTTCAATCCGCCGACGCGGGCATGAACGCGCGGGCCGGTGGTCATGACGAGCGCAAGAAGGATTTCGTCGGCACGGGGTGCGTCGGCGAGGCCGACTTCCATGGCGTCGAAGTGGCTGCGCACGTACGAAGCGTTGATGTGGGTGATAGGAACGTCGAGGCGCGCGCCCGGGTCGCCAACTTTTTTTGTCGAGGCGACGATGGCTTTCGCGCCGCCGAGGGCCTCACGCATGGCATAGCCTCCGGGGACATGCCACAAGGCGCCGTGTTCGATCTCGCCGTCCGAGCCGACGATCGCACCTTTGCCATAGCCTTCGATTGACTTGGGATCGCCGCCGAGAGCTTTCACCAGCGCACGGGCCATTTCGAGGCCGAGAGGTTTGAGGTCGTCCATGAAGGATTCGATTTTTTCGACGTAGGCTCCGGCAAAAGGATTGTGAATGACGGCGAGTGCGGCGGCGCGCTTCAGCGGTTGCTCGGCGATGGGGCCGCCTTCGTGGAAGATCTCTTCCACCGAGAGAAGACGCTTGCGGAGTTGGACGTCTGGCATGGATCAGATCCGGGTGATGCACGAGTTTCCATAGTCTAGTTTTAGTAGACGTTCAGGAAACCTCAGCGGCTAAAGCCGCCTTGCAAGATAGGCAGCTTATCGCAGCGCTGAAGTGCTGCGCCACCCAAAACCGACTCCGCCGTTGAGTTTGTGTGGATGCCGCGTGGGGCCTCGACCAGGCGAGTTTCACCTTGGAGATTCAAAGCGGCAGCATGGATGAGGCCCTGGCCACGCAGCGATTCTGCGACGCGAATTCCTGCGGCGAGTGCAGCGTGGACCTCGTTGGGCGTGAGTTGGCCGACAGACTGCGTGACGAGACGATCTCCGAGATCGGTGTCGGGCTGGAGTTCCTTCGCGGGGATGCGAACGATGGTCGGGTGTCCGGGCAGGTCAATCGCGTTGGCGATGATGGTGGCGGCGGCGTCAGCCATCGCGGCGGTGCCGGCGAGGACGGTAACGGCGTCGGCGATGCCAAGAGAGAAACTGCGGCCGCGCCAGCCACTGGTCGCGATGCCGCGGATCGACGTGGCGGCGTCGATTGTAGTTGTGCCAAAGAGCGACGGGCGGTCCGGGCGCTCGACCATACCGATGGTGAATTTCTCGCCCGGTGCAAGGTGCAACGCGATGTCGCCGCCATCGTTAACATAGGCGCGGGAAAGATCGGCAGATCTGGTCATGGCTCGCAGGATTTCTTCCGCGACGGCGCCGGCGACGGCGGCCATCGGCGTAATAAAGGTTGAAACGGCGTAGGGCGTGACGGCGGCGGCCATGCGGCGTGCGATCGGCCCTTGAGGGAGCAGCCCGTTTACGCGAGTTGGCTGGCGCAGGAAGACGAGTTCGCCGCACAGTTCGTCGAGCACGAAGTTGAACCGCGCCACGGCGGCCCGATACGCAGCTTGGATTTCTGCCAGCGCACCGAAGGCTTCGATGATCAGATCGATCGGGCCGTCGTGCATGTGCAGGCGGCGGCCATCGGGCAGGAGGCGGATTTGAGCGCGCGGGTTCATTTTTGCGGAGCTTTTCCGGATTGAAGCGGCCACGGATTGTCTTCGCGTGGCGCCACGGTTTTACTGACTTCGTCGTTGCGGCGGATGGAACTGAGCGGGCGGACATAGTCCATGTGACCGCCGAGAGCGGCATAGTTGGCTAGCTTCATCGTAAATTCGATCGGAGCGACCAGCGCGGGCGTGGGAACGTAGCCGAAGGCGTTTTGCGGTATGCGGCTGACGTCCACCATGTAGGTGATGCCGCCGCCGGGCCAGACGTAGACGGGAGCGCCGCCAGAGGTGACGCGGGTGAGGGCGTCGCGGACGGAGAGAGTGAGTTTGACTGGATTCTCGGTGACCCCGGCGCGGAGTGAGCCTCCGGCACCGCCCATGAATAAGACTGTGCAGAGCGCCGGCTCGCAGTTTTCGCGGATGCGCGCGACCGATTCTTGCAGTGAAGGCGGCAAGTCTTTTTCTACCGGCCGAAGCGCGTCGTCCAGTTCGTAGTATGCAAATTGTTCGCCCGTTGTGCTGACCATCAGCAGGCTTAGGCCGGGCTTGGCAATTTCAGGATCGAAGGGCGCAAGGATCGAGAGCGGATCAGTGATGCTGGTTCCGCCCCAGGATGTTCCCGGCTCGGCGACCTTGAAGTAGCGGCCGGGCGTGGAGCGGCGGCCTTTCATCTTGATTCCCGTTTCCGGGACGCCGAAAAGTTTGCCCGCCTGGTGCTCCGACAAAACGCCGGTGATGTGATCGTCGACGACAACGACTTCGTCAACCTTACCGAACCATTGTTTCGCGAACATGCCGATGGTGGCCGAGCCGCAGCCGACCCGCATGCGCTCTTCCTGCACACCGTCGACGATGGGTGGCTTGCCGGCCTGCACGACGATTCTCGCGCCGTCGTCAATTTGGAGTTCGACGGCCCTACCGTTGCAGAGATGAAGCAGGGTGTCGCAAGTGACGGTGCCTTCGTGGCGGCTGCCGCTGGTCAAGTGGCGGACACCGCCAAGCGAGAGCATCTGCGAACCGTACTCGCTAGTCGTGACGTGGCCGACAGCCTCGCCCTGTGCGCGCACCGTGCTGCATTCGGCGCCGAGATGGCGATCGGTGTCGATCTTCAGCTTCACACCACAGTAGCTAAAAATACCCTCGGTTACGACCGTGACCATGTCGACGCCTTCAACCTGCGACGAAATGATGAAGGGCGCGGGCTTGTAGTCGGGATAGGTCGTGCCAGCGCCGATGGCGGTCACGAAGGTTTCGGCGTCGTTGACAAGGTTGCCGTCCCACTCTCGGCTCTTGCCGAGGAAAGGCACAAGCGAGTCGCCGCGGGACTGTGCGCGCTCGAGCATGACGTGGGGGTCGAGACGGACGAGTTGGCCGTTGTGATTCCCGTAGCGGTCGCAGGAGCCGGTGCGTCCGGGCTTGATGTAACAGAGCACGGGACAGGCGTCGCAGCGGATGGCGTCGTCAACCACGATCATGTAATAGCCTCAGCGGCTGAAGCCGGCTATTCCTACACCACGCTATCGCAGCGCTGAAGCGCTGCGCCACCCAAACGCAAAAGTCGTGTGGACGTTCAGCCATGAAGGCCCTCCTTCTGCTTGGCGAGAATCGCTGCGCGCACGCGGTCGGGAGTGGCGGGAATCCTCCGCAGGCGGATTCCGACGGCGTCGTGCAGGGCGTTCAGAATGGCTGGCGCGGTTGGAATCACGGCTTGCTCACCAATCCCTTTCGCGCCAAACGGGCCGATGGGCGTGGGATCTTCAATGAGAATCGATTCCACGAACGGGATGTCACCGGCGGATGGAATGAGGTAGTCGTGCAGGTTCTCTCCTTTGCCCGGGAAAAATTCTTCCATCAACGCCAACCCTAACCCCTGTGCGACGCCGCCTTCGATCTGCCCTTCGATCAGCGTGGGATTGATGGCGCGGCCAACGTCGTGAGCTGCGGTGACTTTCAGAACCTTCACGGTGCCGAGGTCGGTGTCGACTTCGATTTCAGCCATGTGGGCACCGAATCCGTAGGCGGCATAGGGGACGCCTTGGCCGTTTTCGTCGAGCGGGCTGGTGGGCGGGTCGAATGTGGCCTCGGCAGTGATGACGTAGCCGTGCTGGTCGAGCGGTAGAGCGGCGAGGTCGATGGTGCGCATGCAGTCCTTGTCGCGGATCGTAATTTGACCGTCGCCGAATTGAAGCGCGCCGCAGTCGAAACCCTTGGCGAAGGCCAGGATCGATTGCCGCAGTTGAGCTCCTGCCATGTGCGCGGCTTTTCCGGTTACCAGGGTCTGCCGCGATGCGGAAGTCTTGCCGCAATCAGGCGTGACAGCAGTGTCCCCGGAAATCAAGTCAAAGCGGTCGATGGGAGCGCCCAGCGCATCAGCACAAATCTGCGTGACAATTGTGTTCGAGCCCTGGCCGATGTCGACCGCGCCCTGATGCAGCGCGATGCGGCCATCCCGTTTCAGACCGATGCGCACGGTCGAAGGATTGGGCAGGGAAGTGTTTCCGCAGCCGTACCACATGCCGGCAACACCGACGCCGCGCCGTAACAGACCTTTTGAATTCTGGTTGAACTCTGCTGCTGATTTTCGCGCAACCTGCCATTTTGGCTTAAGCGCCTCGAAGCAGGCGCGAATGCCGACACCCTCGCCAAGGACCTGTCCGGTGACGGTCGGAGTCTGACCATCGAGCGCGTTGAGGATGCGGAACTCCAAGCGGTCCATGGCGAGCTCATCTGCTAGGTCGTCGTAGAGTTGCTCCTGGGCGATCGTAGCTTGCGGGACGCCGAATCCACGGAATGCCCCGGCTGGCACAAGGTTTGTGTGCACAGCCCGCGTCCGTGCCCGGTAGTGGGGCACATAATAAGGACCCGAGGCGTGCACCGGCACGCGCGCGGCGACAGTCGGTCCCCAGGAAGAATATGCGCCGGTATTGAAGTCGGCAGTGAAGTCGACCGCCTGCAGCTTACCGTCGCGGTTACAGCCGGCGCGAATTCGCATGCGAGCGGGGTGGCGCTTCGTCGTCGAAATGATGGATTCAGTTCGCGAATAGACCATGCGGACGGTCTTGCCGAGATGCCATGTCGCGAGTGCAAGGAATGGCTGCACAGACAGATCGAGCTTAGAGCCGAAGCCGCCGCCGACAGCGGTCGGAATGATGCGGACTTTTTCGGGAGCGATGCCGAGGATCGCGGCAATGTCGCTGCGATCCATGTAAGGCGACTGCGTGCAAGCCTGGATCTCAATCCCGTCGCCGACCCGGCGCGCAAAGCCAGCTTCGGGCTCGATGTAGGCATGCTCGACGAATCCAGTTTCGTATTCGGCTTCCACGATGATGTCCGCTTGAGCCATGGCGGACTCGACATCTCCGCGGACGACTCGCCCGCGGACGAGCACGTTCTGTTCGCGATGAGCATGGATTCGCGGGGCGTCTGGCGCGAGGGCCGCGTCGATATCCTGGAGCGGAGGCAGTTCTTCCCAGACGACGGGGAGCCTCGCCAGATCGAGACGCTCGACAACGGCCGGATCGCCGACAACCGCCGCCACGGCCTCGCCGCGATAGCGTGCTTCGCAATGGGCGAAAACCGGTTGATCGGCGAAGCGCGGAATCACGCCGTAGCAGTCTCGTCCCAGAACATTTTCCGCGGTAAAGATTGCCTGAAGGCCGGGATTGTCGCGAACGAAGGCAGCGAGATCTCCAAACTGAAAGCGAGCCCGATGATGGGGGCAACGGACGGCGCGCGCAGCGAGGGCGCCAGCGGGGGTTTCATCGGCGCCGAAGATCTCTGCGCCTTCGACTTTACTTTTTCCATCCAGGCGAATCAGACGTTTGCCAACAGCGTTGCCTGCCTGAGGTGAGTCTGACGCTGGGCAGAGATCGCCCGCTTCAAGAATCGCGGCGAGAATCTTGCGGTATCCGGTGCAGCGGCATAACACGCCGCCGATCGCGTCCATCACCTCGGTCTCGGATGGAGCGCTATTTCTCTCGAGCAATGCCGTTGCCGCCACCAGCATTCCCGGTGTGCAGGCCCCACACTGGGCAGCACCGTGATTGAGAAACGATTGCTGCAGTCGCGCACCGGCAGCTCGCTGCGAGAGGCCTTCGACGGTCGTGATGTTGCGTCCGGCAGCCTGTCCGGTTGGGACCAAACAGGAGCAGACGGGCTCACCATCCAGCAGGACCGTGCACGCCCCGCAATCACCGGCGTCACATCCAACTTTGGTCCCAGTCAGGCCGAGTTCGTCGCGCAGCACTTTCGACAGCCGCGTGAGAGGAGGACTGGACACGGAAGCGTCGCGCCCGTTGACGCGAAAAGCGATGGGCGTTGCAATTGCCGCGGCCGGAACTTCGTGGGTGGCTGCCATTCAGCTGCCCCCCACACAGGCGCCAAGAGCACGACGAACGAGGGTGAGAGAGGCGTCGAAACGATATGCGGCGGTGGCACGGACGTCGTCGATCGGAGATAGCGGCGCGAGGTGGGCGGGAGTCACGAGCGCACTCAACTGACCGCGAGCGGGCGCTCCCGCGAGAGCGTGCTCCAAGGCGGTCAGGCGTCGCGCCACCGCAGAGCAGGATCCGACGGCGACGCGAGCAGCCACAATGCGGCCACTATCCAGGAGAACGATGGCCGCTACCATCGAGATTGAAATCACGAGGTACCGGCGGGCCCCCAGCTTGAGAAAAGATGAAGCTGCATTCTCCAGGGTTCGCGGTACCCACACCGCTGTGAGCAACTCATCCGGACGACGTTGCGTCTTACGGTTGCCGACGATGAACTCGACCAGGGGCATGCGACGCGTGCCTGCTCGGGAGGCAAGTTCGATCTCCGCATCGAGCGCGAGGAGCGATGGGACGCCGTCGGCTGCGGGAGAAGCGTTGCAGAGGTTTCCCGCGACCGTTCCCCGGTTCTGGATCTGAAGCGAGCCGATTTCGCCTGCTGCAGCTTTCAGAGCGTCGAAGCCACGCGGCAAATCGGCCCGGAGAATGTCTGACCAGGTGGTAAGGCCGCCAATGCGGACATAGTTCACGTCGCGCGTTACGCCCCGCAACTCGCGCAACTCCGAAACGTCGAGGACTGGTTCCAAGGCTGCGCGCTCTCCCAGGGCTGGATAAAAATCAGTGCCACCGGCAAGTATCCGGATGCCCGGAGTAGCGAGCTGCGCAACGGCCTCCTTCAGGGTTTTGGGCCTGAGATACAAGGTTTGGGATCCCCACGCGGATCAGCGATCAGTGCGAAGCGCAGCTAGAATTCCGATATTCTCGTACGAGCGTGGCGATTTGTACAGCCAGAGGAAAGTGGGTCAAGCGCGTGGAGGGATGTGGTGCCACATCGGTCAACGGCGGGGATGCTCCATTAACGGGCGGCGATTCAAGCAGTTATCGTCAGGGTGAAGCATCATAGGAAAAATCTATCGGATCAACGCAAATCCCAACGGCTGCGATAAGCGCCGCACGCCGTAAAATAGATTTGTGGGGGGCGTGGAGTGTTTCTCCAGTCTCAGATTTCCCATCTAAGGCAGGCGCAGAGCCAATGAAGGTGCAGTTTGTGTGCAGGGGAGGGTGGTACCGGTTTGGATCAACACAATGACGTAGTACAGGACCTGGAGCAGGGCGAGGAATCGCGAAACGCGAGCCAGGTATTAACTCTAGAAGAAATTGCCAATCTCACGGCCGAGGGCGGCAAGCCGGCGGAGACGCTTTCGAACGTCGTCGCGCTGATTGCGAAACGCTTTGGTACGGATGTATGTTCCGCATACCTGCTTGAGCCCGACCGTTCCACGCTGGTTCTGGCGGCCACACTTGGGCTGCGCCGCGAGGCCGTCGGCAGCCTGCGGATGACGCTCCATGAAGGGCTGGCAGGATTGGTCGCCGAGCAGGTCCGCCCAGTGGCGGTAGAACAGGTCAAGAGTCATCCGCGATTCAAGTATTTCACCGAGGCCGGCGAAGACGCATATCAGTCGTTCCTGGGAGTGCCGCTGATCGACCGCGGCGTCCTGCAGGGCGTGCTCGTGGTGCAGACGGTCGAGCCTCGAGTGTTTCCGGAGCATGAGATTCGCCTGCTGTCGGAAGCGGCAAGAGAAGTTGCGCCTGTGGTAAGCGAAGCGCGCACGCTCGACCGCTTCATCGCTCCGGCGCAGGAACGTTTGTGGTCCTTGGCCCGCAACCTGTGGTGGAGTTGGGATCACGATGCGGTCAATCTCTTTCTTGACCTGGACCCGGTGCGGTGGAGCCAGCTGAATCACAATCCGGTCACGCTGCTAAGCGAATTTCCCTTGCGGCGGCTGGAAGCACGCGCTGCGGAACTGGTTCTCGATAGCCGCATCAACTACGCGTACCGCCGGCTGTGTGAGTATGAAGAAGCTGAAAAGACGTGGGGGGCGCGGCACGCGGGGATATTGCGCACGCGTCCGGTCGCGTATTTCTCAGCGGAGTTCGGGCTGCACGAGTCGCTACCGATCTATTCCGGCGGCCTGGGCGTGCTCGCCGGCGATCACATCAAGAGCGCGTCCGATCTGGACATTCCGCTGGTGGGAGTGGGCCTCTTCTACGGCCAGGGGTATTTCCGGCAGAGGCTGGATAACGACGGCTGGCAGCGGGAAGAATATCTGGAGACCGATGTTAACCAGCTGCCGATGGAGCCGGCAATCGGCAAGAACGGCCAGCCGGTGGTCGTGCAGGTGGATACGCGACACGGCTCGATCCGGGCCAAGGTGTGGCGCGTCAAGGTCGGGCGCTGCAATCTCTACCTTCTCGATTCCGAAGTGGAGGGGAATGCTCCCGAGGATCAGGACCTGACGTCACGTCTGTACGGCGGCGACCGCCGCGTGCGCGTTCACCAGGAGTTGCTGCTGGGAGTGGGCGGGCTGCGCGCACTGAAGCAGCTGGGCATCACGCCGGGAGTTCTTCATCTCAACGAGGGACACAGCGGTTTTGTCGTGCTGGAGGCGATCCGCCAGCGCATGGAAGAAGAAGGAATTTCCTTCGAGAAGGCAGTGCCGCGAGTCGCGCGCGAAGTTGTGTTTACGACGCACACCCCGGTGCCCGCGGGGCACGACCGATTCAATGCGGATCTGATCGAGGAGCACCTGGGGCCGTTGCGCGAGACGCTGGGGCTGAGCCGGGAAAGCTTCATGGCGCTGGGCCGCGAGAATCCCAACGACAGTGAAGAGCCGTTCTGCATGACGGTGCTGGGGCTCCGCCTGTCGCGGCGCGCCAATGCAGTCTCATCGCTGCATGGGGAAGTTTCGCGGGCGATGTGGACCGGGCTGTCGCCCGGAAAACACGAGGATTCCGTTCCCATCGGACACATCACGAACGGTGTCCACGTGCCGTCCTGGCTTGCGCCGCAGATGTTCCGTCTCTACGAACGCCACCTTGGTCCGGGCTGGCACCTGCGCAGCAGCGAGGCGAAGATCTGGGAGGGCATCGACGACGTCGACGATGGGGAACTCTGGGAGACGCACCTGAATCTGAAATCGCGGCTGATCGAGTTCGTCCGTCGCCGCGCCGTGCGCCAGGCGGCGCGCCGAGATGAACCGGAGGAGGTAATACAGAAACTTCGCGGCGTGCTGAGTCATGATGTGCTGACCATTGGCTTTGCCCGCCGTTTTGCCACGTACAAACGCGCCGACCTGATTCTCACGGACATGGAACGGCTGGCTTCGATGGTGAATGACCCGAAGCGGCCAGTGCAGTTCGTCTTCGCGGGGAAGGCGCATCCGCATGATGAGCCGGGCAAGCGAGTGCTTCAGCAAGTCGCACGCCTGATGCGGAATGCGCAGTTCTCGGATCGTTTCATATTCGTCGAGAACTACGACATCAATGTGGGGCGGCAGATGGTGCAGGGGGTCGATGTATGGCTGAACAATCCCCGGCGGCCGCTCGAGGCTTCAGGTACCAGCGGGCAGAAGGTCGTGCTCAACGGAGGGCTGAATTTGTCCATTCTCGATGGCTGGTGGGCGGAAGCCTATGACGGGCTGAACGGCTTTGCCATCGGAAGGGGACGAACCCACTCCGACATGAAGGTGCATGACACGCGGGACGGCGAGGACCTGTTGCGCGTGCTGCGAGAGGAAGTGATTCCGCTTTACTACCAGCGCGACCGTGACGGTTTGCCGCGAGGATGGATCAAGCGGATGAAACGCACCATCCGTACCCTGGGGTGGCGCTTCAATGCCGACCGTATGGTGATGGACTACACGCTGAAATGTTATGTCCCAGCGGCGGGCGGCACGTCGAGCGATATGCGCCCGAATTTGTGAGTTCGCTGCGGTTAATGTGCATCCGGCGCGTACAAAGGTGCAATTTCTTGTCCGCGCCCGAGGCGGCGTACCGGATACGCTTGACGCCGTTCCAGGAGGGGGACTACCCTTCCTGACTAGAGGTATTTGGCCCAGGTTCTCCCCTGTCGCTCCTCCTAAGGATCGGCGAAACCCGGCTCCAGTGGCTCAATCCCGACGGCAGGAGTTTGTGATGAAGAAACGAAACAGGCAGCGCGGCTTCTCCCTCATTGAGCTGCTGATCGTAGTGGCCATCATTCTCATTATTGCTTCGATCGCGATCCCGAACCTGCTGCAGGCCCGTATGTCGGCGCACGAAGCGTCTGCGGTCGAGGCGATCAAGACCATCAACACGGCGCAGATTTCGTATGTGTCCGCTTATCCGACGATCGGGTATGCAGCGACGCTGAGCGCTCTTGGCGGGACCAGTTGCGCTCCGCCGAGCCCGACGAGCGCATGTCTGATTGATTCGCAGCTGGCGTCCGGGACAAAGAACGGCTACAACTTCACCATCATCGGCGTGAGCGGGAGCCCGGTGGCGACGTACCAGATTGTGGCCGCTCCTGCGGTGCCCAATCAGACCGGCAGGCGCTACTTCTGCTCCTTTGCCGATGGAGTACCGCGCGCGTCGACAACCGCGATCGCGAGTTGCGACTACACGATTCCTCCGCTGCAGTAGTTGCGGGCGGCCGGGGATTAGTCGATCCAAAACACAGCGCCACGTGAAATCGGCGGAAGCCGGTAGAGCGTAGCCTCACCTTTCTTCTCGCCTCTCAGTACTTGCTCTTCGCCGAGATAGGGCAGAAATTTCGCCTTGTCACCGGCACGCGCGTTGACCGTGACGCCGGTCTCGGGATCCTGGTTGGCATTTTCGCCGCCTCGCAGTCCTTTGAAATTCGCGAAGTAGACGTGCAGTTTGCCGTCCACACGGGCAATATGAGTCGCGACTGCGGACGAAGCTTCAACCGTGACCTCAGGATTTGCCGGCAGGGCCTCAAGAAACTGCGATTGACTGGAAGGAGACGCGGCAGGGAAATCGCGTTCCAGCAACTGCGTGTAAGCCTTGCCGGGACAATCCGCGAAACGAACGATGTTGGCCTGATTGGGCAACGTCGTGACGTCCGTTCCAGTAACGATCAACCTCTTGCCTCTCTTCACGAGATCGCGGAGCAGGTTGCGCTCGGAGTCGTCGAGCACGCGTACGTCGGGGAGAATCAGGGCTCCGCCACCAAATTGCGCAAGGGTACGCGGCGTGACGACCTGGTACGACAGATGTTTCTGCAGGAGCATGATCAGAATGCCCTGGTAGGAACGCAAGAACTCGGTCGAGCCATAGTTCCGAGTCGCGGGTGAAAAGTAAACGCCGATCGGATTCACGGGCAAGCGCGGACGGTAAAACGTCTGCTCGTGTTTTTCAATCCAGGCGAAGATCCGTTTGCGCGTGTCGAGATCGTTCGATCCGGACATCACGTGGCCCTTCGCGTCCCAGGGGTTGGCGCCGACCATGACTTGCGACATGAACAGATTTTCCATGGCGTCGCGGGGCACGATCTTCTTGTCGCCGTCCCAGGAGTAGTTGAGTATCCACGTCGCCTTGCCTTGGGCGAAAGCGCGGAACGAGGCCATTCCCACTTGATAGCGGAACCAATCGAGTGGCGTGCGGGACCCCGCCATGTGGTTGCCGCCGCCGAATTCGTACTCGTGTGCGATGGCGTCGTTGACCGCATAGAGGCTGTAGACATCGGATCCGACGCGAACCGCTTCTTCCTCGATACCCGGATAGATTTCGGGAATGGTCTTGATCTCCGGATTCACGGACTTCGCGGTTTTGTCGATTTCGCTCATGAAGTCCGTAAGAGTCTGAATGCGGAAATCCACCCACTTACGGAAGTTCGGATCGGAGAAGTCGCCGAGTTTCAAGTCGCGCTTCGCGTCGAGTCCGGTCTGCCGTTGGAAGGCTGCAACGGTGTAGTCATCGAAGCTGGCCCACGAATCTTCCCAGCCGTCGAAGTGAGTCATCCAGTACGGAATGTCGACGTAGATGCCGTCGATACCTGTCGCGGCGATTTGCCGGACGCGTTCCATATAGGTCTTGCGCCACTCAGCCGCGTAAGGGCTAATCCAGACATCCTCATCGCCCTTAGCGATCCAGAAGGCCGAGCCACCACCGAAGATTGCCGGCTCGCCCGTGATCTTCCGCTGCAGCCAGTCGGGATGATCCTTGGCAAGCGAATGCGGCGTCTGGTCGGCGTTCGCGGTGATGCATTCGAGTCCGGCAATGTAGACGAAGGCATGATTTCCGGCTTTGTGCGCCTGCTCGGCCACGGCGCGAATGGCAGCCAGCTTCTCGTCAGGTCGCAGGAAGGTCTCGTAGCGGCCGGGGATGTCGTTATCAACTTCGATGCCGAAGACGTGGCTTTCCTGTGCCTCGCGGACAATACCCGGCGCAGCATCTTTCGCATGCAGTCCCCAGGCAGCGATGCGAACGTAGTGCGTCCAGTTCTGGTCAGAAGGAATTGCAGCAATGAGGGCCAGGAAGATCACAACCAAACCCAAGAGAAGAAGACGTGAATAGCGCATCATGAATCCCTCACGATGGTGAGATAAGGAAGAACAGAGAACTCAGGGTGAGACGGACGCGACACCGCCGCTTTCACCCCGGTCGCTTTGGCTCGAGGCATGACCAGGGAGAGCCTGGGCCTTGTTGCTCAGACTCTCCCTACGAGCCGTTAGAATTCGAAGCGCGCTCCGAACTGCATTCGGCGGAAGTTGTTGGTTGTGGACGTGACGGTGCCCAAGGCGCCATCGCCCGACCCGACATCCGGGAAGGCAAAGCGCTGATGATTGAAGGCATTGAACACTTCCGCGCGTATCTGGAGAAGCTGTCCCTCGCGGATCTTGAATTCTTTCGACAGGGACATATCCAGATTGCGGATCCCGTCACCCCGCAAGTTGGAGAAATGCCGGGGCGCATTGCCGGGGATGTTGTCACCAGGGTCGCCGAAACAATCCTGATTCAGGACAGTTCCTCCCGATCTGGCTGCCTCCCGATAGCTCAGTCCGGTTGAAAGTTGCGAGCAGAGAAGGCTCGGCCGGGGATTGCCGTCGACCAGCAATCCGGCACTGTTGTAGATCGCCAGCGGCTGACCCGACTGCACCGTGGCAACCGTGTTGAACGACCAGCCGCCGACAATCGCATCGGCCACTCGGTTCATTCCACCTCCGATCCATCGGTCTCTGCCAACGGGGAGGTCGATGATGATCGCGGCCGTCAGACGGTGAGGCGTGTCGTTGGAACTGATCCCGTGTTCGGCCTTGAGATCGTCGAGCAGTTGAGGGTTGTCGAGGTACAGGTTGCCCAGCCACGCGTTGCGCCCGGAGGAAGAATCATCTGTGGACTTGGAGAAAGTGTAGTTGCCTTCGAAGCTGACGTAGTGGCTGGCGCGCTTCTGGAAGCGAATTTGCAGCGAATGGTACCAGGAGTTGGCGTTCAGAGTCGGCAGTCCCTCGAATCCGCCGTCAAACTGCGGGAAGGGTTCCAGCAAGAGAGCTTGCGGAATCGTGTCGTCAACATAGCGGGAGTCGGCGACGTCGGCCGGGTTAAAAATTGGAGTCGGCGGACACCACGAGCCGGTCAGCGCAGCACCGGTCGTGAAGAAGCACTGGAAAGGATTGGGCACCTGCGTGTTGAGATAGTCGGTGACGGCGGTATTGACGTCGGCAGGATCATGGTCGGGGTTCAAAGCCGCCACCAGCGCATTGCGGGTTGAGGAGGGGATGAAGTTGCGATTGCGAGTGGACATGCCTCCAGCGCCAGCCCACGGCAGGTGCGTGCTGCGATTCGCGGAGTAGTCCACAGCGACGACAATCTGCCCCGGTAACATGTGCTGAATGCCCAGGTTCCACATGTAAATCTCGGCGTTGCGCGCGGTCCCGGTATCCAAGTCGCTGGAGTTGCCGAAGCCCCACTGCGCCAGGCTTCCATAAGTGTTTCCTTGGGGGCCCGACAAGCCGCCTGGAAATGGGCTGTCGCAGCTGGGCTGTAACGATGAAGGCCCGAGGCAAGCGTATTGATGTTCGTAGTTGTCTTTACTGAAATACATGACGGCCGTCTTTGCGAATGGCGGGCCGGCATACTGATAGTTGGTGGCGATGTTCATGCCGTAGAAAACTCCAGCCCCGCCACGCAACACAGTGTTGGTCGCAAGCTGATAGGCAAATCCTAAGCGCGGAGCGAAATTGTTCCGGTCCACGGGGGAATTGCGACGGCCGGAGGTGGGGAACACCGTGGTTCCCTTGATATCGCCGATCTGCCCAAATTCGGGAAACATTCCGGAAGCGTCGCGATCTACTGGAATGCTGATTCCGGTGTCTCCCGTGAAGTCGCTGAAGGTCAGCCGGTTGTGTCTCTCGTTGTAAGGAGTGCTCCACTCGTAACGCAAGCCAAGACTCAAGGTGAGCTTGGACGTGACCTTCCAGTCATCGTGTATATAAAGTGCCGTTTCTTTGGACTTGTCTGCCACCGCCGGAACCAGATGGATCGAAGCTCCGTAGGCGTATCCGGTCAAAATTGTGGCGAAGGGATTTCCCTCGTTGTTGTCCCCCAAGCCATTATTCGGCTGTGAGGTGGTCACATCGCGAGAGAAGTTGAAGATGCCGGTTGGGTTGTCGGGTTGCCAGAAGTTATTGAGGAAGACGCGCTGCTCGCCGCCGAACTTGATGGAATGCCGTCCCTTGACCCACTGCAGGCCAGAAGAGTAACTGACCAGAGTGTGGGCGAAGTGGGTGTCCACGCAGCATTGCGTAAACAGCGAGAGGAACGGGTCATCAACGCCGATGGTTGGCATACGGGTGAGCCCGTTGGCCGCAAGGACCGACGAGAAGCCCACAGAGCCGAGGTCGGGATAGTTGTTGCTGATGCCGGGGGCATGGACACGGTCCACGCTGAGACGGCTGGTCAGAAGTGCGGTCGGAGCGATGGACCAGTTGTACTCCACACCACCGTTCTGGGCGTTCGTCATGTAAATCGCGCCGTCGCCCTGATCACTGCCGATGACGGTTGGCGCTACGAATTCGTCATGATGACGGCTGTAACGCGCGCCGAACTTGTGACTGGCAGTGAACTGATGATCCACCTTGACGTCAAATTGCCAACCCGGATCGGTACCAATAATGACCTGGCGCCAGTTGGGATCAGGAAAAGTCGCGTCGGGTATGTTGGCGTGCGGATACAAGTTCAGAATCGCCTGGCCGATCGGGTCGATCTTGTCCGGAGGAATCACGTCGTTGACCCCGTCGAAAGAGAATCTGTTCCGGGGATCGGTCGGGCATGGCGCGCCTCCCTGGTTCCCAGCGCACGGGTCGTAGATACCGTTGCTGTTTGCCGGGCTTTGCGAGAAATCTCCGGTACGCTCAAGGTCCGTGGGAACGACTCCTTCCAGGTTGATCGGGTCCTGCTGACGGACCTTTTCAAAATCGACAAGGAAGAAGGTCTTGTTCTTCTTGAGAGGACCACTGAGGGAAAAGCCATACTGATCGCGAACGTGGTCGGGCTTGTCGCCGGAATTAAAGTAGTCGCGAGCGTCAAATGTCGAGCGCTGACCGTACCACCAGCCGCTGCCATGAAATTTGTTGCCTCCCTGCTTGAGCACCATATTCACAATCGTGCCGCCGTTATTGCCGAACTCAGCAGAGAAGCTGTTGTTCTGGACCTTGAACTCCTGCACGATCTCGACCGAAGGCTGGTAGTAGACGTTGGAGTTGCCGCCTTCGCCCTGCTCCGGCGCACTGATGGGACTGCCATCGAGGGTGACCTGGGCGGTAGCGTTGCGCTGGCCGTTGGAAACGAAATTCGTGCCGCTGGGGTAGTTGTCGTTGATCCCTGAACCGGTTGTTTCCGTGACGCCACCTGCCAGATAAACGAGGCCAAACATACTGCGGCCGTAGAGCGGGATGTCGCGCACGTATTCGTTGGTGACGTCGGTGCCGAGCGCAGCGCTCTCCGTGTCGAGCAGGGGCGGAGCAGTGGTCACCTCGACGGTCTCGGTTACTTTTAGCGGGCTGAGCGAGAAGTCAAACGTGGTTTCCTGGCTGACAGCGAGGACCACGTTCTTCCTTTCGATCGCCCCGAAGCCCGGCGCCTCCACTTTCAGCGTGTAGGTGGCGGGGCGCAGGCCAGTCAGGATATAGAGGCCTTGCTGATTGCTGTGCGCGACGGAGGCGATGCCCGTGGCATCGTTGGTGATGGTAATGGTCGCGTTCTGGACCACGGCGCCCGTGGGGTCGGTGACGGTGCCACGGATCTGTGATGTGTAGCTCGCCTGACCGAAAAGGCAGCCGGCTACGCATAGCAAGAAGAAGATGGAGACGGAGATCTTGTGACACATCGACATAGGAGGACTCCTCGGGAACAGGGCTTTCGATGTGGCTTACGGATGCTTACGATTAGATACTTTTACTTATCTTTAGCAGCCGAGTCAAGGATTTTGAGGCGTCGGCAAGCGGATTCTTTCCGGGGCAAAAAACGGCTCCAGAGAGGCGCTGCGGCAATGTCTACATCGCGTTGAGCTCGCTGTACAGAGCTTTGCTCAGCGAAGCCTGGCGCACAGGGTCAAGCTTGGCGCCGTGGGCGGTGAGATAGAGGACGTCGATGGCCATCTGGCCTTCGGTCTCGATCAGGGCGATTTCGATGTTGCATCCGTGTTTCGAAATCTGCGAGCACATCTTGTAGAGGAGGCCAGGGCGGTCCTGGGTGATGACCTGCATCAGCGTGCTGTGGGCGGAACAGGTATCGTCAAAGTCGATTTGTGTCGTGATCTTGACCTTGGTGCTGTGTCCTTTTTCCGACCGCAGACGGTCTTGCAGCATTCGCGCTACATCTGCCTTGCCGGTGATCACGGCGGCGATGCTCTGCTTGAATCGTTCCCACTCCGGAATGTTCAGTTCGAGGGTGCGGAAGCGATCGGTGAAATAGAAGGTATCGACGACCGTTCCCGAGGCATTCGAGAATGCATTAGACTTGACGATATTCATGCCCCAGGCAGCCAGGGCGCCGGAAACGGTGGCGAACAGAAAAGGCCGGTCGGCAGTGAGCAGGGTGAGTTCGTACCAGTGGCGCACCTGTTTGAGGCTGAGCTGAACCGGCTCCTTGCCGAGCTGCACCGCCATTTCGGCGTGGGCCAACACCTCACTCACGGTGTGAGTGTGCAAGTAACGCTGCGGCAAGCCTTCGAGAAAGCTGTTGATCTTCTTTCCGGCCACGGGCGCAAGCGAATGCAGGTGTGAGAGCGCGGCGTTGCTGTCATCGGTGTGCACACGCTGGTCGGCGCTGCGATTGAGATAGTTGGCGGCGGAAATATAGAGCTGCCAGAGGTTCTCGGCCTTCCACGGCGTCAGGGCCTCGGGATTGACGGCCTTGATATCGGCGTAGGTCATCAGGCAGAGCATCTTCAGGCGCTCTGGGACACCCACCTTGTCGGCGAATGCTTTCACATTGACAGGATCGAAAATGTCGCGGCGCATGGCTGCCGACATTTCCAGGTGGCTGGCCACCAGATAAAGAAGCGTCTCGCGATCCGCCGGATCCAGATCGAGCCGTTCCGCGGAGCTTCCCGTGAGCTGCAGACCAGCTTCGACGTGACTATCGCCCGGTACGGCCTTGCCGGAATCGTGGAGCAGTAGCGACAGATAAAGCAGTTCAGGCTGTTCGAGTTCCTTCAGCAATCCGGCGAAGCGGCGGTCCACTTCGGACTTCGATTCCTTCAGCTTGTGCAAGTGCTCGATCGCGAGGAAAGAGTGCTCATCGACCGTGTAGCGGTGATAGAAATCGCGGACGACCAGCGCTTCAATCCCGCGCAACTCAGGAAGGAGCACGGGCAGCAGCCGGAGGGCGTTCATGGCGCGCAGGGCGTCGGCGGCATGCGGCTGCACGAGCGTTTCCTGCAAGTAAAGCCACAATTCGGCGCCGCGCGGCGGAGTCGCAGCGAGGGAGGGCAGAACCTGCTCGATCTTGTATTCGGTAGTCGTGCTGAGTTTGACGCCGTGCTCGGCCACGAAATGGAACAGGCGCAGCAGCATTTCGGGATCCTGCAGCGAGTTCGGCTGCTGCAAGAACACCAATCCATCGACGACCGAGAAATCCGGTGAGGAGACACGCGAGCGCCAGCTCTGGAACTGCCGCGAGAGCGACGACCAGGCCGCGGGAATTTCCTCCAGCAGCTGCACGCCTACCCGGTGAACGGCACGCGCATGACCGAAGTAGATACGCATCCAGTCGGCTGCCGTCGCAACCTCGAAATCAGCGGCGCCGATCTTCCTCGTCGCGGCCTCGTCCTGCGCCTCCCAGGTCAGCGTGTTGTCGTGACGACCGTGACGAAAATGCAGAAAGCACCGCACCGACATCTGGAATTGCAATGCATCGTCGAAGGCGCGGCGTGACGAGGCGGGAAGAAGCGTCGTTGGGTCAGGCCACATCTTCAACTTCTCGATGGCGGAGATGAGCGCCAGCCAGGTCGAGACGTTGTGGTCCCGCAAACCGCCCGGGCCGTCCTTTACGTTCGGCTCGAGGTGGAACACTGTATTGCCGAATTTCGCGTGGCGGGCGCGGGTGATGTCGCCCAGGTTCTGCACCAATTTCTGGCACTCACGAGATACCAGCCGCGGAATGGTCTTCTCCCGCAGTTTGGAAAACAGCTCACGATCTCCAGCCAGGTAGCGGCAATCCAGCAGCGAGATCGCAAACTCGACGTTGTTGGGGTCGAACTTCTCGCATTCTGCCAGGGTGCGAGTCATGGGGCTGAGTTTCAGTCGCAAGTCCCAAAGTTCCCGGGAAAAGCGGCGTACTGCGTCCTTGAAGGCAGTTTCGCCTCCGCTGTTGGTGTGCAGAAAGAGGAGGTCGATATCGGAGTGGGGAAAGAGCCAGCGGCGCCCAAAGCCACCGGTCGCTACCAATGCAAAATCCTTAGGGGCAGCGGCGTCGGCAGAAATGATGTCATTCCAGAGCCGCAGGAGAATGGACTCAACCAGAGCGGTTCGCCGGTCGAGGGCGGACCTGCCGTCACCAGACAGGGCGAATTCTTCCTGAATGGCTGCGGATTCCCTGGCGTACAGCTCTCGTAGATCGCTGCTGGCAATGGCCACGGTGTTCATTTCGATGACGCTCCCCCACTTGCGCGTCAGTTTCCATGCGTGAGAGGGAGGTCGATCTCCGCCGACTCCAAAGCCATATCGTGAGCGCGCTCGTTTACAGCGCGGCGTCGCCCCGCTCCCCATTGCGGATGCGAACCGCTTCGTCAATACGGGAGTAGAAGATTTTGCCGTCGCCGATCTTGCCGGTGCGTGCGGCATTGGTTATGGCATCTACCGCCTTCTCGACCATGTCGTCGGCGAGCACCATTTCGAGCTTGACCTTAGGGATCAGATCCACCGTGTATTCGCGTCCGCGGTAGAACTCGGTGTGACCCTTCTGACGGCCGTGGCCGCGGGCTTCAAACACAGTCATCCCTTCGACGCCGATTCCGTGCAAGGCGTCTTTCACCGCATCCAGCTTAGACACCTGAATTATCGCTTCGATCTTCGTCATAAGTTAGCCGCTCGTCGCTAGTTGTTGGTCGCTTGTAGTTCCGTTATATGAAGCTGGTTTGCCGTCAACTGGCGACGAGCAACCAGGAACCAGCGACTATGCCGGCGACTCCCAATAATAGCCTTCTTCTCCGTGTTGCGAGAGATCGAGACCTTGAATTTCGTGGTCTTCCGGAACCCGCAGGCCAATCACAGTATCGACAAGCTTGAGGATGACCAGCGTGCCTACCGACGCCAGCACCCAGGCAATCGCCACACCGACGAACTGGTTCAGGACCTGGTGGGCATTGCCTTCCAGCAATCCCGATGGCAGAGGATGGCCGTCCGCGGCTTTGAAGATAGGATTAATGGCGCTCGAGGCGAAGATTCCGGTCAGCAACGCACCGAGCGTGCCGCCCGCGCCGTGCACGCCGAAGGCGTCGAGGGAATCGTCATAACCGAACAGCATTTTGACTTTCGCGACCATCAGGTAGCAAAACGCCCCCGCCAGCAGGCCGATGACGATGGCCGACATCGGGGAGACGAATCCTGCTGCCGGGGTAATGGCTACGAGCCCGGCGACGGCGCCTGAAATCGCTCCGAGGACACTGGGCTTGCCGTTGCGGAACCACTCCGCCACGCTCCAGCCGACCACCGCTGCCGCAGCTCCGAAATGGGTCGCGACGAATGCGCTGGTCGCCAGGCTTCCGGCCGCCAGCGCGCTCCCCGCATTGAAACCGAACCATCCCACCCAAAGCAGACACGCTCCGATGAAGCTCAGCACTACGCTATGCGGAGGCATCGGCTGTTTCGGATATCCGAGGCGCCGCCCCAAATAAAGCGCGCACACGAGCGCCGAAACACCGGACGTGACATGAACGACGGTGCCGCCGGCGAAGTCGAGAGTCGGGAATCGTCCGCCCAGCACGGCATTCAGCAGCCCGCCTTTGCCCCAGACCATGTGTGCCATTGGCGCATAGACAATGAGGGACCACAGCACCAGGAACAGGCTCATGGCGCTGAACTTGATCCGCTCCGCAAAAGCGCCTGTGATGAGCGCGGGCGTGATGATGGCGAACATCAGCTGATAGACCATGAAGGTCTGGAGTGGAATGGTAGCGGCATAGTCGGAGTCGGGGGCAGCTCCGACGCCCCGCAAGAACACGTTTTGCAGTCCGCCGATGAAGGTGGTTCCTGGGCTGAAGGCGAGGCTGTAGGCAACCAGTCCCCAGAGGATGGTCACGACAGCCATCATGGCGAAGCTCTGCATCATTGTGGCCAGCACATTTTTCTTCCGCACAAGCCCGCCATAGAAGAGGGCGAGACCGGGGCCGGTCATCAACAGGACGAGGGCAGAACTCATCAGCATCCAGGCGTTGTCGCCGGAACTTTTGGCATCGGCAACCGCTTGTTCGAGTTTCGCGATGCGCTCGGCTTGAGGGTCACTGGTGGAAGCGGCTGCCGGTGCCGCCTGCGCAGCCGCCATACAAGGAAGTAAGCACAGCAGGAATGCGAAAGAGAGTGTCAGCAACTTTGCCATTGAGACCTGTCGGCTCCTTGTCCCCGCATGCGGGTGCACGATTAAAGTACCTGTCCGTGCATCTTTTCGGAAGAGAGAAGAATTTATTTCAGGGATTAGAAATGCTTATGTGAAAGCCTGCGCGCTCCGCGGCAAGACATCGCGAAACGGAATGACCGCCGCACATTTGCGTGGCTGCGGAAATCTCAATTTGTCCTATCGAAATTCTGAATTGTACTTCTATGGTTCTCACGCGTTAACAATAAGATGCAACCCTTGCCGGATGAACAGGCTAGGAGATCCCTGCAGATGAACGCCCAACCTGCATTGGCCGAGCCGGAGTTGCCACGAACAGCATGGGATGGTCTTCCAATCGCCGCGGTCTGCCGCCCGCTCGGGGGCTGTACGATCCTGCGCACGAGCATGACGCCTGCGGTATGGGATTCGTTGCCAGCATCAGGGGCGAAAAGAGTCACGAGATCATCGAGCAGGGCATTCAGGTTCTCATTCGCCTGACCCATCGCGGTGCCTGCGGCTGCGATCCCGAAACCGGCGATGGCGCCGGCATCCTGATTCAGATTCCGCACAAGTTCTTCGCGCGCGAGTGCGCCCAGTTGGGCTTCACTCTGCCCGAGCCGGGCGCGTACGGCGTGGGCATGACGTTTCTACCGGTCGAGAAGCACCCGCGCCTGCAGTGCGAAGGCATTCTGGAGCGCATCGCGCGTGAGGAGGATCTGAGCGTCCTGGGGTGGCGCGATACGCCCGTGGATGGATCGGCGGTCGGGCGCGTGGCTCGCGTCTCGCAGCCATACATTCAGCAAGTCTTCATCGCGTGTCCCGCAGGACTGGACGAAGACGCCTTCGAGCGCAAACTGTATGTCGTTCGCAAGCGGGTTGAGGCGGAAGTCGAAGCCTCGGAGATCGAGGAGAAAGGGATGTTCTACATCCCGTCGCTTTCGGCGCGGACGATCGTCTACAAAGGCCTGCTGCTGGCGCCACAGATTGCGAATTTCTACGGCGAGTTGTCCGATCCCGACGTGACGAGTGCGCTATGCCTCGTCCACCAGCGCTTTTCGACGAATACGTTCCCGAGCTGGCAACTCGCGCACCCATATCGCTACATTGCTCACAACGGCGAGATCAACACGCTGCGCGGCAACGTCAACTGGATGTACGCGCGCCAGTCGATTCTGAAGTCGCCACTTTTCGGCGAGGACCTGCAGAAGCTCTATCCAATCATCACGCCGGGCGGCAGTGATTCGGCGAGCTTCGACAATGCGCTCGAGCTGCTGTTTCAGACGGGGCGTTCGATACCGCACGTAATGGCCATGCTGATTCCCGAGGCGTGGGCTGGGAATCCGCACATGAAGCCGGAGAAGCGCGCGTTCTACGAGTACCACGCATCGCTGATGGAACCGTGGGATGGGCCGGCGGCGATTGCCTTCACCGATGGCCGCGTCATTGGCGCAACGCTCGACCGCAACGGCTTACGGCCGGGCCGCTACATGGTCACACACGACGGCCTTGTGGTGCTCGCTTCCGAAACGGGCGTACTCGATATTCCGCCGGAGCGGATTAAAACCAAGGGGCGCCTTCAGCCGGGCAAAATGTTCCTCGTTGATACCGTTGAAGGCCGGATTATCTCCGACAAGGAAATCAAGAAGAACCTAGCCGGACGCCAGCCTTACGCCGAGTGGCTGAAAGAAAACCAGATCACGCTCGATCAACTGCCCGAGCCGTCGCGCGTTCACGCCTCCGACCACAACACGATCCTGAGCCGGCAGCGCGCGTTCGGCTATACCGACGAAGACCTGCGCATGATCCTCGAGCCGATGGCAGTGAACGGCGAGGAACCGGTAGGTTCGATGGGGACGGACACTCCACTTGCTTGTCTTTCGGACCGTCCGCAGCCGCTGTTCAATTATTTCCGGCAGCTGTTCGCGCAGGTGACGAACCCGCCGATCGATCCCATCCGCGAAGAGATGGTGATGTCGCTCGTCAGCTACATCGGGACGGAGCGAAACATCCTCGACGAAACGCCGGAGAACTGCCACACGCTGAAGCTGCCGCATCCGATCCTGACGAATCGCGACCTCGAGAAATTACGGCGCGTGTCGAAAGGGGATCTGCTGGCGACGACTTTGCCCGCGCTGTTCCGCGCCGAAGACGGTGAGGCGGGCTTGCGCAGCGCTCTTGATGAACTCTGCCGGCGCGCGTCACTGGCGGTGAAATCCGGTTACACCCTGTTGATCCTGTCGGACCGGGGCGTGGACAAGAACTACGCCCCCATCCCCAGTCTGCTGGCGCTGGCGGCGGTGCACAATCTGCTGGTTCGCGAAGAAACGCGGACCCAGGTGGCATTGATCATCGAATCGGGCGAACCGCGCGAGGTGATGCACTTTGCGCTGCTGATCGGCTATGGTGCCAGCTCGATCAATCCATATCTTGCGTTCGAAACGCTCGAAGATATGGTCTGGCGAGGGTTGTTGCCCGACGAGATCGACGCCGAAAAAGCGCAGAAGAATTTCATCAAAGCGATCAACAAGGCGCTGCTCAAAACGTTCTCGAAAATGGGCATCTCGACGCTGCAGAGTTACCGGGGCGCTCAGGTCTTCGAAGCAATCGGACTGAACCAAGACCTGGTGGCAGCGTACTTCGCCGGAACCACATCGCGGCTGGAAGGTATCGGCCTCGATGTGCTCGCCCGTGAAGGGCAGATGAAGCATGAGCATGCCTTCAGGCCGGTCGGCGGATCGGAGACGGAGCTGGCAATTGGCGGCAGCTATCATTTCCGTGTCAATGGCGAATATCACCTGCTGAATCCGCTGACCATCAGCAAGCTGCAGCAAGCGGTGCGACAGTCGAGCTTCAAGACATTTCAGGAATACAGCGACCTCATCGACGACCAGAGCCGCAACCTGGCGACGTTACGCAGCCTGATGCAGATCAAGAAGGCCGAGAGCCCAGTTCCGATCGAAGAAGTCGAACCGGCGAAAGACATCGTCAAGCGCTTTACGACCGGCGCCATGTCATTCGGTTCGATCAGCAAGGAAGCTCACGAGACTCTGGCCATCGCCATGAACCGTATTGGAGGAAAGTCGAACACAGGCGAGGGTGGGGAAGACGAAGAGCGCTTCAAGCCGGACCCAAACGGCGACCTGCGGCGGAGCGCGGTGAAGCAGGTAGCGTCGGCACGGTTTGGCGTGACCACGAACTATCTTGTCAACGCGGACGAACTGCAGATCAAGATGGCGCAGGGCGCAAAGCCCGGCGAAGGTGGTCAGCTTCCCGGGCACAAGGTCGACGAAGTCATTGCGCGCCTGCGGCATTCCACGCCCGGCGTGGGACTGATCTCGCCGCCTCCGCATCACGATATTTACTCCATCGAAGACCTGGCGCAGCTGATCTTCGACCTGAAGAACGCGAACCCACAGGCTCGAATCGCGGTGAAGCTGGTTGCGGAAGTGGGCGTGGGTACGGTTGCGGCGGGTGTTTCCAAAGCGCATGCCGACGTCGTGCTCATCAGCGGTGACAGCGGCGGTACGGGGGCTTCGCCGCTGAGCTCGATCAAGCATGCGGGCATTCCATGGGAACTGGGCCTAGCGGAAACGCAGCAGGTGCTGCTGTTGAACGATCTGCGCAGCCGCATCCGTGTGCAGACCGATGGCAAGCTGCAGACCGGCCGCGATGTGGTGATCGCTGCGCTGCTCGGCGCCGAGGAGTTCGGCTTTGCCACGACGCCGCTGATCGCGATGGGCTGCATCATGATGCGCAAATGCCACCTGAATACATGTTCCGTGGGTATCGCAACGCAAGATCCGGAACTACGCAAGCACTTCCAGGGGCAGCCCGAGCACGTCATCAATTTCTTTTTCTTCATCGCCGAGCAGGTTCGCCAGTACATGGCGCAGATGGGCTTCCGCAAAGTCGACGAGATGGTTGGCCGGGTTGACATGCTCGATGTGCGTCCGGCGGTCGATCACTGGAAGGCGCGAGGCGTCGACCTGTCGGCGATTCTCTACAATCCTGCGTTGCCGGCGCGCGTCGCGCGGCATTGCGTGCAGAAGCAGGATCACGGGCTTGACGCGGCTCTTGATCACCAACTGATCAAGCAGGCGCAGCCGGCGATCGAGAACGGCATACCTGTCGAAATGAGTTTCCCCGTGCGCAACGTGCGTCGCGCCGTGGGCACCATGCTGAGCGGAGAAATTGCGCGCCGCTACGGGGCCGATGGACTGCCCGACGACACGATTCGCATTCACCTGTCCGGTTCGGCCGGCCAGAGCTTTGGCGCATTCCTGGCGCGCGGCATCACGCTCACGCTGGAAGGCGACGCCAACGACTACACAGGCAAGGGGCTTTCGGGCGGAAGGCTAGCGGTGTATCCGCCGCGCAGCGCCGGGTTCGCAGCGGAGGAGAACATCCTGATCGGCAACGTTGTGCTCTACGGCGCAACCAGTGGCGAAGCGTTCTTCAACGGCATGGCGGGCGAGCGATTCGCTGTGCGCAACTCGGGCGCGACTGCGGTGGTGGAAGGAATCGGGGATCACGGCTGCGAGTACATGACGAAGGGACTGGTCGTGGTGCTCGGCGCCTGCGGCCGCAATTTCGCCGCGGGCATGAGCGGCGGCGTCGCCTACGTCTTCGACGAGCGCATGGACTTCACCGAGAAAAGATGCAACCGCACCTCGGTCGATCTCGAGCCGGTGATTGAAGCGCGCGATGTGGAAACGCTGCGCGAGTTGGTCGTGCGCCACGGCGAGATGACCAGCAGCCGCCGCGCCCGCTGGATTCTCGATCACTGGTATGAAGCGCTGCCGCGTTTCGTGAAGGTGTTCCCGCACGAATACAAGCGCGTGTTGGGCGTGCGTCGCAGCCGGCAGGCCTACGTTCCAGGACAGAGCCTGCCCACCTTCGCGCTGGCGGAGGTGCAGCATGGGTAAGACTACCGGCTTCATGGAGTACGGTCGAGAACTGCCGACCCGCAGACCGATTCTGCAGCGCGTCAACGACTGGTTCGAGATCTATCAGGAATTTTCCGAGGACAAGTTGCGCACGCAGGGCGCCCGATGCATGGATTGCGGCGTTCCGTTCTGCCACACCGGCTGCCCGGTCAATAACGTGATCCCCGACTGGAACGACCTCGTCTATCGTGGACGCTGGAAAGATGCGGTTCGCCAGTTGCACGCGACCAATAATTTTCCGGAGTTCACCGGCCGGATCTGCCCGGCGCCGTGCGAGGCAGCGTGCGTGCTGGGAATCAACCAGCCGCCGGTGACGATCAAGCAGATTGAGAAGAGCATTGTCGAGCGCGGATTCGAGGAAGGCTGGATTCTGCCCGAGCCTGCGCGCCATCGGACGGGGAAGAAGGTTGCGATCGTCGGTTCCGGACCGGCGGGGCTTGCCGCAGCGCAACAACTGGCTCGCGCCGGGCATTCGGTAACGGTCTATGAGAAGGCCGATCGCGTCGGCGGGCTGCTGCGCTATGGCATTCCGCATTTCAAGTTGGAGAAGCAAATCATCGACCGCCGCGTGGAGCAGATGGAGGCCGAAGGCGTACGTTTTATCACCAATGCTCATGTCGGCAAGACTGTCGACGTCGAAGATATGCAGCGCGATTTCGATGCTATTGTGCTGGCCGGAGGCGCCGAGCAGCCGCGCGACCTCAGCGTGCCCGGCCGCGAACTCAAGGGCATTCACTACGCGATGGAATTTCTGCCGCAGCAGAACCGGCGATGCCTGGGAGATGAACTCGATGCCGCGTTCGACATCGTTGCCACGGGCAAGCGCGCCGTCATCATCGGCGGCGGCGACACCGGCGCCGATTGCCTGGGCACCTGCCATCGGCAGATGGCGCACTCCGTGCACCAGTTCGAGATCATGCCCAAGCCGCCCGATGAACGCTCGCCACAAACTCCGTGGCCGCTGTGGCCGATGCAATTGCGTACCGAAGCCGCACATGAAGAAGGCGGCATTCGCGACTGGAGCATTGCAACGACTTCATTCACGGGCGACGTCGATAGCAGCGTGAAGCAATTGCATGCGGTGCGCGTCGGGCCGCCGCCAAGATTCGAGCCGATTGCCGGCAGCGAATTCACGATCGAGGCTGATCTTGTGTTGATTGCTATGGGCTTCCTCGGCCCCGTCCGCAATGGGATGATCGAGCAGTTTGGCGTTGCGCTCGACGCACGCGGCAATGTCGCGACCGATGAGAATTCGATGACGTCGGTTCCTGGAGTGTTCGCAGCCGGCGACATGCGACGCGGGCAGTCGCTCGTAGTGTGGGCGATCTCCGAAGGCCGAAAGACGGCAGCGTGTGTCGACCGCTACCTGAGAGAACTGGGCACTGCGAGGGTCACCGCGCAGACGGCCACAAGCAGGCCGACGGCGGTGGCGTAGCAGCGCTCGTTCGGAGCGGCTACACCTTAATCATGCCGCAGTAAATGGCCATTCCGACGACCGCATCCACTCCCATTTTGTCCAGGGTTTCAACTTCTTCTTCACTGCGAATTCCGCCGGCAGCGATGAACCGGCGCGAAGTAGCAGATCGTAGTTCGCGGATCATATCGAGCGGAATCCCTTGCAGCAAGCCTTCTGTGTCGATGTTGGTGTACAGGAACGCGGCGCAGAACGGTTCGAGAGCTTTGATGAACGCCAGCGTCGGGATGGCCGTCGTCTCTTTCCATCCCTTGATGGAGACGAAGCCGCCACGGGAATCGGCGGCGAAGACAAGTTTTTCCGGACCGCATTTTTCGGCGAGCATTCGCGCGAACCCGATATTGATCACGCCACCTGCAATCAGCGACGAGCCGACGATCACACGCTGCGTGCCGAGTTCCAACATCGACGCGGCGGCTTCGAGCGACCGGATTCCGCCGCCGACCTGACAAGGCAGCTGCCTGGCAAGATCACCGACCAGTCCAGCATTACTGCCACGTCCCATCGCCGCGTCCAGGTCGATCAGTTGAACCAGCGGATATTTTGCGAAGCGATCCACCCATTCCTGAAAATTCGTGAATTCGAGCGCCTTGCGTTCGCCCTGCACGAGTTGGACGATCTTGCCGCCCATGAGATCGATCGACGGAATCAGCACGGATACCTCACAGGGATACCCTCCGTACCCAACTCGGCCTTGAGATCGGCGAGGCGGCTGTAGCCATAGTGGAAGATCGAAGCCGCGAGCGCAGCATCGGCATGGCCTTCGCGGAAGACCTCGACAAAATGTGCGGCACCGCCTGCGCCGCCCGATGCAATCACCGGAATGCGGACGGCATCGGCGACGGCTCGGGTCAGTTCGCAATCGAATCCGGAAGCTGTGCCATCGCGATCCATGGACGTCAGCAGGACTTCTCCAGCGCCGCGGCTCTCGGCCTGCTTTGCCCACTCCACGGCGTCGCGTCCGCTTGACGTGCGCCCACCACGCGTGAATGCCTCCCATCGTGGTTCACCGCCGAAGCGCTTGGCGTCGATCGCGACGACTACAGCCTGTGAACCGAAACGGTCGGCGATGCGCGTGATCAGGCCGGGATCGGCGAGCGCAGCGGAGTTCACGCTGATCTTGTCGGCGCCGGCGGCGAATACTGCGGACGCTTCCTCCAGCGAGCGGATACCCCCGCCGACGGTGAAAGGAATGAAAAGCTGGCGCGCAGTCCGGCGTACGGTGTCGAGCAGGGTGGCGCGGCGCTCGTGCGATGCGGAAATGTCGAGCAGGACGACTTCGTCGGCGCCCGCCTCGCTGTGCGCCTTCGCCAGTTCGGCGGGATCGCCCGCATCGCGCAGGTTCACGAACTGCACGCCCTTGACGACGCGTCCAGCGGCGACGTCCAAGCAAGCGATGATGCGTTTCGTCAGCATAGAACAGTTGCTAGTTTCTGGTTGCTAGTCGAATCGGCCGCTTCCACTACCATCGTTTCCACTAGAAACTAGAAACTACAAACTGCAAAAATTCCTCAACAACTGCAGCCCGATCTCCCCAGATTTCTCCGGGTGAAACTGCACGGCAAACAGGTGATCGCGTTCAACGGCGGCAGAGAACCGTCCGCCGTACTCGCAGCAGGCGACGGTCGTATCGGTTACGGGTACACGAAACGAATGCGTGAAATAGACAAAAGACCGCGCCGCGATGCCGCGGAATAACTTCGACGATGGCGAAATCTCGAGCTGGTTCCATCCCACGTGCGGCGACTTTACCTCCGGCGGAAAGTGCTCACACGCACCGGGGAACAGACCAAGGCCACGTGTCTCAGGCGATTCCCGGCTGCCTTCAAACATCCACTGCATGCCCACGCAGATGCCAAGAAAGGGACCTAGCCGCGCGATCATATCGGAGATCGCGTCGCGTAATCCTGAGCGGGCGAGCGATGCGGTCGCGGCGAAGTTTCCCACGCCTGGCAGGACCACGCGATCGGCCTCTGCTACCACCGCCGGATCAGCCGTGATCGTCGCCGCGCTCCCGAGAAAGTCGAGCGCCTTCTTAACCGACACGAGATTGCCGGCGCCGTAGTCCACGATTGCGATCCTGTTGCTCACAGCACTCCTTTCGTGCTGGGGAGCAGACGGCGCATCTGCGGGTCGCGCCAGCAGGCGGCACGGACAGCGCGGGCAAAAGCCTTGAAGAGCACCTCGATCTTGTGATGATTTGATCGCCCATACATCGTGCGGACGTGAACGTTGCAGCGAGCGCCGCGCGAGAAGCCTTCAAAAAAGTCGGGCACGAGTTCTGACTGGAGGTCGCCGACCAGCCGCGTCTTCACCTTGGTATCGATCACGGCGGCGGTCCGTCCGCAGAAATCGACCGACGCCAAGCCGAGCGTTTCGTCCATCGGCATCACGAAATACCCGGCGCGGAGAATGCCGCGCTTCGTGCCCAGTGCCTTGTCGAAGGCCTGCCCGAGGACGATGCCGACGTCTTCGACCGTGTGGTGCTGGTCGACGTCGAGGTCCCCGTGGGCCTTGAGCCTCAAGTCGAAACCGCCATGGTGCGCGAAGAGCTCGAGCATGTGATCGAAGAAGCGGATGCCGGTCGAAACCTGGTATCGACCGTGGCCTTCAATTACCAGCGCCACCTCGATTTGCGTTTCCTTGCTCGATCTCCGAATGGATGCCTTTCTCATTGTCGTGATGCCCCCTGCGCCAGGCCCAGTTTGCCGATTGTTTCCTGCAAGGCTGCGAGCAGGCGTTCCGTGTGTTCGTGCGGACCCAGCGTGATGCGCACACAGCCTTCGCATCCGTAATCACTGGAGCGGTCGCGGACAAGGATTCCATGCCTGCGCATTTCCGGAACAAACTCGCGCGAAGCGATCCGCGCGAGCACGAAATTCGCCTGACTCGGCCAATAGGGAATCCCTGCGCTTGCGTAGAAACCTTCCAGATGCGTGCGACCGTCACAAACCTCACTGACGTACTGGCGGACATAATCTTCATCGGCGAGAGCGTCAGGCAGGCATGCCAGCGCGACCGCATTCACGTTATAGGGTGAACTAACCAGGCGGACATCGTGCAATTGGTCAGCGGCGCCGAGAAGAACGCCGATCCGTAAGCCCGCGAGTCCGTAAGCTTTCGAAAATGTTCGCGCGACGAAGACGTTGGGCAACTGTCGCCAGGCAGTGACGAGGGTTTGGCCGCAGAACTCGAAGTAGGCTTCATCGACGAGCAAAGCCGCGTTAGGCGCGGCGTCAGCGATTGCAAGAAGATCTTCTCGCGCTGTCACTGCCCCGGTGGGATTGTTCGGATTTGCGATGGCAATCAAGTGTGTTCGTGGACTGATGCGCCGCAACACCTCCTGCGTGGGGAAACGGAAATTCTCGCCCGCAGGGATGCTGACGACCAGAGCGCCCGTGGCCGCTGCATAAATTGGATACATTGAAAACGTGGGGGCGACGATCAGCGCTTCATCGCCCGGTTCGAGATACGTTTCGCACAGCAGGTGAATGGCTTCGTCGACGCCGTTGGTCAGGAGCAGCTCTGTCGGCTTCACACCAAGAAAACCGGCGACTGTGGCTTCAAGCGGCTCGCGCTCGGGATAACGCGCGAGCGCTTCGAGATCCAGCCTGCGGAGTCGTTCGAGCACGCATGGCGAGCAGCCTACGGTGTTTTCGTTGAAATCGAGGCGCAAACCTTCGCGTCCACCAAGCGGCGGATGATATGCAGGCAATGCGCGCACCGCCTCTCGCGCCTTAAGCATGAGCGCTCCTGACGCGAATCGAGTGGGCGTGCGCTTTCAGGCCCTCGGTTTCCGCCAGCGATTCGACAGTCTTGCCGATGCGCTGCAAGCCGGCCGATGACAACTCCTGTACGGTGATGACCTTTACGAAGTCGAGTACGCTTAACCCGCCGCGGAATCGTGCCTGCCCAGCCGTCGGCAGCACGTGATTCGGGCCGGATGCGTAGTCGCCTGCCGCTTGTGGAGAATAGTCTCCGACAAACACCGAACCGGCATTTTCGATGAAGGGAAGATCGTCTTTAGGGACGGTAATGTGTTCCGGCGCCAGCCCGTTCGCCCATTCGCGGGCTTGCTCCTTCGAAGACGCCAGAAGGATCGCGCCGCTCCTCTGCAAGGACCGGCGCGCGATGTCGTTGTCTCTTGTCAGGGCTGCGACTTCGCTAGCAACAGCCTTGGCCTGCGGGCGACTGGTCGTGATGAAAATGGAAATTGCGTCCGGATCGTGCTCAGCTTGCGAGGCCAGATCGGAGGCAATGAATGCCGGCTTGCCCGAATCGCTGAGAACCACCGCTTCCGTGGGCCCCGCAAGAAAATCAATCGCGCAATCGAACGACACGAGCTTCTTGGCGGCGGTGACGTAGGCATTGCCCGGTCCGACGATCTTGTCGACGCGCGCAATGCTGTCGGTCCCGTAGGCGAGGGCAGCGATGGCGTGGGCGCCGCCCACTCGATAGAACTCGCTTACGCCGAGCATCGAGGCAGCGGCCAGAACCTCGAGAGACGGGTGGGGCGAGACAACCCGTATGTTCTTCACGCCCGCCACCCGAGCGGGAATGACCGTCATGAGCAGAGTCGAAACCAACGGATGCCGTCCACCGGGCACGTAGCAACCGACCGATTCGAGCGGACGTACGAGCTGTCCCAGACAGATTCCATCCCGTTGCCGCATCCAGGCGGCCGGCTTCTGCCACTCGCAGAAGCGCCGGATGTTGGCGGCGGCCTGCCGAAGTGAGCGGCTCAGCTGTGGAGTGAGGAAATGTACTGCCGCTTCAATCTCGGCCTGCGAGACGCGCAACGCCTGGTGCCGCTCCAGGCTATCCCATTTCTGCGCGTAGCGGCGGAGCGCGCGATCACGGCCGCGGCGCACGCTGTTGACGATCCGGCGCACGCCCGGTTCGAGAGATGAAAGTTCCGTCCCACGCCGCGAAAGGCGCTCCACGGCCGCTGCAGCAGCGCGTCCGCTGAGCACGCGCATCACATCACCACCTTATTGAGCGGATATTCGACAATGCCCTGTGCCTGCGCCTCTTTCAGTCGCGGGATCACCTCCCAGGCCAGCGATTCCTCGATCACGGTATTCACCGCGAGCCACTCGTCGTCGCTCAATGTGGAAATCGTAGGTTTCTTCAGTGCCGGAAGAACCGCCAGCACCGCGCCAAGATTTTCTTTGCGCACGTTCAGCATCAGTCCGACGCGGTCTTGCGCTTCCATCGCGCCACGCAGCATGAGCGCGAGGTTGTCGATCTTGCGGCGCTTACAGGCGTCGCTGTAGGAGGGTTGGTTGGCGATGACCTGGGTGTTCGATTCGAGTATGGTTTCGAGAATCCGGAGGCGGTTGGCTTTGAGTGAACTGCCGGTTTCCGTGACCTCAACGATCGCATCGGCGAGCATGGGCGGTTTCACTTCCGTCGCGCCCCAGGAGAACTCAACGCGGACGTCGACGCCCTTGCTCGAGAAGTAGTTGCGTGTCACGTTGACGAGTTCCGTGGCGATCGTCTTTCCGGCAAGATCCTCGGCGTGCTGAAAGGGCGAGTCGTCGGGAGCCGCGAGCACCCATCGCACTTTGCCGCGGCTGCGCTTTGCATAAATGAGGTCGGTCACCGTCACGACCTCGAGGCCGCTTTCGATGACCCAATCGAGGCCAGTCAGACCGGCGTCGATCGCTCCGTGCTCGACATAGCGAGCCATCTCCTGCGCGCGGATCAGCATGCAATCAATTTCGGGATCCGCGGTGGCGGCGAAGTAGGAGCGGCCATTGGTGTAGACGGGCAGACCGGCGCGGCCGAAGAGTTCGAGCGTTGCTTCCTGCAGGCTGCCCTTGGGAATGCCGATACGGAGTTTCATCGCGCCTCCGATGGGGCGGGCAGGGATTCGGCCGAAGCAGGAATCGCTTCGGTGAAGCAGGATCGCGTACCTTTGTGGCAGACGACTCCCGCTCCTTCGACTTCGACCTGCACGAGAATCGTGTCGCGGTCGCAGTCGGTATGGGCTGAGATCAGCCGCAGACGGTTGCCGGAACTCTCGCCCTTGGTCCAGAGTTCGTTGCGAGTCCGGCTGAAGAAGGTCACGTATCCAGCCTGGAGCGTGCGCTCAAACGCCGCGCGATTCATGAAGCCAACCATCAGAACTTCGCCGTTCTGCCGGTCCTGCACGACTGCGGGCACCAGGCCGCCCATTTTGTCGAAATCAAGTTGTGAGCTCATTGGGACATCCTTCCGCCAGAAAACAAAAAGCCCGCTGCGCGGCGATCGCGTCAGCGGGCTGTATCTCTAAGGAGCGTTACGCTATCTCAGGCACGCACCTCCCGCCGACGCGCAATGCGCGTGATGGTGATGGCGGTGATGGCGATGAGACAACATGTAATGAACAACCCTACGCCGTCCGGAGGAGCAGGGTCAACCAGAACCACCAAGCGCGACGTTTCATTTTTTGAATCGGAACCATTCAAATTTCCGATAGTTACGTTTTCGTCATCCCCGTCAACTATAATCACGCTCAACGTATGGACTTTGATCAACTCGTGACGTTCCTGGAGGTCGCGAAGCTCGGCAGCTTCTCGCGGGCGGGACAAAAGGTGTTCCGATCGCAGTCGGCCGTCAGCGCGCAGATTCGCCAGTTGGAACAGGAATACGGGGACCGTCTGCTGGACCGGTCCGGCAAGGATGTGACTCTTACTCCGGCGGGGCGTGTGTTGCTCGCCTATGCGGAGCGGCTGACCCAGTTGCGCGACGAATCGAAACTGGCGGTGGCGGATCATGGCTCCGCTCCCCGTGGAGAACTCGTGGTCGGCGCCAACGAAGCCACATGCCTCTACGTTCTGCCCGATGTTTTTGCCAAGTATTGTCATCTGCATCCGGACGTGAAGCTGAGCATTTACCGGAATTTCAGTTACAAGATCGTCGAGAAGCTCGAGAACGGAACCATCGACGTCGGCGTCGTAACGCTGCCGGTGAAGTCGGCCAAGTTGAAAACCGCGCCGATCTATCGCGATCAGCTCATGTGGATGGTCCATCCACAGAATCCGCTGGGCAAGCAGGACACGATTTCCCTGGACGAGATCGCCCGGGAGCCCATGCTATTGCCGAAGACCGGCTATACACGGCGTCTCATGGACAAACTCCTGCGGCCGTACGAATCGCAGTTGCAGGTGCGGATGGAACTGCCGAGTGTCGGCATGATCAAGAGTTTCGTCGCAGCAGGACTCGGGGTGTCGCTGATCAGCGCCAGCTTCGCGCGGGACCAGGTGCTGGCCGGACGCGTGAAGCTTATCGCGCCGAAAGAGAAGGAATTGTGGCGGGAACTGGGGCTGGCCTACCGTCGCGATCGCACGCTCACGCAGGCGGCGCGCACTTTCATCACGTCCGTGCGGCAGCTGGGCGCCACGACACGATAGAAGAGTGGCTGGGGACGGCCGTACCCGTCATCATTCGGTGTCACGATCGCCAGTCGCCCTTTTCGCTCTTGACATCCGTCCCCGGGCAGGGGATCATTGAATAACTATTCACTATTGTGGATAATTATGCGTTATGACGAAACTTGCCCGACACAAGGCCATCCTTGAAATCGTACAGCATGCCCCGGTTGCCAGCCAGGAGGATCTCCAGCGCGCCCTGCATCGCCGTGGGTGCGACGTGGGGCAGGCGACGCTCTCGCGCGACATTCACGAGCTGAACCTGGTGAAAACGGGCGAGGGGTATGCCCGCCTGAAGAGCATTCCCGCGCCCGAACCCGCTTTGCCACCGGTGTCGCGCCTGGTGCGGGAGTTTGTCCTCGATGTGCGGCCCGCGCAGAACCTTTTGGTTATCAAGACAGCCGTGGGGAGCGCGCAGCCGGTGGCGGCCGCGCTGGATGCCGAGAACTGGCCCGAAACCGTGGGATCGATCGCGGGAGATGACGCGATCCTGATCGTGTGCCCGGACCAGAAATCCGCGAGCCGGCTGGCGGGGCGGATTCGGGAGATGTTGAGTTGATGGGGTCCAAACTGAAAACTGCAGTCCTGGGAGCGACGGGATATTCCGGCCAGGAACTGGCTCGGCTGCTGGCGAGGCATTCGCGCGTTGCGCTGCCTCTGCTCATGCGGCGAGGCGCGGCGGGTTCGGGGGAAGCCTCGGACAGCCTGTTTCGCGGCAGCAACGGACATTTCCCGGTGCGGCAGTTTTCATGGGAAGCAATCGAGAAGCAGGGAACGGAGCTGCTTTTTCTGGCGACACCACATGCTGTGTCTCGCAGCCTGGTTCCGGAGGCGATCGAGCGCGGCTTGCGCGTGGTCGATCTGAGCGGAGCGTGGCGGTTGAAGCAGGAGGAACATCGCGCCATCTATCAATTCAAAGATGAGAATGCCGCGCAGGCAGCCCGGCTTGATGCGCAGGCCGTGTACGGATTGCCGGAGCTAAACGGGAAGTGCATTCCAGGGGCGGCTCTGGTGGCCAATCCCGGCTGCTATGCCACTTCAGTCATTCTGGGGCTCGCGCCTCTCATGAGGGCCAACCTGGTGGATCGCGAGCGCGGCGTCATTTCAGATTCGAAGTCGGGCGTTTCCGGCGCGGGCAAGGAGCCGACCGCGCGCACGCATTTCGTTTCCGTGGCTGACAATCTTTCCGCATACGCGGTGTTCGGGCACCGCCACACGGGAGAAATCCTGGAGCAACTCGGACTTCAGACGAGCCAGTTCATTTTCACTCCGCATCTTCTGCCGATCCCTCGCGGGATCCTGTCGACGATCTACGTGCACCTGAAGAAGAAGTCAACCGGGGCCGAAGTGGAGTCCCGCTTCCGCGAGTTCTATCAGGGAAAGCGTTGGGTGCGCATACTTGCAGCTTCCAAGTTGCCGGAGATCTCGTATTCCTTGCACACCAATTATTGCGATATTGGATTTTCTCTTGCTCCTGACGGCGAGCGCCTGGTGATCGTGTCGTGCCTCGACAATCTGCTCAAAGGCGCTGCCGGCCAGGCCGTGCAGAACATGAATCTGATGTACGGCTGGAAAGAAGAGGAGGGGCTGGCATGAAAGTCGTCGTCAAGATCGGTGGCGCGGCCCTGGAGGATAAGTTGATCCTGCAGAAGTGCGCGCATTCGGTAGTCGAGATGGCTCAGGACGGTCATCAGGTCGCGGTGGTCCACGGTGGTGGAAGCGCACTTACGCGCACCTTGAAGCTGCTGGGCAAGAAGAGCGATTTCATCAACGGCCTGCGCGTAACCGATGCGGAAACCCGCGATGTCGCTCTGATGGTGCTGGCGGGAATCGTGAACAAAAGTCTGGTGGCGGCGATCGCGCTGGCTGGACATCCTGCAGTCGGCCTTTGTGGCGGGGACGGCGGAGCCTTCCGTGCCCGCAAGAAACAGGACATGGAACACGATCTCGGATTTGTGGGTGAAATCTGTTTTTCCGAGCCGCGGTGGATTCGAGCTATCTGGACCGAGGGCGGCATTCCCGTTCTCTCGTCGGTCGCACTGGGCAGCGATGGGCAGTACTACAACGTCAATGCCGATCAGATGGCCGCGGCATGCGCGATCGCATGCCAGGCTGACGCGCTCATCTTTCTCACGGACGTGCCGGGCGTGAAACAGGCCGATGGCTCAGTCATTCCGTGGCTGAACACGAAAGACGTTGCCGGGCTGGTGCAAGGGTCCGTGATCAGCGGCGGCATGCTGCCGAAGCTCGAAGCCTGCACCAACGCCCTGAAGCATGGCGTAGGGCGCGTGCGCATATTGCCCGCGGCGCAGGCAGAGATCCTGCCGCAGTTCTATTTCACCAAACTGGAGTACGGCACCGAGGTTCTCAAGGCATGAACCAGCCTTCTCAGCACGATGAGGAGGCCCATGCGCACGCGTGAAGCCACATTGCCCGATGGGGAGCAGATCCATGCACTGATCTCGGCCTACTCCGGCGACGGGACGCTGCTGCCGCGCACGTTGGCCGAGATCTGCGAGAATGTCCGCGACTTCGTCGTGCTGGAGCACGATGGGAAGATCATCGGCTGTGGCGCGCTCCATCTCTATGGCCTCCATCTGGCGGAAATCCGCTCGATCACCGTCGATCCGAAGCAGCAGACCAAGGGGGGAGGCCGCCGGCTCGTGAAAGCTCTCCTGGCACAGGCCGAGAAGCATCAGGTGACATGCGTGTGCCTGTTTACGCGGATTCCCGAATTCTTCGCGCGCCTGGGATTCACGATCGCGTCGCATCAGGATTTGCCCGACAAGATTCACAAGGACTGCTACAAGTGCCCGCGTCTGCACTATTGCGATGAAGTCGCCATGATTCGCGGAAGCGTGCCTCGCTTTGCGATTCTGCCGCCGCCTACGAACTGGCTGAAGATTCAGGCATGACACAAATACGGCGCACTCCGGAACCAATCCTGATGCCGGCCGGGTTCTCGTTCGCGTCGCTCCCTGCCGGGATCAAGGTCAGCGGCCGGCCCGACCTGGCGCTTGTCGAAGCAGCGGATTCGAACGCGGCGGCGCTCTTCACGAAGAACCGGGTAGTGGCTGCGCCGGTGGAGGTTGGCCGAGCGTCGTTGTGGCGTAGCGGCGGCCATGTGCGCGTTCTCATCGTCAATTCAGGCAATGCCAATTGCGCGACGGGGCCAGAGGGTCGACGGGCCTGCAAACGGATATGCCGCGAGACAGGCAAGCTGCTTGGCGCCAAACCGACGGAGGTGTTCCCATCCTCTACGGGTATCATCGGAGTCCCATTTCCGGTGGAGAGAGTCCTCGCCAAGCTTCCTGAACTCATCGCGTCGAAGAGTCAGTCGGAAACAGCCGCGCAGGGTTTCGCGGACGCCATCATGACCACCGATACGCGCCCCAAGATCGCTTCCGCGCGGTTCGAGACAGCAGGGAAGACGGTGACGGTACTAGGCATTGCCAAGGGCTCGGGTATGATCCATCCGAATCTCGCAACCATGCTCGTGTACCTGTTTACCGACATCGTGGCAAGCGCCCGTGACTTGCGTTTCTTACTGCGGGAGGCGTGTGACCAGTCTTTCAATTCCATGTCGGTGGACGGCGACACGTCCACAAACGACACGGTTCTGCTGCTGGCGAGCCAGCGAAGCGGAGTGAGCCTGGGGAAGGGTAACGGGCGGAAGCGGTTTGCCGGTGCCTTGAACGCCGCCTGCCAATCTCTGGCAGAGCAGATTGTGAGCGATGGCGAAGGCGCACAGCACGTGATCCGTCTTTTTATCGAGCAGGCAGGGAGCCAGGAAGAAGCTAGGCAGGTTGCGCGGGCGATTGCCCATTCGGCGCTGGTGAAAACCGCGTGGGCGGGGGCGGACCCGAACTGGGGACGCATTCTGGCGGCGGCCGGCTACAGCGGTGTCCAGCTGGATCCGGGCAAAATTCGAATCCATATCGCGGACCAGATGGTGTGCCGCCATGGCGAAGCTCATCCCTTCGATGAGAAGCGAGCGCATGATGCGCTGGCGCAGCCGGAGTGCGACGTTCGCGTTCTGTTGGGACGCGGAAAAAGCAGCATCCGGTTCCTGACCACCGATCTGACGGCTGAGTACGTGCGGATCAACGCCGACTACTCGACCTAGCGCGGACTCCCCGAAATGCACGTACCCAGCCGCGACCGGCTTGAGCCGTCACGGGCGGTTAGTCCGCGACGGTCTCCCCATGAGTCAGCCGGCGATCGAGTGCCGCAGGCTGATCCACCCATTCCAGGAATGGGGGAAGTCACGCTGCCTTCTGCCGCGGCGGCGGGAATTCTTTCTGCCCCTTTGCGCCCGCGGCCATGAATCGCCACATCGACGCGACCGCGAGGTACAGGCTCGCCAGCAATGAAACGTAACCGCCGAGACCCAGCGAGATCCTGTTCACAACATGTTGGGCCTGGACTGCACCATCCGAGCGGGGGAATCCCCCGCCGGTTGCATTCGCGAGAACGCCATAAATTGCGATTCCGGCGCCCACGACGAAAAGGAGCGGCAGCAGCCCACCGAACTGGGCCGCCTTTCTGTTCCACAGGTGACGGAGGAATGGCCCGGCAACGGCGGCGATCGCCAAGGCGCCGTAGATTCCGGCGTCGAGGTTACCGCGCTGGTCCATCAGGTCCGGAGTTCCGTTGCGTGCCAGCAACCCCAACAGGTCCCAGAACGAGAAATTCAGCTTTCCCAGGTACGAAACATGCACGGAGTAGGCGGTCAGGTACCACCACGCAAACACCAGCACCGCAGTGGCGGTTATTGTTGGCAGGTCCACCCTGAATCGTGGCGAGGGCAGGGACTTTTCGCTTTGTGCCAGCGCTTTGGCTGCCTCCCAGCGCTCTTGCTCGAGCCGCGAATCGGGCACAACCGCAATGCCGATCACTTGTTCGTTGGTGTCGAACTCGACCTCAACCGTGAGACCCGGTCGTGGCAGCGCATCCGACCGCCACACGCCGTCTGGCATGAAGTGAAATTGCCGGCCTTCCACCATCAAGAGCCCGGGACCAACCCGTGGATCGCGCACGACCTTGCCCCGCTTTTTCACTGTCCCGGCACTCCTGTCCCAGGTAAATCGGTAATTTGCGGTTGAAGACCGCGACCACGGATGCTAATATGCGTGCGCTGTGGGGACACCTCTCACTGCACCCCTCCCCAGATCGACTCACGAATCACTACGCATTGCGTAAACTGTCGGGAAAAACAGTCATGCCCTTGCCCAATCGTCTTCGACTGCGCCGTATCGGTCAGGAGCGATCAATACCGCAGGAAAGACGCGCTCTCGATGATTTGTTCAGCGTGACGTACGAAGAACTGCGCCGCCTGGCATCGAGTGTGAAGCGCGGCGACCAGAGCGCCACGCTCAGCCCGACTGCGCTGGTCAACGAAGCGTGGTTGAAACTGGCCAATTCTCCGCGTTTTGCCTCGACATCGCGGCTTCATTTCAAGCGAATCGCTGCTCGCGCCATGCGCCAGGTTCTGGTCGAGGCGGCTCGACGCCGCAATGCCGGGAAGCGCGGGGGCCCGGATGCCGCGGTGGTTCCGCTGGACGAGTCCAAGGACGGGCTGGCATGGGCAGCGGAAGACGTATTGGCGCTGGACCGCGTCCTCGATGAGTTGGCTCGGGTTGAGCCGCGCCAGGCCATGATGATCGAGAGCCGCTTCTTCG
>Ga0335084_10000163_pt1 | contig 48469 bp, 52 predicted proteins | sample Lox_Sample_44_FD_206721 | JGI IMG/M metagenome (GOLD analysis project Ga0335084, IMG submission 206721) | Soil microbial communities from Loxahatchee National Wildlife Refuge, Florida, United States - Lox_Sample_4.4 | ecosystem: Environmental > Terrestrial > Soil > Wetlands | place: USA...
GAGCGTGACCTCGGGCTTCGGGCTCAGCCGCGCCAGCTCGACGAGCGGCGTGTTGCCGACTAATGCGAGGAGCCCCGACGTGTCCGTTCTAGCCACGGCCCAGGGACTGTCCCCGGGACATGGCGCCTCCGGCCATGGCCGGAAGCAGGACGATCTGCGAGCCCTCGCCGACGGGCGTGTCCAGGCCCTGCCTGGTGCGGACGTCCTCGCCCTCGACGTAGACGTTCACGAACGGCGCGAGCTCGGCGTCGCCCTCGAGCAGCTGCCCGCGAAGCGCAGGAAACCGGCTCATCAGGTCGTCGAGCAGCTCGCGCACCGTGCCGCCGCGAGCCTCGACCTCGCGTGCGCCCTCGGTCTCGCCGCGCAGCGTCGGCGGGATGCGGATCGTGCTCAGTGCCCGACCCCTGCGCAGAACTCGACGTAGTCGACGTAGTCCATGATCGACGGGTCCTCGCCGCACACCGGGCAGGCGGGATCGCGCCGGAGCTTCATCTCCTGGAACTCGCCCGAGAGCGCGTCGTAGAGCAGCAGCCGGCCGATCAGCGGGTCGCCGATCCCGAGCGCGAGCTTGAGCGCCTCGGTGGCCTGGATCGAGCCGATCACGCCCGGCAGCACGCCGAGCACGCCGCCCTCGGCGCAGCTGGGCGCGAGCTCGGGCGGCGGCGGCTGCGGGAACAGGCAGCGATAGCACGGGCCCGAGCCGGGCTTGAAGACCGTCACCTGGCCCTCGAAGCGGAAGATCGAGCCGTGCACGACCGGGATGTCGTGCCAGACAGAGGCGTCGTTGACGAGGTAGCGGGTCGGGAAGTTGTCGGCGCCGTCGACGATCACGTCCCAGCCGGGCTCGAGGATTCGCTCGATGTTCTCCGAGGTCAGGCGTTCGCGGAACGCCACCACCTCGACGTCCGGGTTCAGGCCCTCGATCCGGCGGCGCGCCGAGTCGGTCTTGGGCTCCCCGAGCGAGTCGGTCGAGTGCGCGATCTGCCGCTGGAGGTTCGTCTCGTCGACGACGTCCGCGTCGACGATCCCCAGGCGCCCGACGCCAGCGGCCGCGAGATAGAGCGAGGCCGGCGATCCCAGCCCGCCCGCCCCGATCAGCAAGATCCGCGAGTCGAGCAGCTTGAGCTGTCCCTCCTCGCCGACCTCCGGGATCAGGAGGTGGCGGCTGTAGCGCGTCTGCCGCGCGGGACCGAGCGTCCGGGGGAGCTCGGTGGGGAGGCCGTTCCGCTGCCAGTCGACGTAGCCGCCCGCGAGCGAGACCGGGCGCTCGTAGCCGAGCTCGGCGAGCGTCTTCGCGGCGAACGCCGAGCGGTTGCCCGCGGCGCAGTAGATGACGAGCGGCTGCGAGCGGTCGGGAGCGGCGTTCTCGATCCGCGACTCGAGGTTCCCGCGCGGCACGTGGACGGCGCCGGGGATCCGGCCCTGCGCCCACTCGTCCGGCTCGCGCACATCGACGAGCAGCGCGCCCTCGGCGAGCATCGCCTGAGCGGCGTTCGCGTCGACCTCCTCGATCGAGGCGCGCGCGGACTGGAGCAGCTCACGGTACGTCGGCATCGCTTTCGATTGTATAGCGGCCGGTCAAGCCCGCCGCGCGCGGCTATCTTCTCGAGGTGAGTCCCCGGGGGCGCGTCTTCATCCTGGTCATGCTCGCGGCGGTCGTCGCCTCGGGGGTCGTCGTGATCGGCGTGCTCGCGACGCGGAGCGACGTGCCGTCCGTCAAGCCGCGCACCGGCTCGCCGCCGATCGCGCTCGACCTCGGCCTCCGCACCGACACTGAGGCGCGCCAGCTCGAACGGGCCGAGATCCTCTACGACCGCGCACACCAGCCGAAGAGCGCCGCGAGGATCTTCGGCCGCTACTCCTCGCTGGAGGCGCAGGTCGGCTCGGCGATCGCCGCCTGGCCGAGCGGAACGCTCGCCCGCCTGCAGACGCTCTCCGCGGAGTACCCGCGGAGCGCGCTCGTCGCGCTCCACCTCGGCCTCGCGCTCTACTGGTACCGGCGCGACGCCGACGCAGTCCAGGCGTGGCGGTCGGCCGAGGCGCTCCAGCCGGACTCGTTCTACGCCGTCCGCGCGGCCGACTTCCTCCACCCGCGCTTCGCACCGGGGCTCCCGGACTTCGTGCCGTCGACGGTGCCGCCGACCCGCATCCGCGCGCTGCCGCCCGCACAGCGCGTCGCGGCGCTCGCCGCGGCGGCACGCACCGGAGGGGCGAACGCGAAGCTCCTCTACGGCGCCGCCCTCCAGCACCTGGATCGGCCGCGCTCGGCGGAGAAGCAGTTCGCGGCCGCGGCGCGCAGGGCCCAGAACGACCCGGACGCGCACGTCGCCGCCGCGGTCGGGCTCTTCGACAAGGACGACCCCTCGGCCGCGTTCGGTCGGCTCGGCCCGCTGGTGCGCATCTTCCCGCACGCGCCGACCGTCCGGTTCCACCTCGGGCTGCTGCTCCTCTGGATCGGCCAGGTCGACCGCGCCCGCGCGGAGCTCCGACAGGCCCACGACGAGAGCCCGGACTCCACGATCGGCAGGCAGGCCGCCTCCTATCTCTCTGCCCTGCGCATGGTTGGGACCCCCTGACCGCGAAATGAGCCGTTCGGCCTATTGGCATCCGTCCGGTGCTCATGAGAGAGTTCCGCATCCGCAACGGCGCGTGCCGACCGTCACAAAGCCCAGAGAGGAGCCGCTGTGAGTAGTCCGGGGGAGCGGGTCAGGTCGATGAGCCTCGCCGAAGTGCTCGAGACCGACGAGGTGAAGGGGTTGCTGGAGAGCGGGCGCGAGTCGGGGTCGCTCACGACGGACGAGATTGCGCTCGCGCTCGGAGGTCTGGAGCTCGACGCCGCGCAGATCGACGACGTCTACCACGCGCTCGAGGAGCAGCAGATCGACGTGGTCGACGACGGCGTCGAGGCGGAGGACGAGACCGGCGAGCGCAGCCCCGAGCCGGAGGCGCGCGAGATCACGACCGACTCATTGCAGCTCTTCCTGAAGGACATCGGCAAGGTCGACCTGCTCACCGCGGCGCAGGAGGTCGAGCTCGCGAAGCGGATCGAGCGCGGCGAGCACCGCGCGAAGCAGGAGATGGTCGAGGCGAACCTGCGGCTCGTCGTCTCGATCGCCAAGAAGTACCGCAACCAGGGTCTGCCGTTTCTCGATCTGATCCAGGAGGGGACGATCGGCCTCGTCCGCGCCGCCGAGAAGTTCGACCACCGCAAGGGCTTCAAGTTCTCGACCTACGCGACGTGGTGGATCAGACAGGCCGTCGCCCGCGCGCTGGCGGACAAGGCGCGGACGATCCGGATGCCGGTGCACATCGTCGAGAAGCTGAACAAGATCGTCCGCTCGGAGCGCAAGCTCCGCGCCGAGCTCGGGCGTGAGCCGACCGCTGTGGAGATCGCGGCCGACGTCGAGTTGCCGACGGACGAGGTCGAGCAGATCCGCCGGAGCTCGCAGGCGCCGGTCTCGCTGGAGAAGCCGGTCGGCGACGAGGAGGAGTCGGAGTTCGGGCACTTCCTCACCGACGAGAGCGAGCCGCTGCCGGAGGAGGCAGCGGAGGTCGAGCTGCGGAAGGCGACGTTGCAGCGGGTGCTGTCGACGCTCAGCGTCCGCGAGCAGCGCGTGCTCGAGCTGCGCTACGGGCTCAACGGCGAGCACCCGTGCACGCTCGACGAGGTCGGCCGCGCGTTCAACGTCACGCGCGAGCGGATCCGCCAGATCGAGAACCAGAGCCTGAAGAAGCTGCGGGCCCTCGCGGACGCGGTCGTGTTCCGCGACGTTGCTTAAACGCGCTACGCGCTAACCCGTGCAGACTCCGCGGCCCCTTTCGGGGCCGCTCCGCTGCACGCTGGGTGGAGCCAAGCTGCCGCATAGACTCCGCCCTTGTGTCTGCGCCTTGGTTCGATGAGCTCGCCGAGCTGATTCGCATACCCAGCGTCAGCGCCGATCCCGAGCGGGCTGACGATGTCGCCCGTGCGGCCGAGTGGCTCGCCGGGTTTGTTCGCGGCGCCGGCGGCGAGGCCGAGGTCGTCGCGACCGACACGCAGCCGCTGATCGTCGGCCACCTGTCCGCCTCGGCCGTTTCCGGGGGACAGCCCCTCGGTCGTGTCCCGACGGTACTGGTCTACGGGCACGTGGACGTGCAGCCGCCGGATCCGCTCGAGCTCTGGGAGTCCGACCCGTTCACGCTCGAGCAGCGCGGCGACTGGCTCTACGGCCGCGGGGTCGCCGACGACAAGGGCCAGCTCTACCTCCTCGTGAAGGCGGCCGCCGAGCTCGCGGCGGCCGGCGAGCTGCCGGTCGACGTGCGCGTCGTCTGCGACGCCGAGGAGGAGACCGGCGGCCACCAGGTCGTCGACTTCCTCGCCGCGGACGAGCACGGCGCCGACGTCGCGGTGATCTTCGACAGCGGCATGACCACGCGCGGCCTGCCCGAGTTCGCGATCGCTACGCGCGGGCTCGTCTACTTCCACCTCACGCTTCGCACCGGCACGCGCGACCTGCACTCGGGGCTCTTCGGCGGCGCGGCGCTGAACGCCGTCCACGCGCTGATGCACACGCTCGCCGCCGTGCAGTCCCGGGACGGGCGCCTGCCGGAGCCGCTGCGCGAGGGGATCGCACCGCCGACCGAGGCGGAGAAGGCCGCGTGGGCCGAGCTCGTGCCGGGCGAGGCGATGCTCTCCGACGCCGGAGCTCAGCCGGTCGACGAGCGCGCGGCCGAGGAGTTCTACCCGCGCACGACCGCCGAGCCGTCGCTCGACGTGAACGGGATCGCCGGTGGCTCGCCGGTGCTCCAGAAGACCGTGCTTCCGGTGGAAGCCGAGGCGAACCTCTCGATTCGCCTCGCGCCGGGCCAGGACGTCGAGACGATCGCGGCCGCCGTCGAGCGGCTCCTCCGCAAGGCCGCCCCGGAAGGCGCCGAGCTCGAGGTGACCCGCCTCTCGTCCGCCGAGGCCGGCCTGGTGCCTCCGGACAGCCCCGCGGTCCAGCTCGCGCTCGACGCGTTCGAGCGAACGTGGGGCCGGCGTCCGCTGCTCGTGCGCTCGGGTGGGACGCTCCCCATCGTCCCGGCGCTCGTTGCGAAGGGGATCCCGACGATCATCACGGGTTTCGCGACACCCGAGAGCAACATTCACTCGCCGAACGAGCGGCTGCTCGCCGAGTACGTTCCGCTCGGGCTCGAAACTGCGCGCGAGCTCTTCCGCGCGCTCGCCGCGCTGAGCGCCTAAGGCGCCGCTTGACGGCGCCTTGGGTTACGTGACCGAAACTGGTTCCGGCTCGCAGTCGACGAGCCAGGCGTGGCCGAAGCGGCGCATCTCCTCGATGATCGGGAGCAGCGCCTCACCCTTGTCGGTCAGCTCGTACTCGACCCGCGGCGGCGACTCCGGGTAGCTGCGGCGCGCGAGGATGCCCTCGTGCTCGAGCGCGCGCAGGCGGTCGGAGAGCGTTCTCGGGCTGATCCCGAGGCAGGAATGCTCGAGCTCGGTGAAGCGCCGCGGCCCCTCGGAGAGGTCGTGCACGAGCACCGCCGTCCACTTGGCGCCGAGGATCTCGGCGCAGGCGGCGACCGAACAGGTCGAGTCGTGGACCGGGTTCATCGTGCGCATGTGTGTTCGCATCGTAACGAGGCCGGGCGGGAACGAGTAGGCTCGACGCCCGTGACAGAGCTCGACAGGGAGCTCCAGGAGCGCATCGACGAGCCCGCCTCCGCCGAGGCCGTGCAGGAGACGCGCCTCACGCCCGCGGAGGCGACCGCCCAGATGCGGATCAACGTGCCTGCGCAGCGGAACCGCAAGCTGCGCACGATCCTCGAACGCGTCAACGCCGACGAGGGGCTCAAGGCCTGGTGGCACGTAGCGAACGTCAACGCCGTCAAGCGGCTCGGGATCAACGATCACTCCTGGGTGCATATCCAGATCGTGGCCAACATCGCGCTCCGCCTCCTGCGCCTGCTCGCGAAGCGGGGCGTCGAGCCGGCGATGGTTGCCGACTACGACCTGGAGCGCGACGACGCCGAGGTGGTCGTCGTGCTCGGCGCGCTGCTGCACTGCGTCGGGATGGCCGTGCACCGCGACCGACACGAGGACTGGAGCCTCTTCCTCGCAGAGCCGAAGGCCCGCGAGCTGCTCGAAGGCGTCTACGAGGAGCCGGTGCTGACAGTGGTCGTCAGCGAGGTGCTGCAGGCGATCACGAGCCACCGCGAGTCAGGCCGTCCGCTGACGCTCGAGGCGGGGATCGTCCGAGTAGCCGACGCACTCGACATCGAGGAGGGCCGCTCGCGGATCCCGTTCGAGCGCGGGAGCGTCTCGATCCACTCGATCTCGGCGGCCGCGATCGACGAGGTCGTGATCTCCGAAGGCACGGAGCGGGCCGTCCTGGTCGAGGTCAAGATGAACAACTCGGCCGGCCTCTACCAGGTCGACGAGCTCCTGAAGGCGAAGCTGCACGGCTCGGGCCTGGAGCCGTACGTCGAGGTCGTAGCCCGCATCGACACGGACGCCGAGAAGCGCCTCGTGCCCCTGTACCGCCTCGAGTAGCGCTACTTCGGAACCGGTTCCAGCCGGTATCCGACGCCGTACCGGGTCTGGATGAACGTGTGCTTCGAGGCGCGGTGGTCGATCTTCTCGCGCAGACGGCGGACGCAGACGTCGACCGTGCGGTCGCGGTGCGTGGCGCGGCGCCCCCAGATCCGCTGTAGCAGCTCGTCGCGGCTCGCGACCCGCCCGCGGTCGAGGGCGAGCGTGTAGAGCAAGCGGAACTCGGTCGGCGTCAGCCGCGCGTTCTCGTCGTCGACGAACGCCTGCACGGAGCGCGGGTCGATCCGGAGCTCCTCGATCACGAGCTCCTCGCCGCGGTCCTCCCGGACGCCCTGCTGTCCGCCGCGCCGCGCGACCGCCTGGACCCGCGCGACCAGCTCCTTCATCGAGAACGGCTTGACGAGGTAGTCGTCGGCTCCGATCTGCAGCGCGTGGACGCGGTCGTGCTCGGTCCCGCGGGCGCTCACGACGACGATCGGTGTCGCGATCCCCTCGGCGCGGGCCTGCTCGATCAGGCTCCAGCCGTCGAGACCCGGCAGCATCAGGTCGAGCACCAGGACGTCCGGCCGCTCGTAGCGCAGCCGCGCGAGCCCGATCTCGCCGGCACCCACCCGCATGGGCTCGAGACCATCCGCCGCGAGGTGCTGCGCCATGCCCTCGGCGATCAACTCGTCGTCTTCGACGATCAGCACCTTGGTTGCCACTGTGATACTCAGCCTAATGTCCCGATCTGAGTACGAGGGGTCCCGGTCCGAGTACGAGGAGCTGCGCGCGGGCTTCACGGCCGCGGTCTCGCACGAGTTGCGAACGCCGCTCGCGCGCCTCGTGGCGCTGCTCGAGACGGCCGAGCTCCCGAATGCCGACCTGCCCGCGCTGCTGCGGCAGGCACGCGAGGAGGTCGGGGAGATGACCGAGCTCGTGGACGACATCCTGTTCCTGAGCGAGCTCGAGCAGGGGCGCGAGGTCGTTGCGCTGGGCGAGACGGAGGCCGCGCCCGTCCTGCGCGAGGTGGTCGCCGAGTCGCGCGACCGGGCGGAGCGCGCTGGAGTGTCCCTGGAGCTCCGGCTCGCCGAGGAGGGCCTGCTCGTCCCGCTGCGCCGCCGGATGCTGCAGACGGTCGTCGAGAACCTCGTGGAGAACGCGATCCGCTACGCGGGAGAGGGCGCGACGTGCGTGATCTCGCTCGGGCGCGAGGACGGCATGGTCGTGCTCGGCGCGACCGACGACGGGGCGGGTGTCCCGGAGGAGGACGCGCCGCGGCTGTTCGAGCGCTTCTTTCGCTCCGACCGGGCGCGGACGACGCGCGGCAGCGGGCTGGGTCTGGCGATCGTCAAGCACGTGGTCGAGGCAACGGGCGGGCACGTCGAAGCCCGCGGCGCCTACGGCCGCGGGCTCGACGTGCGTTGTGCCTTCCCTGGCTAGCGATGCCTGGGCTAGGTGTGGACCCGGGCGATGGTCTTCTTGCCGGCCTGCTGCACTACCTTGGGCAGGCGCAGGAAGAGCAGCGAGTGCCCGTACGACTGGCCCTTCGTCAGGGCCCAGTTGACGAACGCCTTCAGGTCGGCAGCCTTCGAGGTCTGCAGGGGCACGATCACCCACGTGAACGTGCAGATCGGGTAGCCGTTCTTGACGCTCTTCGGTGGGTCGACGACGGAGATCGCGTTGCTCTTCGGGACCTTCTTGACCCTAGCCGAGACCGCCGCGACGGTCGAGGCGCGCGGCAGGATGAACCGGCCGGCGCGGTTCTTCATCTTCGCGATCTTGAAGTGATTCTTGTACGCGTACGCGATGTCGACGTAGGTGATGCCGCCAGGTGTCGAGCTGAGCTTCGCGGCGACGCCCGAGCTTCCCTTCGCTCCTACGCCGACCTTGAAGGCGGGCTGTGTCCCCTTACCAATCTGGGAACTGAACTGCGGGCTCACCTTCGACAGGTAGTCGGTGAAGTTGTAGCTCGTGCCGCTTCCGTCGCTTCGCCAGATCGGAACAACATCCTGGTTCGGCAGGCTCACGCCCTTGTTGATCGCGCGGATGCGCTTGTCGTTCCACTTCGTGATCTTGCCCAGATACATGTCGGCGACGATCGGCCCCGTCAGCTTGAGCCCGTAGCCGACGCCGGGGATGTTGTAGGGAATCGAGGTGGCCGCGTAGGCCCAGGGGATCTGGACGCAGCCGTGGCAGGCGGCGAACTGGTCGGTAGACAAAGGAGCGTCGCTGGCCCCGAAGTCGACCGTACGGGCCGAGATCGCTTTGATGCCGGCGCCGCTGCCGACGCCGCTGTAGTTGATGTCCGCGGCGCTGTAGTGGGTTGTCCACAGCGCCACCAGCGGCGCTACGAACGTGCTGCCTGCGCCGCTGATCGACGCCTTCTTGGAAGACGCCCCGGCGAGTCCCGTCCAGGCAGTGAGCGCGACTGCCGCCGCGCCGAGCACGACGATGAGAGCCGCGAGGCTTCGATTGCGCTTCAAGATGTTTCTCCTCTCCTGCGGGGGAACGATGTTGCGGTGTGTTCGACGTGAGGCTGCACCGGGGCGCTCGGTCCGTGGGCTGAAAGGCGGTTGGCATCCGGTAACGATCCGGTAACAACGCCCTTGGCAAGCCACGTTCGCGTTACCGTGCGCGCTCGTGAGCACCGTCACCGCGACGCAGGAGCTCGAGGGCCGGGGACGGCTGCGCGACCGGCTGGGCGACCGTCTGCTGTATCTCCTGACCTTCCTCGCCTCGCTGGCTGCGGTCGGTCTGATCGTCCTGATCGCCTGGGAGATCGTCCGCAGCGCGCACCTCGCCCTGAGCAAGTTCGGGGTCTCGTTCCTCTGGGGTACCACCTGGGACGTGAACAAGGCGACTTTCGGGGCGGCGCCCGCTCTCTACGGAACCGCGGTGACGTGCACCATCGCGATGATCATCGCCGCACCGCTCGGGATAGCGATCGCGCTCTTCCTAAGCGAGCTCGCACCACAGGGTGTGCGGGTCATCGTTGGCTCGCTGGTCGAGACCCTGGCTGCGGTCCCGAGCGTCGTGCTTGGGCTCTGGGGCATCCTCGTGCTGGGGCCGCTCGTGGCCGACCACGGGGTGCACTGGATGGACCGGTGGCTCGGCTTCATTCCGTTCTTCAACGCGGCCACGGGGGAGAACGGGGCGAGCAGCCTCTTCGTCGCCGGCCTCATCCTCGCGATCATGGTCGTCCCGATCGTCGCGAGCATCTGCCGCGAGCTCTTCTTGAGCGTGCCTCCCGAGCTCGAGGAGGCCGCGCTCGCTCTCGGCGCAACGCGCTGGGAGATGGTGCGGGGGGTGATCCTCTCCTCTTCGAAGCCGGGAATCGCGGCGGCGCTCATCCTCGGGCTCGGGCGGGCTCTCGGCGAGGCGATCGCGGTCGCCCAGGTGATCGGCGCCGGCTACTTCATCCACTGGTCGCTGTTCGGGGTCGGGGACACGCTCGCGAGCCGGATCGTGAGCCAGTACCAGGGCGCGACCACGAATCTCCAGGTGGCCTCGCTCTTCTACCTCGCCGCGATCCTGCTCGTGATCGGGCTCGTCACGAACCTGATCGCGCAGGTGATCGTCCGCCGCTTCCACGTTCAGGGGGCACGCTGATGGCCGCGCTCGAGCCTGCGCTGTCCCTCCAGGGCGACGCGCGGGTGCGCCGACGCAAGATCGCCAACCGTGTCGCGGAGGCGATTGCGACGATCGCTGCCTTGGCCGCGGTGGCCGTACTGGCGGCGGTCGTTTTCGCGGTCGCCAAGCGCGGCGCGAGCGAGCTCTCCTGGACGTTTCTGACCAGCGACCTGCCGGTGCCGTTCGCTCCGGGCGGCGGCATCGCGCCGCTGATAGTCGGCTCGGCGATCCTCGTCGGGATCGCGACAGCGATCTCGCTGCCGATTGGCGTATGCATTGCGATCTTCCTCGAGGAGTACGCCTCGCCGTGGTTGCGCTCGCCGATCCAGCTCGCCGTCGACCTGATGACCGGGTTGCCGTCGGTGATCATCGCGGTGTTCATCTTCAGCCTGCTCGTCTACGGCCACGCACAGAACGGCCTGGCCGGCTCGCTCGGGCTCGCGATCGTGATGCTGCCGCTGATCACGCGCTCGACCCAGGAGGTGCTGCGGCTCGTCCCCAGCGCGCAGCGCGAGGGCGCCTTCGCGCTCGGAGCGAGCCGCTGGCGGACGGTCGTCGGGATCATCCTCCCGAGCGCCGCGGGCGGGATCCTGACGGGCACGGTGCTCGCGATCGCACGAGCGGCAGGCGAGACCGCTCCGCTGCTGTTCGTCACGGGAATCTTCGGGCGGTTCATCGTCTGGGACCCGCTGCACGCGATGCCCAACATGCCGGTGCAGATCTTCATCTGGTCGGAGTCGCCCGACCCAGAGGACCACAGGCGCGCCTGGGCGACGGCGCTCGTGCTACTCGTGTTCGTGCTCGTGGCGAGCCTCGTCGCACGTATCGCGCTCCTTTCCAGTCGCAGGAAGCTCGGGCGCTGAACAGGGAGGACGACATGAGCCAGACGGATACGATGAGGCCGATGAGGCCGGTTGACGTCTCAGCGCGGCAGGAATTGCAGCCGCGCGTCCGCGAAACCGTCTTCGACATCCAGGCGTTGAAGGCGATCTACGGGAAGAGCGTCGCCATCAAGGACGTCAATCTCGAGATCGACCGCAACGTTGTCACCGCCGTGATCGGCCCCTCCGGGTGCGGGAAGAGCACGTTCATCCGCTGCCTCAACCGGATGAACGACGAGATCCCCGGCTTCCGGCAGGAGGGCCAGATCCTCTACCACGGGACGGACATCCGCGGAAACGGCGTGGACGTGATCGAGGTGCGGCGACGGATCGGGATGGTCTTCCAGCGGCCGAACCCGTTTCCGAAGACGATCTACGACAACGTCGCCTGGGCACCCCGCATCCTGGGGCTGCGCAAAGGCCTCGACGAGCGCGTCGAAAAGGCGCTCCGGGGCGCGGCGCTCTGGGACGAGGTCAAGGACCGGCTCAAGAAGAGCGCGCTCTCCCTCTCGGGCGGTCAACAGCAGCGGCTCTGCATCGCGCGCGCGATCGCGATCGAGCCGGACGTGCTGCTGCTCGACGAGCCGGCCTCGGCGCTCGATCCGATCGCGACCGCGAGTATCGAGGAGCTGATGCACGAGCTGAAGACCGACTACACGATCGTGATCGTGACCCACAACATGCAGCAGGCGGCGCGCGTCGCAGACAGGACGGCCTTCTTCTCGCTGGACGCCGAGGGTGACGAGCCGGCGGGCGTGCTCGTCGAGTTCGACGACACGCAGAAGCTCTTCACGGCCCCGTCCGACAAGCGGACGGAGGACTACGTCACCGGGCGGTTCGGATGAGGACCGCGTTCCAGACCGAGCTCGAGCAGCTCGAGGCCAGCCTCCAGGAGGAGGGCTCGCTCGTCCTCCGCGCGCTCCGCGGCACGCTCAACGCGCTGTCCCAGCGCGACCTCGAGCTCACCGACGAGGTGATCGCGTTCGACGACGACGTCGACCGGCTCTACCTCCAGATCGAGGAGGGCATCCAGTCGCTGCTCGCCCGGCAGACGCCGGTCGCGAGCGACCTGCGGCTCGTGCTCGCGATGCTGCACGTCAACCTCCACCTCGAGCGGATGGCCGACTACTGCGTAACGGTCGCCAAGCTGACGAAGCTCGTCGCCGACATCGAGCCCGAGCCGATGCTGATGGAGCGCCTCCAGGAGATGGGCGAGCGCGCCGAGGAGATGCTCAGGGTCGCGCTCGACTCGTTCGCAACCCGCGACCTGGTCGGAGCCGAGTCCCTCGTCGAGCTGGACGAGCTGATCGACCGCTCGAACCGCCGCTTCGTCGAGCGCCTCGTCGACCTCGCCGCAGATCCTGCGATGCGCGAGTGGGTGCTGCGGATGGTGATCGTCTCGCGGACGCTCGAGCGGATCGGGGATCATGCCGTGGACATTGGCGAGCAGACGGCCTACCTCCTCACGGCCGAGTTCCGCGAGTTCACCGACGCGTCGCATCCCGAACAGCAGGCGTAGGCGCGTGGCCTGCCTGCGAAGCAACTAGGCCAGCAGCGCGCGGACCGCGGCGAGCGGCTCTTCCTGGACCCGGAAGTAGGCCCAGCTCCCGCGCTGTTCTCGCTCGACGAGGCCGGCCGTCAGGAGCACTTTGAGATGGTGGCTGACCGTCGGCTGGCTCAGACCGAGGGGCTCGGTCAGGTGGCAGACACATGCCTCGCCACCGGGCTGTGCCTGGATCAGGCTGAGGAGCCGCAGGCGGGCCGGGTCGGCGAGGACCTTGAGCGCCGCTGCAAGCCGTTCGGCCTGAGCGGCCTCGATCGGCTCCTCGAGGAGCGGAGGACACGAAGCCGCGATCGTCGCGATCGGTTGCACGGACGACATATTGACAGAGATCGATATCCGGTGGCAAGATCGCATCGACCGCCATCGATACCTGGGGAGGAGTCATGGAACAGAGAGGCCTCGACGTACTCGATCCCGTCACCCGCCAACACGTCGAGCGCGCCGCGGAAGCGCTTCAGCGGGAGTTCCACGGCATCTTCTCGCAGGAGACGATCGCCCGCTACATCGCCGAGTCGAGCGAGCTCCTAGGCGATGCAAAGGTCAACGTCTACGTGCCCGTCCTCGTCCATCGCTTCGCGCGAGAGCGCCTGAAGGCGCTCGCCCAGATCGAAGGCATGCTCCCGAAGGACATGCCGGAGGTCCTGTTCGTCTGCGTGCACAACGCCGGCCGCAGCCAGATGGCGGCTGGCCTCGTCAAGCTCCGATCGGGCGGGCGCATCCATGTGCGTTCGGCCGGGAGCGACCCGGGCGAGAGGATCAACCCGGCCGTGATCGAGGCGATGAACGAGCTCGGTGTGGACATGGACGAGGAGTTCCCGAAGCCGCTGACAGACGAGGTCGTCCGCGCCGCGGACGTCGTCATCACGATGGGCTGCGGAGACGCGTGCCCGATCTACCCCGGCAAGCGCTACGAGGACTGGGCCCTCGACGACCCCGAAGGCCAGAGCCTGGAGACCGTTCGCCGGATTCGCGACGAGCTCGATGGACGGGTTCAGGCGCTGATCGCGCAGCTGCTGCCCGCGGAGAGTTGATCCCGCCGCTCGCGCGGGCCCTGGTCGCCGAGACGATCGGGACGTTCGCGCTCGTCTTCGCCGGCTGCGGGGCGATCATGGTCGACGCCAAGACCGGAGCGCTCGGCCACATCGGCGTCGCGATCTCGTTCGGGCTGGTGATCATGGTGATGATCTACGCGCTCGGCCACGTCTCCGGCGCGCACCTCAACCCGGCCGTGACGTGCTCGTTCGCGCTCACGCGCCACTTCCCGAGAAGGCACATCGCTCCATACTGGGGCGCCCAGCTGGCCGGGGCTTTGGCCGCGGCCGCCGTCCTGCGCGGCTCTCTGGGAGATCTGGCTCACGTGGGTGCCACCTACCCGAGCGGATCAGACGCGCAGGCCTTCCTCTGGGAGGCGGTGCTCTCGTTCTTCCTGATGCTCGTGGTCATGGCGGTCGCGACCGACACTCGAGCGGTCGGAGAGGCGGCGGCGATCGCGATCGGTGCAACGGTCGGCCTGGATGCGATGTTCGGCGGGCCGATCAGCGGGGCGTCCATGAACCCGGCCCGCTCGCTGGGTCCAGGGCTCGTCTCGGGCGATCTCCATGCCATCTGGGTGTATCTCTCGGCGCCGTTCGTCGGCGCGGGGCTCGCTGCGTTCACGTACACGCTGGTTCGTGGTGAGACGCGGGCGTCACCGAGCACCGGCGATGCGTAGTACTCCGCGAGGCGAATCAGGTTCGCCCGCGATGCCCGGCCGGGCGCCTTCGACCACGCTTTCTGGGTGGAGACAGTTGCCCTTCATGAGCGCGCTCGGAAGCTGACCGCGATTCTCTTCGTCGACATCGTCGACGCGACGTCACTGGTGGTCTCGCTCGGCGACGGGCCCTGGGCGGAGCTGCTCGAGAGGTACCACGCCGTCGTACGCGGCGCGCTCGAGCAACACCGGGGTCGGTTGATGGACATGGCCGGGGACGGCTTCTTTGCGACCTTCGAGGAGGCCGCAGACGCGATCCAGTGCGCTCGCGGGCTCCAGTCGCCCGCCGAACGCCTCGGGCTCGAGCTTCGGTCCGGAGTCCACATCGGCCACTGCTGGATCGCCGACGAGAAGTGCGCCGGAGCCGACGTCCATGTCGGCGCCCGCCTCGCGAGCTGTGCCGCCCCGGGCGAGGTCCTGGTCTCGGAAGAGGCAGCCGAGAACGCCCGCGGCGCAGGGATCGCCTTCACTGACCGGGGCCTCCACTCGCTCAAGGGCCTGCCGGGCACCCGGCGCGTCTTCGCCGTGGGCTAGCCCCAGGGAGGCGGGTTGTGCGTCCAGGCGCCGCCGACCATGGTGGCGACGACGCGTACCTCGGCCAGCTCCTCCGGCTCGCAGGCCACGAGGTCCCGGTCGAGGACGACGAGGTCGGCGTAGAAACCCGGCAGAAGCCGGCCCCGCCGATGCTCGTCCCGCGAGAGCCAGGCAGGTGTGACGCAGGTCGCCACGAGCGCTTCCTCGACGGTGAGCGCCTCCTCCGGGTGCCAGGCCGGCCGTTCGTCGAGCGTGCGCAGCACTCCGGCGCGGATGCCCGCGAGCGGGTCGAGCTCCTCGATCGGCGCGTCCGAGCCGTTCGCGACGACCGCGCCCGAGTCGAGCAGCGAGCGGTATGCGTACGCGCCGGCCGTGCGTTCTCCCCAGAAGCGGTCGGCGACGTCGCGGTCGGAGGGCGCGTGGCTGAACTGGACGGATGCGGCGACCCCGAGCTCCGCAAAGCGCGGCACGTCCTCGGGCGCGAGCAGCTGGGCGTGCTCGATCCGCGGGCGTAGGCCGGGCGGCTTCCACTCGCCGCGCGTCGCCTCGAAGGCGTCGAGCGCCTCGCGGTTGGCGAGGTCGCCGATCGCGTGGACGGCGAGCGGGAAGCCTGCGCGCGCCCCCGCGTGGATCAGCTCCTCGAGCTGCTCGCGGCTCGTGATCTCGATGCCCGAGCCGTCGAGCATGCGCGCCGTCTGCGAGCCGAGCGTTCCGTCCATGAACGCCTTCAGATAGCCGAGCCTGAGCAGCGGGCCGCCGAAGCCGCTCCGCACGTCGGTAGCGGCAAGCTCTTCCGCCCGCTCCGCCGGAAGCGACTGCCAGACACGCAGCGAGAGCGCGCTCTCGGCTTCGAGCCGCTGCCAGAACCGGAACGCGCCGACCCAGCCGTCCTTGTCGTGGACGGCGGTCACGCCGCGCGCGGCCGCGAGCCGGAGCCCGGCGCGCATCGCGTCGACGTATTCGTCGTCGGTGATCTCGATCGCCGAGTCGCGGAAGTGCCAGCACGACTCCTCGCGCAGCACCCCGGTCGGCTCGCCGCTCTCGTCCAGCTCGACGACGCCCCCTGCGACCTGCAGATCGCCCTGCGCGCGCGCGAGCGCCGCGGAGTTGAGCCAGAGCGAGTGGCTGTCGCGGGCCAGGAGCGCCACCGGCCGGTCGCTCACGACCTCGTCGAGCGCCTCCTTCGTTGGCTCGACCGCCGGCGACCAGTCGCCGCTGCGCCAGCCGCGGCCGCGGAGCCAGCCCTCGCCGGGCGACCGCTCGATGCTCTCACGGACGCGCGCGAGTGTCTCGTCGAGCGAGCGCGTGTCCTCGAGCCGCACCTCGTCCTGCGCCACGGCCCAGGTCGGAAAGTGGACGTGCGCGTCGCTGAAGCCCGGGACCACACAGCGGCCGCCGAGGTCGACGCGGTCGGGCCCGGGAAGCGCGGTCTCGTGTGTCCCCACGCCTCCGGCGATCCGGTCGCCCGCGATTGCGAGCGAGCGCACGACCGGCAGCGAGGGCTCGAGCGTGCGGATGACGCCGTTCTCGAGGATCACGTTGCACGGGATCGTACGACGCGTGCCCCCGACGTTGACCTCCCGCCCGATTTCCGGGAGCATTCCCTCGCTGTCGGATCGAGGTGAGCAGGCGTGAACGTTCCGGTCCTCCGACCAAAGGACGCTGCGCTCGTCCCCAAGCTGGGCATTCAGATGCCGATCCGGATGCTCGCCGCCGCGCACGAGGCGGCGATCCCGCCCTCGCTGGCGGCGTCGGTGCTGATGCAGGAGTCGGGCGGCGGCACGAACGTCTTCGGCCACGACCCGACGATCTTCGTCGGCGCCGGCGAGGTCACGAAGGCCAAGTACCTGGCGTACAGGGCGCAGCGCGGCGCGAAGGGGGAGGGCGGGATGCAGGGCGTTGGCCCGCTCCAGCTGACGTTCTACACGTTGCAGGACGAGGCCGACGAGCAGGGCGGCTGCTGGAAGCCGTACGTGAACATGCTCGTCGGCTTCCAGCATCTGGCCGACAACATCCGCCGGAGCGGCATGCATGCGGGGGTAAAGGCGTACAACGGCTCGGGCGACGCTGCGGAGACGTACGCGACCACTGTCCTCGACCGGGCGGATACCTTCAAGCAGGTTCTCGGCCGTTGAGGTAGACATCGCTCTGTGAGCACGCTCGCTCCTCCGCGCGAGCAGGCAGACCGGTCTTCGCCGCTGCGCTCGCTGAACCCGGTCTGGGCCACCGCGCTGATCCTCCTGGCGGCCCTCGTCGCGTGGATCGTGACCATCGACCGCATGTGGGGGATGGACGCCGGCCCGGGCACCGACCTCGGCGGGCTCGGCTGGTACCTCGGCGTCTGGGTGACGATGATGGCGGCGATGATGCTGCCGTCGGTCGCGCCGATGGCGCTCGTCTTCGCGCGCATCTCGCACGACCGCGAGGCGAAGGGGCGCGCGTTCGTTCCGACGTGGATCTTCCTCGCCGGCTACCTCGCCGCCTGGGCTACCTACGGGCTCGTCGCCTATGGCGTGTTCCGGCTGATCACCGCCGCGGGGACGGAGTGGCTCGCCTGGGACCGCGCCGGCCCCTACGTGGCGGGAGGGGTGATCCTCGTCGCCGGCCTGTACCAGCTGTCGCCGCTGAAGGAGGTCTGCCTGCGCCACTGCCGCGGGCCGCTCCACTACATCCTGCACGGCTGGCGCGAGGGCCGGCTCGGCGCCGTGCGGATGGGCTTCGAGCACGGGCTCTACTGCGTCGGCTGCTGCTGGGGCCTGATGCTGATCCTGTTCGCGGTCGGCGTGATGAGCCTCTTCTGGATGGCCGTCCTCGCGGCTGTGATCTTCGCCGAGAAGATCCTCCCGTATGGCCTGCGCATCTCCCGGGTGCTCGGGGTCGCGTTCGTCGCGCTCGGCATCTGGGTCGCCGTCGCGCCCGGGAGCGTTCCCTGGCTCACCGATCCCGCCTCCAAGTCGCCCTCGATGAACATGAAGATGAACTCCTAGAAAGGAGAACCGATGGCCTGGCACCTCGACGGCACCTACTTCGAGAACTGCAACTGCGACGTCCTCTGCCCGTGCGGCGCGTCGAGCCTCACCCTTCCGGCCACGAACGAGCGCTGCCACGTGCTCTTCGTCTTCCACGTCGAAGAGGGCGAGATCGAGGGCGTGGACGTGAGCGGGCTCTCGGTCGGGATCCTGGCCGACTCACCCGGGATGATGATCGAGGGCGGCTGGAAGGTCGGCGTCTACCTGGACGACAAGGCCACCGAGGCGCAGGCGGAGGCCCTCGGCGCGGTGTTCTCCGGCCAGAAGGGCGGACCGATGGAGGCGCTCGCGCCGTTGATCGGGGAGCTGCTCGGGGTCGAGCGCGCGCCGATCGAGTTCGACGAGGACGGGCCGCGCCACCACGCGAAGATCGGCGGCGACATCGAGATCGTGGTCGAGGACTTCGTCCCGGAGCAACTCGGCCAGGTCTCGCGACTAACCAACGTCGCGCACCCCGTGGCGACGACGCTCACCGTCGCGCGGGCGACCACCTCCCGGATCAAGGGCTTCGGCCTCGACATCTCGAACGAGGGTAAGAACGGTCACGCGGCCCCGTTCTCGTGGGCGGCCTGAAGCTCTACGACTACGCGGCCTCGGGCAACTGCTACAAGGTTCGCCTTCTGCTGGCGCATCTCGGCCGGGCGTACGAGCGGGTCCCCGTCGACATCTTCGGCGGCGACACGCTCACCGACGAGTACGCGGCGAAGAACCCGGCCAGGGCGACGCCGCTGCTCGAGCTCGACGACGGCCGCTTCCTCTCCGAGTCGAACGCGATCCTCACCTACCTCGCCCGCGGGACCGAGTACCTCCCGGATGATCCGTACGAGCTCGCGGACGTCGTCCGCTGGCTGATCTTCGAGCAGACGGACGTGATGATGACCATGGGCGGCCTCCGCTTCCGGCTCCTCACGGGACGCCTCGCTCCTGACGACCCCGAGGCGATCCGCAGGCGCGAGGGCGCCGAGGAGGCGCTCGCGTTCCTCCAGCAGCACCTGGTCGCGCGCGACTTCCTCGCCGCCGGCCGCTACACGATCGCGGATATCGCGGTCTTTGCGTACGGCCACGTCGCCGCCGAGGCCGGGCTCGAGCTCGACCCCTTCCCCGCGTTCACGGCCTGGATCGCCCGGGTCGAGCGGCAGCCGGGCTTCATGAACGACCTGGCGCCCTACCCGGACAACGCGAGGCCGGGCGCGGGGCGCTCGGTGTACGGCTGATGCCCGCCTGGCGAGTCGCGGGCTCCTACCTGGAGTCGTGCAATTGCGAGGCGATCTGCCCGTGCCGCCGGATCGACGGCGTGATGGGCGGCCGCTCGACCTACGGGATCTGCCTCGGCGCGCTTTCCTGGCAGGTCCTCGACGGATATGCCGACGGCGTGAACCTGGACGGCCTCGGCGTCGTGCTCGCCTGCCGCTACAGCGACGACGAGGAGGGCTCGCCGTGGAGCTTCGTCCTCTACGTGGACGAGCGCGGCGACGACGACCAGCGCGCGGCACTCGAGGCCATCTTCACCGGGCGCTGGCCCGGCTCCCAGGTCGAGCACTTCCCCTGGGCGTGGAAGGCAAGCCGCGAGCTGGCGGTACGGCCGGCTGAGATCGAGATCGACCACGTGCCGGGGCGCGGCTGGTTCCGCGTCGGCGGTTTCGTCGAGGTGAGGGTCGCGAGGCCGATCCCGAGCAGCGAGACGGTGACCTGCGTCATCCCGGGCCACGAGCGCACCGGGCGCGAAGTGATCGCCGACAGCCTCGTCGTGAGCGACGGCGAGCTCGAGTTCTCGTTCCGCGGCAACTGCGGCTACGAGAGCGATTTCGAGTACCAGGGCTAGACTCAGCTCGTGGCCAGCGATCCGCTGAGCGCCGAGCAGCGCGAGATCCGCGACCTCGTCCGCGAGCTCGCGCGCGAGCGCGTGGCGCCGCGCGCAGCGGAGATCGACAAGGCGGCCGAGTTTCCATGGGACATGGTCGAGCTGATGCGCGAGCACGACCTGCTCGGGCTGCCGTTCGAGGAGCGCTACGGCGGAACCGGCACCGGCGCGCTGATGGTGCTGGTCGCGATCGAGGAGCTGTCGAAGGTCTGCGCGACGACGGGCCTGATCCTGGCCGTCCAGGAGCTGGGCTCGCTCGGTCTCAAGCTCGCAGGCTCGGACGAGCAGAAAGACCGCTACCTGCCGCGCCTGGCCTCGGGCGAGTGGCTCCCGGCCTATGCGCTGACCGAGCCGGGCTCGGGCTCGGACTCGGCCGCGATGCGAACGGAGGCTCGTCGCGAAGGAGACGAGTACATCCTCAACGGCTCGAAGCGCTTCATCACGAACGCGGGCGTCGCCGAGCTCTACACGGTCTTCGCCAAGACCGACCCGGAGGCCGGACACGCGGGGATCTCGGCGTTCGTCGTCGAGGCGAGCGCGCCCGGCTTCGAGGTCGGCCGGATCGAGCCGAAGATGGGGATCAAGGGCTCGACGACCGGCGAGGTCTTCTTCAACGACTGCCGCGTGCCGGCGGAGAACCTGCTCGGCGAGGAAGGCGCGGGCTTCCGGATCGCGATGCAGATCCTCGATCGCTCGCGGCCCGGGATCGGGGCGCAGGGGCTCGGGCTCGCGCAGGGCGCGACGGACTACGCGCTCGAGTACGCGAAGACGCGCGAGACGATGGGCAAACCGATCGCCGAGCATCAGCTGATCGCGGCCACGCTGGCCGACATGGAGACGAAGTGCGAGGCGGCGCGAGGGCTGCTCTACCGCTGCGGGCAGCTGATCGACGAGGGCGCGGACGGGCCCGAGCTCACGAAGATCTCTGCGATGGCGAAGCTCTACTGCACGGACGTCGCGATGGAGGTCACGACCGACGCCGTCCAGGTCCTCGGCGGCTACGGCTACATCTCCGAGTACCCGGTCGAGCGGATGATGCGCGACGCCAAGATCACGCAGATCTACGAGGGCACGAACCAGATCCAGAGGCTCGTGATCGCACGGCAGATGCTGAAGGAGTCGCGCGACTTCCTCCTTGCGGGCGTTGCCTAAAGAGGCTCCTCCGGACGCGTTTGGTCGGGCGGCCCGGGAGTACGAGCTGGGCCGCCCCGAGTGGCCTGGCGAGGTCCTCGACCGCGTCGTCGGCGAGATGGGCCTCGGGCCGGAGGCGGCGGTGCTCGACCTCGGCGCGGGCACGGGCAAGCTGACCCGCGGGCTCGTCCCGCGCTTCGCGCGCGTGATCGCGGTCGAGCCCGACGAGGCGATGCGCGCGGTGCTGGAGGACGTCGTCCCGGACGCCGAGTCGCTGCCGGGCAACGCCGAGGCGATCCCGCTCCCAGACGGCGAGGTCGACGCCGTGTTCTCCGGCGAGGCGTTCCACTGGTTCGCGACGGACACCGCTCTCGCCGAGCTCGCCCGCGTGCTGCGGCCGCGCGGAGGGCTCGCGATCCTGTGGAACATCTTCCAGGGCGACATGGAGCCGCCGCTCAGCGACGAGGCCGAGGAGCTGCTGGACGAGGCGTTCGCGCGCGGCGGCGTCCCGGGCCTGCACCGGGTGCTGAGCGGCCGCTGGCGCGAGCCGTTCGCCGGCTCGGCCTTCGAGGACCTGCACGAGGAGGAGTTCGAATACGACCTCGTGATCGACCGCGAGATCTGGATCGCCCGGATCCTCTCCGTCAGCTCCATGGCCGTCCAGCCCGACGAGAGCAGGGAGGCGCTCGCCCAGCAGCTGCGGGAGCTCGTCCCGCCCGGCGAGATGAAACAGCGCTTCCGTGTCGTCGCCTACTGGACCCGGCTTGCCTGAGCTCGGGCTCAGCTTCGGCCGCATCGCCGCGCTCTTCGACGAGGTGCGGCCGCGGTACCTGCCCGCGGTCCTCGACCGGGCCCAGGAGGCGCTGGAGCTCGACGCCTCCACGGAGGTGCTCGACCTCGCCGCAGGGACCGGGCGGCTCACACGCGAGCTCGCGCCCCGCTTCGCCCGCGTCATCGCGGTGGAGCCGGATGACGCGATGCGCGCGCTGATCCCGGTCGGCGAGGTGCTGGCCGGCAGGGCCGAGGCGATCCCGCTCGGCGACGAGAGCGTCGACGCGGTCTTCGTAGGCGAGGCGATCCACTGGTTCGACGCCGACCGCGCCGTGCCCGAGATCGCCCGCGTCCTGCGGCCCCGGGGCGGCTTCGCGCGGCTCGGGAACCGCTGGTGGGAGCCTAGGCCGCCGCTCCCGCAGCAGGCGCTCGACCTGCTCGACCGCGCCTACGTCCGGTCCGGCCGCGCCGAGGTCGTGCAGACCTGGCGCGAGGCCTTCGAGCGCTCGGCGTTCGAGCCGCTCCGGGACGAGGAGCACCTCTGGGAGCTGCCGGTCGACGCGGAGACGCTGCTCTCGCTCTACCAGACGATGAGCACGCTCGCGAGCCTGCCCGAGGGCGAGCGCGAGGCGATCGTGGCCGAGCTGCGGCCGCTGCTCGACGACTCGTACGTACTCCCGATCCGCGCCAAGCTCACGTGGACGCGGCTCCGGTGAACGACGAGCTCCGGGTGGGGCGCCGCCTCGTCCGCATCACGAGCGCCGACCGCGTCCTGTTCCCCGGCGACGGCGTGACGAAGCGCGACCTCGCCGAGTACTACGCGGAGATCGGAGAGGCGATCGTCCCGCACCTCCGCGACCGGCCGTTCACGCTCAAGCGCTACCCCCACGGGATCGACGACCGGCCGTACTTCGCGAAGCAGGCGCCCAAGGGCAAGCCGTCATGGGTTCCGACGCGGCAGTTCCGGACCTGGCCGCGAGAGGGCGGCTCACGGCTCGTCGACTTCGCGCTCGTCAACGAGCCCGCCGCGGTCGCGTGGATGGTCCAGATGAACTGCATCGACATGAACGCCTGGTACTCGCGCGTCGACAGGCCAGACCGGCCCGACTACGTGGTGTTCGACCTCGACCCGCCCGAGTCGCGCAACGGCTTCGTGCAGGCGATCCGGGTCGCGCACCTCGTCCGCGAGGCGCTCGAGCGGCTCGAGCTGCGGTCGTACGTGAAGACGAGCGGGGCCGACGGGATCCACGTGCTCCTGCCGATCTCGCGCCGCTACTCGTACTCGGACACGTACGAGGTGGCCGAGCTCGTCTCGCGGGGCCTCGAGCGGGAGAACCCGGGGCTCGTCACGACCGAGTGGCTGAAGCGTAAGCGCCGCGGCGTGCTCGTCGACCACCGCCAGAACGGCCACGGGAAGACGATCGCATCGGCGTACTCGGTGCGGCCGAAACCGGGCGCGCCCGTCTCGATGCCGCTGCGCTGGGAGGAGCTCGGCGAGAAGGTGCGGCCCCGCGACTTCGGGATGAAGGAGGCGCTCGGCCGCGTCCAGAGGCACGGCGACCTCTTCGCGCCGGTGGTGAAGGGCGGCCAGGCACTCGGCCCGCCGCTGAGGGCCCTGCGCGCGCAGTCGGAGCAGACGTGATGCTCGCGACTGACTGGGTGACGATCTCCGCGCTGGCGACCGCTGTCGCGGAGGCGCGCAGGGTGGTCGAGCAGCACGGCGACTGGACGATCGACGTCCTCTACGGCGGGAGGCGAGGGTCAGTGGCTCGCGTCGGTCGGGCGGCACTGGAACATCGACCGAGACGATCCGCGCTGAGCGTCAGGGGTGGAGCTTCGAGGTGTCCACGACCTCGAAGTTCGAGCCCGTCACCCGGCCGAGCGTGTGCAGCTGGTCGTTCGACCACCCGGGGCTCGGCGCGCCGCTGATGTACCAGTTCGAGCCGTTGTCGGCGACGATCATCCCGTAGCGCTTGAGCGCGATCAGGACGATGCGCGCCTGGCGGGGGAACGGGCGCACGTCGAAGCTCGCCTTGAGCCGGACGCGGAGGCCCATCGGCGGGAGGTTCGGGTCGGTCAGGTCGCTCGCGTAGTGGCGCGCCGGGTAGATGAACGCGCGGCGGGTGTCCTCGACGGTGAACCTCAGCGCGTGGTCGATGACGCCGCGCTTCACCTCGTCGTACCGGGCGAGGCCCGGGAAGATCGGGAGGCCAGCGGCGTCGGCCGAGGTCCAGCCGGCGGGGCGGACCTTGTTCGAGCGCAGGTTCCACGTGGCGCCCGCCCAGGCGTGCCAGCGGCCGTTCTGCTTCTGGAGCCCGCCGAGCTCGTAGAGGCGGCAGGCGCTCTTGTCGAGCAGCAGTGCGTGGTGGTCGCTGCCGCCCTCGATGTGGACCTGCTTCGGGATCGGGTACCCGACGTGGTCGCTCTCGTCGCTGTACTCGAAGGACACGCGCGAGCGGCGCGTCTTCTTCGAGACCACGTCGAAGGGGATCCCGATCTTCGAGCCTTCCCAGAGGCCCGAGCCGAAGTCGGCGTGCAGGCCGGTCGAGAGGCCGATCGTGGCGATGACCGCGGCCGAGTTCTTCGCGACCGGCAGCTGGTCGACGCGCTGGTTCCACGGGTTGGACTTCGGGAAGATCGGGCAGCGCGGGGCGGAGGGCACGCGGAGCGCGTACGCGGAGCCGCCCGCGATGCAGGCGAGGGCGAGGACGGCGACGACGGCGGCGCGTGCTCTCACGAGGTCGTTATCGGCACTGGCATGTCCACTTCGGACCCCCCGAGGCAGGTACCCGAAGACCTCCTCCCCGCTGCGAGCCTATCGGGCTACCTCGCGCTCGTGTGGAACGGGACCGTGCCGGAAGTGTGACGTGTTCGCCGGTCGCCGGTCGGGTCTGCGCAGGGTGGCGGAGGCCGTGGGCCCGGCTAGCCGGCCTTGGCGCGGAGCGATGCCTTGTGCGCGCGCTTCTTTGCCTGGTAGGCCTCGAGCGCCTCGGGCGAGTCCACATCGCCGAGCGTGGGGTGGCCCGGATCGAGCTCGGCCGCCGCGGGCACGCCGAAGCGCTTCGACAGCACGGCGCCGAGCGCCTTGACCTTCATTTCGCCGAACCCGGGCAGCGCAGTGATCCGGGTGCGCAGCTCGGTCCCGTCCGCCGCCTCGCTCCACACGCGCTCGGCGTCGCCGCCGTAGTCCTCGGTCACCACGCCCGCGAGGTCCTGCACCCGGGTCGCCATCGAGCCCGGGAAGCGGTGGATCGCCGGCTTCTCCCGGAAGACGGCCTCAAGCTTCGCCGGATCCGTCGCCGCGATCGCGCCGGGGTCGAGCGTCCCCAGCCGCTGCTGCAGCTTCAGCGGCCCCGAGAACGCGGTCTGCACCGGCACCTGCTGGTCGAGCGCGAACCCGACCAGGAGCGCGAACGGGTCGTCCGCGAGCAGCTTGTCGGCCTCGTCGTCACCCGTGAAGTAGAGGCGGTCTGGCACGCCCCGATCCTACAGCCACGCCGACGCCCGCTCGGCGAGCGCGACCGTTGTCAGGTTGGTGTTCGCGCGAGGGATCGTCGGGATCGCAGAGGCGTCCACGACGTAGAGGTTCTCGAAGCCGCGCACGCAGCAGCGCTCGTCGAGCACCGAGCCGATCGCGCAGGTGGCGACGGGGTGGAAGAAGCCGCGCGCAGTGGCGCGCACGTGCGTCTCCGCGTCGACGTCGGCCCCGGGCCGGAGCTCGCGAGCCGCGTACGGGCGCACCTCGTCGCCGGCGACGATCGCGCGCAGCCGCTCGAACCCCTCGGTCAGCACCTCGACGTCACGCTCGTCGCGCAGGAACCCGTGGTCGATCGCGAGCGGCGCGGCCGAACGATCCGCGCCGCGCATCTGGGAGCGGTCGTCTTCGTCGGCCCGTTCCCAGAGATGCGACTCGAGCGCGAGCCAACGCGGGTCGAGGATGTCGGCCGGCCAGCGGCCCTCGGAGAGGCGCCCGTAGTCCGGGCCGGCCTCGACGAGGCAAACCGACCGGTCCGGGTTCCGCTCAACCGCCCGGCGAGGACGCAGCCTGCCGCGCTCCGCCTCCGAGCACGAGGACGTCGAACTGCACCGTGCTACCTGGCGAGCAGCTCCTCGAGCGGCCGCGCTGCGAGGCCCGCGCTCGTCATTGCGGAGATCCCGAGGAGCGACTCGTCCTCGTCCGTCAGTGGGAGCGCGTCGAGAACGCGGTCGAGGTGATCCCTGTGCCCCGGGTCGAGCTCGGCATGCTCGGCGAACGTGTGGAACGCCTCCCGCGGATACCCCGTCCGCTCGACCAGCAGGTCGACGAGCTCCGGGGTCGGCGGGTAGCCCTCCATCACCCCGACGAAGCCGAGGAACGCCAGCGGGTGGTGGTGGAAGAGCCAGTAGTACTGCGCACCCACGAGCGTCGCGACCGAGGGCGGCGGCACCCGGGAGAGCACCTCGGCACGGGGGACGCCCAGGAGCTCGAGGTCGTCGAGCAGGGTCTCGTCGTGGCCGCGCTCCTCGTCGACGTGCTCGTCCAGGTACGCGGCGAGCGGCGCGGCGAGCGGGTCGTCACGAAGCTCGCGCGCGCGCCTGCCGGCGGCAATGGTGAGCGGGACCGTGGCACGGATGATCTGGTGCTGGATGACCAGGTATTCCGGCCAGAGCTCTCTGAGGCGCGGGTGCTCGACGAGCTCCGTGCACGCGACGGCCATCGGCCCGATCGCGAGCTCGATCTTCGCGCGGAACCGTGTGCTCGCCGTCCCCGGCTCCACGGCCGGAGGGTTCGTCAATGGATCATGTACAGCGTGCGGAGACACGGGTCGGGCTCGCACCCGTCATGACGCCTGAGAGCCTCCCCCAACTGCGTGAGCTTCTCCAGCTCCTCGGGCGTGAATGCCTCGAGCGCCTCACGGACGTCGTCGTGCACCGTGCTGAGGACGCTCTGCGCTAGGTACTGCGCGAGCTCCGGCGACACCTCCACCGGCCTGTGCTTGTCGTTCATGACCGTCCCTTCTGGTCGGGCGACTCAGTGAATCATGGCGGCGCGCATGGGAACGGGCGCCCCGTCTGCTTCCATGGCCCCGCCCACCGTGTCGAGGACCTTGAGCTCCTGGGGCGTGAGCGAGTTGACTGCTGCGTACGTCTTGGGCCCCAGGGCATTCGGATCGACGCCTCGTGCCTTCAGGTACTGCTTGACGTAGTTCTTCGGCTGCCTTCCTGCGCCCCCGGTCTGGTTCGGCATTGCTCCTCCCCTCACGGTCGACGGCGCGAATATCCTGGCTCGGCCTTCCCCTGTCAAGGCTAGGAAGGGGCCCCGGAGTGCTCCTTCGCGAGCCGCCGGACCCGCTCGAACGACACCCGGTTCCCCTTCTTCTCGAAGCGGGCTGCGGCATCGGTGAATGCCTTTACCGCCTCGTCGCGGCGACCCGCGAGCGACAGCACCTCGGCAAGGTCGGAGAGCGCGTCGCCCTGGGTGTTGAGCAGGTCGGTCGCCTCGGCGATGCCCACCGCCTCCCGCGCGAGCGCCTCCGCTTCCTCGCAGTTGCCCCGCTCCGCCTCGACCTTCGCGCGGGTGCTCCGCCACAGCACATGAGAGATCATGTCGTCGCGCGCCGCCGCCGCCTCGCTCGCGCGGCTGAAACGCTCCGCCTCGTCGTACTCACCGAGTGCGTGGAGTGCCTGTGCGAGGAACCCCGCGATCGTCGAGAGAAAGCCGCGCTCGCCCATGCGCTCGAGCGTCGCGTAGCTGTCGCGGAGCGTGGTCGCCGCCCTGTCCGCGTCGCCTGCGAGCATCTCGACGTAGAACGCCTCCTGGGCGTAGTTCGCGGCCCACACGGTGAGTCCGAGCTCCTCGATCGCCTGCATGCCCTCGGCCAGGAGCCTCCGGGCCACCTCGAACTCGCCCGTCATCGCTTCGAGCACTGCGCGGTCGATCGAGCAGAAGGCCCGGATCGCCGGGTCGCCGCCGGCCGTCTCGAGAAACTCCTTGCAGCGCGCGATCCCGTCCTGGACCGGAAGGGGGCCGAAGATCGCGCTGACCATCAGCCAGCCGATGCTCTCCGCCTTTTCCGCGCCGTAGTCCCCGTGCTCGGCGTACGAAAGCGCGTTTCTCCATGCCTGCTCGGCACGTTCCATGCGGCCCATCACGCCACCCTCGACGCGGCCCACCAGGTTCCACGCCTGTGCGAGGGTGAAGTCGTCCCGAAGCTCCTCGGCGGCGCCCAGTGCTTCCCGTGCGTCGTCGAGGATGCCCTCGCTCTGCCCGCTCAGCGCCCGAAGCGTGCACAGCCCGAGCAGCGCGCGCGCCGGTCGTCGGTCGCTGAGCTCGAACGCGTCCTCGAGCGCGCGCCGGCCCTCGGCGACGTACCCGCGGGTCGACCAGAAGCTCCAGAGCGCGGTCACGAGGCGCAGCATCAGCTCGCCGTCCCCCGTCTCGCGGGCAAACCTGATCGCCGCGCGCAGGTTCGCGTTGTCGTCGTCGAGCCTCGCGAACAGTGCAGGCTGGTCGCCGGTTCTTGACTCGAGATCGAGCCGCTCCGCCTCCTCCGCGTACCAGCATGCATGGCGCCGCCGCGCCTCGCCCGATGCCTCGAGGAGCTCGAGCGCGTACTCGCGGATCGTCTCCAGCATCCAGAACCGGGGCTCTCCGTCGGAGTCGGCGCGGCGGCGCAGGAGGCTCTTCTCGACGAGCGAGCCGAGGCCGTCGAGGACGTCGGTCCCGAGTGACCCGTCCGGATCGCAGAGCGCCTCCGCGGCCTCGAGCCGGCAGCCGCCGACGAACGAGCCGAGCCGCGCGAACAGCACCTTCTCGTCCTCGAGCAGGAGGTCGTGGCTCCACTCGATCGTCCCGCGCAGCGTGCGCTGCCGCTCGTCGAGATCCTGGGCGCCGCCGGTCAAGAGCTTCAACCGCTGGTCGAGCCGGCGCATGAGCGCGGCCGGCGTGAGCACGCGGACGCGCGGCGCGGCGAGCTCGATCGCGAGCGGGAGCCCGTCGAGCCGGACGCAGATCTCCGCGACCGCCTCCGCGTTTTCCGGCGTGAGCTCGAAGTCCGCCGCCGCGGCGCGGGCCCGCTCGACGAAGAGCCTGACGGCCTCGGACTCCTCCACTGGCGTTCCGTTGCCGTTCGGCAGCGCGAGCGGCGGCACCGCGTACGTGCGCTCCCCCGAGAGGTGGAGCGGCGTCCGGCTCGTCGCCAGCACCCGAAGGCCGGGAGCCGACGCGAGCAGCCCCGAGATCGCCGGCGCGGCCGCGATCACGTGCTCGAGGTTGTCGAGGAGCAGCAGCAGCTCCTTGTCGCGCACGTAGTCCGTCAGGGTCTCGAGCATCGTCTCGCCGGGGTACTCGCGCAGGCCGAGCGTCCGGGCCATCGTCGGCACGACGAGCTCCCAGTCTCGGACCGGCGAGAGCGACACGAAGAAGACGCCGTTGGGGAAGCGCTCGATCGCCTCCGCGGCGAGCTGGAGCGCGAGCCGTGTCTTCCCGGCGCCGCCCGTCCCGGTGAGCGTGAGGATGCGCAGGTCCTCGCGGACGAGCAGCTCCTCCGCCTCCGCCAGCTCGCGCTCGCGGCCGATGAACGCGTTCGGGAGCGCGGGGAGGTTCGTCGGCCGGTTGTCGAGCGTGTTCAGCGGCGGGAACTCACCGGGCAGGCCCTCGATCTCGAGCTGGTACAGGTGCTGCGGGCCCGTGAGGTCCTTGAGCCGGTGCTCGCCGAGGTCGCGAAGGTGGACGCCGTCCTCGAGGAGCGCGCGGGTCGACTCCGAGACGATCACTTGCCCGCCGTGCGCGGCCGCCATCACGCGCGCGCCGTGGTGGACGTCGAGCCCCACGTAGCGGTCGCCGATCAGGCGCGGCTCGCCGGTGTGGAGGCCCATGCGGACCCGGATCTCGTAGTCGTCCGGCCAGTCGTGGCCTGCGAGGGCCCGCTGGGCGTCAGAGGCGCCGGCAACCGCGTCCTTCGCGGAGGCGAACGTGGCGAAGAACGAGTCCGCGAGCATGTCGACCTCGTACCCGTTGTGCCTGGCGAACGCCTCCCGGATCAGGTCGCGGTGCGTCGCCAGCAGCTCGGCGTAGGCCTCACCCGAGCGCTGCAGCAGCCGGGTCGAGCCCTCGATGTCGCCGAACACGAGTGTGACCGTGCCGCTGGGTGCTTCGGCCATGTCGCGCGAAGTATCTAGGGGCAACGGCTTTCGAGCCAGGCGCGCGCCTCCTCGACCGAGCGCAGCCGGACGAAGCGTGGGTCGCCCGCGAACTGCTTCGGCCACTCCTGCCGGTGGCGGAAGTGCCCCCGCGCCATCCACGCAAACAGCGACTCGCGGCCCCACATCGCCGTGCGCCAGCTCTCCTTGTTGCCGCTCCACAGCTCGACGTCGCCGCGAATCCGCTCGTCGGTGCGGCGCCAGAGCCGCCGAAACTTGAGGAGGAACGGCAGGTCGAGCCAGACGATCGTGTCCGCCGCGCCCAGTACCAGGTCGCCGAGCTTGCCCTCGTAGTTTCCGTCGATCACCCATCCCTCGGGAACGGCGTCCATGGCGTCCCGAACGCGCGCGCGGAACTCCTCGTCGGTCGGCTCGGTCCAGTTCGGCCCATGGTGAAGCGCGTCGAGCTCCACGTACGGGAGGTCGAGCCGTCGTGCTGCTTCGGCGGCGAAGGTCGACTTGCCCGAGCCCGATGTGCCCTTGACGTTGATGCGCCTCACGGCAGGACATCCTCGCGCGTGGCGCTGCTACCGTCGAGGCGTGGCGCGGACGGGCGATCCGCTGGCGGTCTTCTCCGCGGGGACGCGGGCCTGGTTCGAGGCGGCCTTCGCCGGGCCGACGCCCGCCCAGGCGCTCGGCTGGCCGGCGATCGCGAGCGCCAGGCACACGCTGATCCAGGCACCGACCGGCTCGGGCAAGACGCTCGCCGCCTTCCTCTACGGGATCGACCAGCTCGACCCGGAGCCGGGCCAGGGCCTGCGCCTCCTGTACGTCTCGCCGCTGAAGGCATTGAACTACGACATCGAGCGCAACCTGCGCGGTCCGCTCGCCGGGCTCGAGTCGAAGCTGCGCGTGGCCGTCCGCACGGGCGACACGCCGCAGAAAGAGCGCGCGGCGATGCTGCGCGAGCCGCCGGACATCCTGATCACGACCCCCGAGTCGCTCTTTCTCCTCCTCACCTCGCGCGCCCGCGAGATCCTGCGGCCGGTCCGGACGCTGATCCTGGACGAGGTGCACGCGGTCGCCGGCACGAAGCGCGGAGCCCACCTCACGCTCAGCGTCGAGCGCCTGGACCGCCTCACCGGGGAGCCGGTCCAGCGGATCGGCCTCTCTGCGACCCAGCGCCCGCTCGAGGAGATCGGGCGCTTCGTCTCCGGCGCGCGCGAGATCGAGCTCGTTGACGCGGGCCGGGCGAAGGAGCTCGACCTGACCGTCGTCGTGCCCCTCGAGGACATGCGCGAGCCGGAAGAGCAGCAGTCGATCTGGCCCTCGATCTACCCGGAGATCCTCGAGCTCGTCCGCGCGCACCGCTCGACGATCGTCTTCGTCAACAACCGGCGACTCGCCGAGCGCCTCGCGCTCCGCCTCAACGACCTCGCCGAGGAGGAGATCGCGCGCGCCCACCACGGCTCGCTCGCCCGCGAGCAGCGGGTCGAGGTCGAGGAGCTCTTGAAGAAGGGCGAGATCCCCTGCCTCGTGGCCACCTCGTCGCTCGAGCTCGGGATCGACATGGGTGCGGTCGACCTCGTCGTGCAGGTCGAGTCGCCCAAGTCGGTCGCGCGAGGGCTGCAGCGGATCGGGCGGGCCGGCCACGAGCTGGGCGCGGTCTCGAAGGGGCGGATCTTCCCGAAGTTCCGCGCCGACCTGCTCGAGTCGGCCGTGGTGGCGCGGCGGATGCTCGACGGCGCGATCGAGGAGACGTCGATCCCGCGCAACCCGCTGGACGTGCTCGCGCAGCAGATCGTCGCGATCTGCGCCGACGAGGAGATCGCGGTCGACGACCTCCACGCGCTCGTGCGCGGCGCCTATCCGTTCGCCGACCTCTCGCGCGTCCAGCTCGAGAACGTGCTCGACATGCTCGACGGCCGCTACCCGTCGGACGAGTTCGCCGAGCTGCGGGCACGGGTGGTCTGGGACCGCACGGCCGGGGTCGTGCGCGGGCGGCAGGGGGCGCGCCGGCTCGCCGTGACGAACGCGGGCACGATCCCCGACCGCGGCCTCTTCGGTGTCCACTTGGTCGACGGCGGCGGGCGGGTCGGCGAGCTCGACGAGGAGATGGTGTACGAGGCGCGGGCGGGGCAGACGTTCCTGCTCGGCGCCTCCACGTGGCGGATCGAGGAGATCACGCGCGACCGCGTGCTCGTCTCGCCGGCTCCTGGCGTGCCGGGCGCGGTGCCGTTCTGGAAGGGCGAAGGCGTCGGCCGCCCGTACGAGCTGGGCGAGGCGATCGGTGCGACCTCGCGCGAGCTCGCGGCGCTGCCCGAGGAGAAGGCGGTCGAGCGGCTGCGCGACGAGCACCGGCTCGACGAGCAGGCCGCCCGCAACCTGGTCACGTTCCTGGCTGAGCAGCAGGCCGCCACGGGCGCCGTCCCGTCCGACCGGACGATCGTGGTCGAGCGCTTCCGCGACGAGATCGGCGACTGGCGGCTCTGCATCCTGACGCCGTTCGGCGGCCGAGTGCACGCGCCGTGGGCGCTGGCGCTGGGCGCGCGGCTGCGCGAGTCGCTCGGGCTCGAGACGCAGGCGATCTGGTCGGACGACGGGATCGCGATCCACCTCCCCGACGCGGACGCGGCGCCGCCGATCGACGACGTGCTGCTCGATCCCGAGGCCGTCGAGGAGCTCGTAACGCAGGAGCTCGGCGACACGGCGCTGTTCGGCGCGCGCTTCCGCGAGAACGCGGGCCGGGCGCTGCTGATCCCGCGGCGCCGCCCGGGCGAGCGCACGCCGCTCTGGCAGCAGCGGCTCAAGGCCCAGTCGCTGCTGCAGGTCGCGCGCCGGTACCCCGCGTTCCCGGTCGTGCTCGAGACCTACCGCGAGTGCCTGCAGGACGTCTTCGACCTTCCGGCCCTGAAGCAGCTGCTGCGGGGCCTGCACACGCGGCAGATCGACCTCGTCGACGTCGAGACGCTCTCGGCCTCGCCGTACGCTGCCTCACTGCTCTTCGACTACGTCGCGAACTACATGTACGAGGACGACACGCCCGCCGCCGAGCGCCGGGCGCAGGCGCTCTCGCTCGACCGCGACCTGCTGCGGGAGCTGCTCGGCCAGGAGGAGCTGCGCGACCTGATCGATCCCGGCGCGCTGGCCGAGGTCGAGCAGCAGCTGCGCGGGAACGCGCGGACTCCTGACGAGCTCCATGATCTCCTGCGCAGGCGCGGCGACCTCGCCGACGGCGAGTACGACGAGGAGCTCGCGGAGCCGCTGGTCGCAGAGCGCCGCGCGGTGCACGTCCGGGTCGGAAGCGAGCGCCGCCTGATCGCCGCAGAGGACGCCGGGCGCTACCGGGACGCGGTCGGAGCGATGCCGCCGGGCGGGCTGCCGGAGGTCTTCCTCGAGGCGGGGGAAGAGCCGCTCCACTCGCTCGTCCGCCGCTTCGCGCGCACGCGCGGGCCGTTCACCACCGCCGAGGCGAGCGCGCGCTTCGGGCGCGACGTCGAGCCGGTCCTGCGCGACCTCGAGCGCCGCAACGAGCTGGTTCGCGGCGAGCTGCGGCCGGGCGGGACGGAGCGCGAGTGGTGCGACCCGGAGGTCCTGCGCCGGCTCCGCCGCGCCTCGCTCGCAGCGCTGCGGCGTGAGGTCGAGCCCGCCGAGCAGGCGGCGTTCGGCCGCTTCCTGCCCAGCTGGCACGGGATCGACAGGCGAGCCACGCTGCGCGAGGCGCTCGTCCCGCTGCAGGGTCTCGCGCTGCCGGTTGCGCTCTGGGAGTCGGACGTCCTCCGGCGCCGCGTTCCGGGCTACCGGCCGGAGCAGCTCGACGCGCTCTGCGCCTCGGGCGAGGTCGTCTGGGTCGGCGCAGGGCTCGACCGGGTCGCCGTGTACTTCCGCGAGGATGCGCCTGCGCTCGGGCCGCCGCCCGCCGCCGACCGTCCGGAGCGCGAGGTGCACGAGCGCCTGCGCGCCGCGCTCTCCCGGAGCGCGCTGTTCTGGCACGACCTGCTCGCCGACACCGGGCTCGAGGCCGAAGAGGCGCTCCCTGCGCTCTGGGACCTCGTCTGGGCGGGCGAGGTGACGAACGACGCGTGGACGCCGCTCCGCGCCGGTCGCCGCTATCAGGCGCAGGCCCGGGCCGAGCGGGCGCGACCGCGCCGCTTCTCGCGTCGCCGCGCAGGGGAGATCACCGCGACGCAGGGCCGCTGGTCCCCGACCGCCCGCCTGTTCGGCGACGCTCGCCCCGACCGGCGTGCGCTCGCGGAGCTGCTGCTCGAGCGGCAGGGGATCGTCACCCGCGACGGCGTCCGGGCCGAGGGGATCCCGGGCGGCTACGGCGCCGTCTACGGGGAGCTGCGCTCGCTCGAGACGCTCGGCCTCTGCCGCCGCGGCTACTTCGTGGAAGGGCTCGGCGGCGCCCAGTTCGCGCTCGGGGGAGCGGTCGAGCGCCTGCGTGAGCTGCGGCCGAGGGACGGGGAGGAGGCCGAGCCCCTGGTGCTCGCGGCGGCGGATCCTGCTCAGCCCTACGGCGCTGCGTTGCCGTGGCCGAAGCGGGCGGGTGCGCGCGCCGCGCGAGTCGCGGGGGCACACGTCGTCCTGCTCGGCGGCGAGGCGGCGCTGTTCGTCGAGCGCGGCGGCCGCTCGCTCGTCCCGTTGCGCGAGCCCGAGGATGCGTGGATGCGCGAGTCGCTGGCGGCGCTCGTCGAGCACGTCCGGCGCGCCGGTGTGAAGCGCCTCGCGGTCGAGCGCTTCGACGGCGAGCCGGTGGCCGACACGGAGATCATGCCCCTGCTGCTCGAGGCCGGGTTCGTTCCTGGCCCCCGGCGGGCGGTGCTCCGGCCCTAGCTCAGCGCCGGGTGACTCGAACGCGACGCGTGTTCGACCAGTGGATCGGACACGGCCTGCGCGGCGTGCAGTCGAGGCCGAGCACGGTCGCCGACACCTGGACGTAGTACCAGCCGACCCGCAGGGTGTGGCGGGTCCGCATCCGGTACGCGCCGTTCGAGCGGACGGTCGCCGACAGCGGCTCGCGCAGGCGGACGTTCCTGTCGAGGAACTGCCCGCCGGCGCCCGTGGCGGGGCGCGTGGCGACGACGATCGTCGATGGAGCCTGATCGCCGAGCGTGTACGTGACGACGATGTGCCGGTTCCGGGCGCTTGCCGAGAGGAGGTGCGGCTGGGAGGCTGCGGCCGAGGCGCTCGTGACAAGGCCGAGGCCGAGCAGGACAGCGATCGCGCGGCGCATCATCGCCAGCCCCGACCGTAGCAGGGCTAGGCTGGCCGCATGCCAGAGGGCGACTCCCTCCACCGCGCCGCGCGCCGGCTCCAGGTGCTCGTCGGGGAGCGGGTCGCGGTCGAGACGCCGCACCCGCGGGCGGCCACCGTGCTCGCGGCCGAGCGGCTCGACGGGCGTCGTCTCGTGGCGGTCGAGGCCGTTGGCAAGAACCTGCTCCTCGACTTCGACGGCGGCCTCACGCTCCGCAGCCACCTGCGCATGAGCGGTCGCTGGCAGGTGCAGCCGGCAGGCGCGCCCGTGCGCGGCCGCCCCTGGCTGATACTCCGGTCGACGAGCCACGAGGCGCTGCTCTGGAACGGCCCTGTCCTCGAGCTCTCCCGCACCGGCGCCCGCCCCAGGCGACTCGGCCCCGACATCCTCGCCGACCCGCCCGAGCTCGAGGCGATGACGGCGAACCTCCGCCGGGAGCATCCGGCCCGAGAGCTCGGCGACTCGCTCCTCGACCAGCACCTGGTCTCCGGGATCGGGAACGTGTGGAGAGCCGAGGCGCTCTGGCACGCCCGCCTGTCGCCCTGGCTCCGGCTCGGCGACGCAAGCGACGACGAGCTCGAGCGCGTCCTGCGCGAGTGCGCCCGGCTCATGCGCGGCTCGCTCGAGAACGGGGGCGCCTGGCGAGCCGTCTACCGCCGCGCCGGCCGCCCCTGCCCGCGCTGCGGCGAGCGGATCCGCCACCGCGGGCAGGGTGACGACAACCGCACCGCCTACTGGTGCCCGGCTTGCCAGAGAGGAGAGGAGGCGCCGGCCGCGTAACGGAAGACGTGGCTGTGCGCTCCCCGCACCTCTACCGCACCCTCCGCTCGTTCTGCCTGGCGGGCTTCTCCCTGCTCGCCGCCGATGTCGAGGCCGGCGACGAGATCCCGTTCGCGTTCGAGGAGCACGCGGGCGAGCGCGGCCGCGCGTCGCTCTACGAGTACCGGCCGCTCGTGCGCTCGTACGTCGACGCGCGGGCCGCGCGACTCGCGTCGCTCGCGGACGCCGGGATCGCCTTAGAGGAGCTGGGCCGCGAGCCCGCCGCAGCCGTCTACGCGTCTGCGCACACCGGTCGGCGCGGCGCGGGCCCCGAAGATGCGCTCCTGCGAACGATCCTGCTCCCGCTCCTCGCAGATGTGGCCGAGGCCGCGGGCGGCGCGGACTGGGCGGACGAGGCGTTCGATCGCGCGTATGCCGGTTTCGAGCAAACGCTGCTGGGAGACCGCCGCTCGTACGCCGCGCTGGCCCCGCTCACCGGGCTCTCGGTCGGGACGCGCCTCGAGCTCGGAGCCGGCCTCTCGATTCGCGTAGCCGCCGCCGGCGAGCTGGCCGCGCACTGGCCGGAGGCATCCGGACTGCTCCCGGCCGGCTTCGGGCGCGAGCCCGACCGTCTCTGCGTGCTCGAGCTCGAGCGGACGCTCGCCCCGAACGCCCCGAACGCGCCGGATGCGCCGGGCGAGCTCGCGGATGCGGTCAGCGCCCTGCGCCTTGCGACCTCCGCTCCGATCGCCGCCGGGCCCGTGCTGTTCGAGCGGCTGGACTGGCGGCCGCTCGGGATCCGTCCGGTCCTCCCGATCGCAGCGGCCGAGCCGCCGGGGGAGCCCACGCGGCTCGACGCGTTCCGGGCGCGTCTCGCGAGCGGCCTCCTCGTGCGGCTCGGCAGCGCCGAGGAAGACGCTGAGCTCGCCGAGGCGCTCGACCGCTGGGAGCTCTCGTTGTTCTCGGCCGAGCCGTTCCGCTCCGAGCAGCTCCGGGAGACGCTGTCGGCACTGCTCGGCGGGCCGGACGGGCTCTGGGCTGCGACGGTCCGCGCTGCGGTGCTCCTCGGCGAGACCGGGAGGGAACGTGCGGACGAGCTCGAGCGCCTCCGCTCCCTGGCACGGGGCGAGCCGGCCAGCCGCGCAGCCGCCGAGGCGGTGCGCAAGGCGGTCGTCGAGACGCTCGCCCACGGCGACCGCGCGGCGCTGATCGGGTCCCTGGACGAAGCGCTGATCGGTGTCCGGCCGCGCCCGGCCGGCTACTTCGCGGCGCTCGCCTCCTAGCTCGCTAGAGACCTCGAACCGGCGCAGCCCGCGGGAGCACGGCCGTTCCCGGGCAGGGTGTCGCTTGCGACAGACGTGCCACGAGCGGCACGGTGGAGTCGCTGCCTGCGCCCACGTAGGCGCGGTGGACGAGCAGCGGGAGGCAGGTGCTCGTGCCCGAGCGCTCCACCTTGAAGAGCTGCACCGCCTCGTTCACGGGAACGTCGCGCTCTGCCGTCGCACCCGCGTCGAGGTCGGCCTGCGTCCAGGTCGTCGCGCAGTTCACGTCGTCGCAGCCGCGCACCTGGACGCGGGCCGAGGAGTCGTTCACCAGCCGCAGCGTCACGTCCGTCTTGCTTTCGGCGAAAAAGGGGGCCACGCCGAAGACGCCGATCAGGGCCGCGGTCGCGAGCGCAGTGCCGATCGCGATCGCGATCTTGACCCCACGAGTCATCGTGATGCCCGTGTGCTCGGTCGGCGCCTGGAGGTCGGGGTACGGGTCCCGCCAGGGGTGGCCCCGCTCCTGCGCCTGGCGGCGGGTCTCCGCGCGCGTGTTCTGCTTGACGGCGTAGACGAGGTTCTCGCGGCCGACGCTGGTCTGCTCGGCCGAGCCGGAGAGCACGTCCGCCAGCACGAGCACGTGCTCGAGCCCCGCGGAGTTGCGTTGCTTCACGTACCCCTGTCGCGCGCGGTCGAGCCGTTTCAGCGCTCCCTGCTCGTCGCCCCGGTCGATGCAGGCACGCGCGTCGGCGAGCTCGCGATCGGGGTTCGGGGCCACGGCGGGAACGACCGTAACGCTTTCGACACGGTCCGGTCACAGACGCGCGTGCCTTTCGCCGCTAGCGTCGACGGTCATGGACGAGGCAAGGGCGGTCCTCCGGCGGCTGCGGCGCATCGAGGCGCTCGAGCGTGAGCGGGCGCCGGCCCGATCGGTGCTTGCCGAGGTGCGGGCGCTGCTCCTCGAGGCGGAAGCCTGGATCGCGGTCGAAGGAGCCGGGACCGAGGCCGCGGTGGATGCCCTCGAACGCTGCAGGCGCTCGCTCGAGGCTGCCGCCACGGCTCCGGAGGGAGCGCTCGCGCGGTGACTCTCGGCCTGACGGGCAGAATGAGCCGTGTCCTCGAAGCAGGTCAGCTACGGCGAGGAGATGCGGACCGTGTGGGCGATCGCCGTCACGGTCCTCTTCTTCGGAGCGTCCTTCGGCTTGCTCGCGCGCGCCGCCGGCCTCGGCGTTCTCGCGCCGCTCGTCATGTCCGCGACCACCTTCGCGGGCTCCGCGCAGTTCGCCGCCGCGTCGATCCTCGGCACGAGCGGCGCCGTGGCCGCGGCGATCGCCGCGGCCGTGCTGCTGAACGTGCGCTACGTGCCCATCTCCATCTCGGTCGCGTCGCTCTTCCGAGGCCCCCGCCTACGGCGGCTCGCGGAATCACAACTGATCGTGGACGAGTCCTGGGCGCTCTCGAGTCGGGGCGGTGGCCGCTTCGACCGTGGGCTCCTGATCAGGGCGGGCTTGATCCTCTACGCCTGCTGGGTCGGCGGCACCGCGGTAGGGGTCGTCGGAGGTAGCGCGCTCGGCAATCCGAAGGACCTCGGCCTGGACGGCGCGTTTCCGGCGCTCTTCCTGGCCTTGCTGGTTCCGCAACTGGTGGATGCCCGCAGGCGCGCGGCGGCGTTCCTGGGCGGGGCGATCGCGCTCGTGCTGATCCCGTTCACCCCTCCCGGCGTGCCGATCGTCGCGGCGAGCGCCGCTTGCCTGCTCGGGCTGAGGGCGCGCTCGTGACCGTCTGGCCCGTGGTGCTCGTGGTCGGGGTGGCAACGGTCGCCTTCAAGTCGGCCGGGCCGGTGCTGCTCGGACGCCGCTCGCTGCCACCCGCGCTCGCGGGAGTAGTCGGGCTGCTCGGGCCGGTGCTGCTCGCGGCGCTCGTCGTCACGCAGACCGTCGGCGGCGACAACCGGCTGGTCCTGGACGCGCGGCTCGCCGGCGTGGGGGCGGCCGCGATCGCAATCGCGATGCGCGCGCCCCTGCCTGCAGTCGTGGTCGTCGCGGCGGCCGCGACGGCCCTCGTTCGCCTGATCGTGTGAGGCGCGCGGGCGAACCGACGCCCCGAGCAATTCTTCGAAAATCCCCAGCAATTTCCGGAGGGATAGCTAGCATGAGGACGAAGAAAGGGGCTCGATGGGGCTTGCACGCCTGCTTCCGCGACCGGGCATTCGGACCGAGACGCCAAAAGGAGCGCCGATGGGGCGCGTGATCTCGTTCGCCAACCAGAAGGGTGGGGTGGCGAAGACTACGACGACCCTGAATCTCGGTGTCGCATTCGCCGAGCAGGGCCTGAAGGTGCTCCTGATCGACCTCGATCCACAGGGCAACCTGACGATGAGCCAGGGCCTGAACCCGGACTCGATCGAGCGCTCGATGTTCGACGTGTTGGTCCACCGGCTTCCGATGCAGGAAGTGATCAAGCATGCGGAGGTCGATCTCGCCGTCTCCTCTATCGATCTTGCAGGCGCCGAGCTCGCGCTGTCGAGCATGATCGGGCGCGAGCGTGCGCTGGAAAAGGCGTTGAGCGAGGTGAAGGGCAGTTACGACTACGTCCTGATCGACACGCCGCCGTCGCTGGGGCTGCTGACGATCAACGCCCTCGTCGCCTCGAACGGCGTGATCGTCCCCGTCCAGTGCGAGTACCTCTCGCTCCGGGGCCTCGTCCAGCTCGAGAACACGCTCTCGATGATCCGCGAGAACCTGAACCCGAGCGTCGAGATCGAGGGGATCCTGCCGACGATGTACGACAGCCGCACGCTGCACTCGCGCGAGGCGGTCGAGATCCTCGAGGAGAACTTCGGAGACCTGGTCTTCGACACCAAGATCCGCAAGACCGTGCGATACGCGGAGGCTCCGGTGAAGGGAACCTCCGTGCTCAAGTACGACCCGAGCGGGAACGCCGCCGAGGCCTACCGCGACCTCGCGAAGGAGGTGCTCAATGGCGCGCAGGCGCGCGAGCATGCGTGAAGGCCCGCTGGCCGAGCTGTTCCGGGCGACCGAGGCGGCCCAGAAGCAGGCCGAGAAAGAAGGCCGCACCGAGCCGGAGCCCGAGCCGACTGCTGCTCCGTCTCCGGTGGAGCCTCCGGAGCAGACGGTCGAGCACGTGCCCGAGTGGGAGCAGGAAGCCGAGCCGGCAGCGCCGGAGCCCGTCCGCCTGCCGGAGCGCAAACCCGAGCCCCCGCCGAAGCCCGAGCCGAGGCGGGAGCCCGAGCGCCCCCGCATCCAGCAACTGCCGGAGCCTCCGCCGCGCCTGCACCGCGTCCCCGAGCCGGGCGCATACATCGCGGTCATCCGCGTCGTCGGGGTCGGCGGCGCCGGTCTGAACGCGGTCAACCGGATGATCGACGCCGACATCTCGCAGGTCGAGTTCGTCGCGGTCAACACCGACATCCAGCAGCTCCAGACGAGCGACGCCCCGGTCAAGATCCACATCGGGCGCGAGCTGACGGAGGGGCTGGGCTCGGGTGCGGACCCGGATCTCGGCCGCCGAGCAGCCGAGGAGGCCTACGACCAGATCAAGCGCGCGCTGCGCGGCTCCGACATGGTGTTCGTGACGGCCGGTGAGGGCGGCGGCACGGGATCCGGGGCTGCGCCTGTCGTCGCGCGGGTCGCGAGGGAGCTCGGCGCATTGACCGTCGGGATCGTGACGACGCCGTTCAAGTTCGAGGGCACCCGGCGGCACCGGCAGGCGACCGACGGCGTCGAGGGGCTCCGCAGCAACTGCGACACCGTGATCGTCGTCCCGAACGAGCGCCTGCTCGAGGTGCTCGACCGCGAGACGTCGATGCTCGACGCGTTCCGCATCGCCGACGACGTGCTTCGCCAGGGCGTCCAGGGGATCTGTGACCTGATCACGCTTCCGGGTCTCATCAACCTCGACTTCGCCGACGTACGCACCGTCATGAAAGACGCGGGCACGGCGCTGATGGGGATCGGCTTCTCGGCGAGCGCCGACGACCGCGCCAGGGAGGCAGCCGAGCACGCGCTGCGCTCGCCGCTGATCGACAGCGAGATCGCAGGCGCCAAGGGCATCCTGCTCTCGATCGCCGGCGGCGACGACCTCTCGCTCTACGAGGTCAACGAGGCCGCCGAGGTCGTGCGCGAGGCGGCATCGGGCGACACGAACATCATCTTCGGCGCGACCATCGACGATCGCCTCACGGGTCAGGTCTGGGTCACCGTGGTCGCCACGGGCTTCGGTGCGCGGGGCGCGCAAAGGCGGATCACGCGGCGGGCCGAGGCGGCGGAAGAAGAGGCACTCGAGCCGCCGAGCTTCCTGCAGTCGTAGGCGGGACGGCAACGCCCGCCTAGGCCGCGCGTTCTCAGGTCTGCGCACACCGGCAGTACCCTTCCGCGGATGAGAGGCGCGGTTGGGGCAGGTCACCCGCTGACGGCGCAGGCGGGCGCGCAGGTGCTGGCGGAAGGCGGAAACGCCGTCGACGCCTGCATCGGCGCCGCGTTCGTCTCGTGGGTCGCGGAGAGCCCGCTCACGGGCCCGGGTGCCGGCGGCTTCATGCTGGTCCACCAGGCGTCGGACGACTCGACCCGGGTTCTCGACCACTTCGTCACTGTTCCCGGGCTCGGTCTGCGACGGACGGGCGCCGCGGAGATGGACCTCGTCCAGGTGGACTTCACGCCCGATTCGTCGCAGGCGTTCCGGATCGGCGCCGCCTCCTGCGCGGTGCCGGGCTCGGTCGCCGGGCTGGGCGAGGCGCACCGCCGCTTCGGGTCGCTGCCGTGGCGCCTGCTGCTCGAGCCCGCGATCCGGCACGCGCGCGAGGGCGTCGTCATCACCGAGGCGCAGGACTACCTGCACGGCCTGCTCGACGTGATCCTGCGGCACACCGACGAGGGCCGGAAGATCTACGGGCCCCGCGGGAAGCGGCTCACGAAGGGAGACCGCCTGGTGATGACCGACCTCGCGGGAACGCTCGAGCGGCTGGCCGAGACCGGCGCGGACGACTTCTACCGCGGCGAGCTCGGTCGTGCGGTCTCTGGCTACGTGCGCGAGCAGGGCGGCGAGATCACCGCGCGGGACCTGCGCGAGTACCGCCTGATCCAGCGCCGGCCGGTGCGGGCCCCGTTCCTCGGGCACGAGCTCGAGGCGAACCCGCCGCCCTCGACCGGCGGCGTGCTGATCGGCCTCGGCGCTCGCCTGTTCGACCGGCTCGGCCCGGCCGGCCCGGCCGGGAGCGCCGAGGCGATCGCCCGGATGGCGGAGGTCATGAGGGAGCAGGACGAGGCCCGCAGCGGGGTCTCCGCGCGCGAGCTGCACCGCGGCGGCCTGGCGGGAAGGCTCTACGGCTCACGGGCACTGAACGCAGCCGTCCGGCGGCTGCGCAACCACCCGCCCGAGACGATCCGGGGCACGACCCACATCTCCGCGGTCGACGACCAGGGCAACGCCGCAGCGCTGACGGCCTCCACCGGCGCCGGCTCGGGGGTGATCGTCCCCGGCACGGGAATCCAGCTGAACAACATGCTCGGCGAGTTCGACCTGGCCACCACGGGAGGGATCCCGCGTCCCGGGATTCGGTTCACGAGTGGGATGGCGCCGTCGCTCGTGCTGCGCGACGGTCGCCCGCGTCTCGTCGTGGGAAGCGCGGGCTCGCTGCGGCTGCGCGGCGCGATCATGCAGGTGATCGTCAACGTCGTCGCGCACGACCTCGGCGTCCGGGAGGCGATCGAGCGGCCGCGCGTGCACCTCGAGGACCCCGTCCTGCACTGCGAGGGCGGGAACGACTCGGCGGAGCTCGACCGCCTCGAGAAGTGGGGCTACGAGCTCCACCGCTGGTCGGACCGCAATCTCTTCTTCGGCGGCGTCTCCGGAGTGGAGTTCCGCGCGGACGGAACGCTCGCGGCCGCCGGGGACCCGCGCCGCGGCGGCGACGGCGTCGTCGTGGGGTGAGCGAGATCGTCATCCGACGGGCGGAGCCCCGGGATGCTGCGGGCCTGGTCGCGCTCGCCCGCGACGTGGGCGCCGAGCCCGAGGGCTGGCTGCTCGCGACCAGCGAATGGCGCACCGTCGGCGGTGAGCGTCGATACCTCCGTTCCCTCCGCCGATCTCCGAACGCCGCGGTCTTCCTGGCCCAGGACGGGGAGCAGATCGTCGCGCGGCTCTCCGTCGCCCGCGACCCGCACCCGGCGAGCTTCCACGTCGCCGGGCTAGGCCTGATGGTGGCGAGTGCCCATCGCCGGCGCGGGATCGGCCGCGGCCTCCTCGAGCAGGCCGTCGAGTGGGCGCGCGAGGCGGGCGTCTCGAAGCTCGAGCTGTACGTCTTCCCGCACAACGAGGCGGCGATCGCGCTCTACGAGAGCTTCGGCTTCGAGCGGGAGGGCTACCGCCGCCGCCACTACCTACGGGCCGGGGAGCTCGTGGACGCGATCGTGATGGCCTACGAGGTCGGCCCTACACTTTCGTGATGCACGGGCTCGTCGACCACTACGGCCTGATCGCGCTCTTCGTCCTCGTGATGCTCGAGTCGGCCGGCCTGCCGCTCCCCGGCGAGACCGCGCTCGTCGCGGCCGGGGTCTTCGCCTCGCAGGGGCGGCTCGAGATCTGGGAGGTGATCACGATCGCCGCGATCGCCGCGATCATCGGGGACAACCTCGGCTACTGGATCGGGCGCACGGGGGGCCGCGGCCTGCTCGAGCGGTTCGGCCCGTTCAAGCGCTGGTCCGAGCGCTGGTTACCGTGGTCGGAACGGTTCTTCCAGCGGCACGGGGCGAAGACGGTCTTCATCGGCCGCTTCTTCTCGGTGCTCCGTGTGACCGCCGCGTGGATGGCGGGCGTCGCGCACATGCCGTGGTGGCGGTTCTTCGCCTGGAACGCGGCCGGCGGGATCTGCTGGGCCGTGCTGTTCGGGCTCCTCGCCTACTACGCGGGGCAGGCGGCCGTCGACGCGATCACGAAGTACGGGCTGATCGGAGCGGTCGCGGTGATCGTGCTCCTCGCGGTCGGCTTGGGCGCGCTCCACCTCTGGCGCAAGCGCGTGCTCCAGACGGAGACGGAGCCCTGAGGCTCGCGCTGGTCGCGGCGGCGCTCGTCCTGACCGCCGCGTGCTCGCTCGGCGGGGCCACCGCGGCTGGCCCGAAGGTGCCCGCGTTCGACCACGTGCTCGTGATCGTGTTCGAGAACAAGGCGCAGGACGACGTGCTCGGGAGCTCGGACGCCCCCGGCTTCAACTCGCTCGCGTCGCGCTACGCCGTGCTTTCGCGCTACCACGGCATCACTCACCCGAGCCTTCCGAACTACCTCGCGCTGATCTCCGGCTCGACCCAGGGGATCCACAGCGACTGCTCGTTCTGCCTTGTCTCCGCGAGGAACCTCGCCGACACGCTCCCGCGCGCGCACCGAACCTGGAAGGCGTATGCCGAAGGGCTGCCGGAGCCCGGCTACACGGGCGCCTCGTTCGGGCGCTACGCGAAGAAGCACATGCCGTTCCTCTACTTCCAGGACGTCACGACGAGCCCGTCCCGCCGGCGGCGGGTCGTCCCGCTGCGGCAGTTCCCGCGCGACCTCGCGGCCAACCGGCTGCCCTCGTTCTCGCTCGTCGTCCCGAACCTCTGCCACGACATGCACGACTGCTCCGTGGCGACGGGCGACGCGTGGCTCAATGGCTTCCTGAAGCCGCTGCTGCGGAGCAGGAAGCTCGCGAACAGCGTGGTCTTCGTCGTCTTCGACGAGACGGAGGGGTCGCTGGGTGCGAACGGCCTGATCCCGGCGCTCGCCCTCGGGCCCGCGGTCGTCCCGGGCTCGCGGTACCGGGGCGCGACCTCGCACTACGGGCTCCTGCGGACGATCGAGGACGCCTGGGGCCTGCCGCGCCTCGGCCGCTCGCGCGGCGCAGCGCCGATCACCGGCATCTGGCGCTGATATCGAAAGAGGGATTCGAGCGTCGAGCTTGAATCCACTCGTCCCGTGGCAATGCTTCCGCTGCTCAGCCGGGCGATCGAGGCCCGCGACCCCTACACGCAGGGCCATTCCGCCCGCGTGACGGTTCTCGCCGAGGCGATCGCGAGGCGGCTCGGCTGGGACGAGGAGCGGCTGGCGCACCTGCAGGTAGGCGGGCCGCTTCACGACCTCGGCAAGCTCGCGATCTCCGACGACGTGCTGAGCAAGCCCGGGCGGCTCGACGAGAGCGAGCTCGCGCAGATTCGCGAGCACCCGAAGCTCGGCGCGCGGTTCCTGTTCCGGATCGCGTCGCTCCGCAAGGCGCTTCCCTACGTGCTCTACCACCACGAGCGCTGGGACGGGCGCGGCTACCCGACGGGCCGCTCCGGCGAGCAGATCCCGGTCGAGGCCCGCGTCCTCGCAGTCGCGGACGCGTTCGACGCGATGACGAGCGACCGCCCCTACAGGCGTGCGCTCAGCCACGAGGACGCGCTCGCCGAGCTCGCCCGCTGCTCGGGGACGCAGTTCGACCCGGAGATCGTCCGGGTCTTCCTCGAGGTCGTCGGCGAGTCGGCCGAGCTGACGACCGCAGCCGCCTCCTAGCTCAGAGCGTCGACCAGACCTCGAGCTTCGAGCGCGTCCGGCGAATCACCTCGTCGGTGAACTCGCTCGTGGTCGACTGCCCGCCGAGGTCGGCGGTGCGCACGCCCTCGGCGACGACCTCCAGGCTCGCCTCGCGAATCGCCCGTGCCGGAGCCTGGGCGTCCTCGCCCGCGTAGGACAGGAGCGCGGCGCCGGCCAGGATCATCGCCATCGGGTTCGCGACGTTCTTGCCCTTGAGCGACGGCGCGGTCCCGTGTGCGGCCTCGGCCAGCACGACCGTCGGCACGAAATCCTCGTCGAACGCGACGAGCAGCGACTCGGAGCCGGCGATCGACCCGAACAGCGGCAGGACCAGGTCGGAGAGGATGTCGCCGTCCCGGTTGAGGGCGGGGATGACGAGCGGGTCGCCGCTCGAGGCGACGAGCAGCGCGAACGTCGCGTCGATCAACTGCGGGTCGTAAGGCACCTCCGGGTAGCGGGCGGCCGCCGAGTCCATCTCCTCCTTGAGGAGCCCTTCGTAGACCGGGCTGACGGTGTACTTCGGGCCGCCGAAGACCTTCGCGTCGGTCTGCTCGGCGAGCCGGAACGAGAACTCGGCGACCGAGCGGCAGATCCTGCGCTCGATCCGCTCCGTGCGGAACGCGACCTCGTCGTCGCCCGAGCCCTCGCGCCACTCCTCCGCGCCGTACGCGTCCCCGATCGCCATCCGGACGACCGAGATCGGCGCGTGCACCCCGCCGAGCGGGACGACTCCGGGGATCCGCCGACCGGTCCGGACGATAACCCGGCCGCCGATCTCCTCCCGCAGGATGCGGTTCGGCGAGCCGACGTCGCCCGAGCCCTCGGGCGTGACCGTCGCCGCCTTGAGCCCGAGCCCTGCATCGCGGACCGCGGCCGCCGCCTCGTAGACGATCGCGTTTTCCGTCGCGCGCCGCGCCTCGAGCGAGAGATCGAAGCGCGGAAAATGGAGCTCGATCCCGACCACGTCGGGCGAGAGGACTCGCAGCGCCTCCTCGAGCAATTCCTGGCCCGTGTCGTCGCCTTCGAGGACGACAATCGTCTTCGAGGTCATTCAACTCCCTTCGCGCTCGATATTCGCAGCTGGTTCATTCGACAGCCCCTGAAACTCTACGCGTAGTATTTGCACGACCCAGTGCCGGATTCAGCGGCTATTCCTGACTGAACCGAGGAGGAGCGACTTTGGCGCGTAAAACGGTTCTCGTTTGCGACAACTGCGGGTCGGAAATCGGCGAGGGAAAGGGAGCGTCGATGCGACTCAACTTCTCAGACGCCCGTCGCGGGTCGAAGCAGGCCGATCTCTGCGACAACTGCGCCGGACAAATGCCCGGCCATGCGGTGGCCCGTCGGGGCCGCCGGCCGAAATCCGCGATCGCCTGATCTGAAGCGGGGGTGATGGGGGGCGGGGCGAGGCCCCGTCCCCGAGAGCCCGTCCGCGCCGGGGGAGCCGTCGGCCGCCGGGACTAGGATGGGCCGATGGCTCTGAACGTGCTCGCAGGGCCGGCCAACGCCGGCAAGGTCGCGCGCCTGCTCGAGCGCTATCTGGAGGCGCTCGATTCCGATCCGTTCCTGATCGTGCCGAACCGGCCGGACGTCGACCGGGCCGAGCGCGAGCTGCTCCGCACGAGCGGGGCGCTGATGGGCGGCGACATCGGCACGTTCGACGACCTCTTCCGGCGGATCGGCCGCGGCAACGGCGACCGCCGTCGCGTCGTGAACGACGCGCAGCGGACGCTGGTGCTGCGCCGCGTGGTCGAGCGCGCCCGGCCCGAGGGGCTCGGCCGCTCCGCGCGCTTCTCGGGCTTTGCGGACACGCTCGGCGCGACCGTTGCCGAGCTCGAGTCTGCGCTGCTGGAGCCCGGTGAGCTCAATGGAGGGCAGGATGACCAGCTCGCCGAGCTCTACGCGGCCTACCGCGAGGAGCTCGAGCGTCTCGGTCTGTCAGACCGTGAGCTCGAGCGCCGCCACGCGGCCGAGCGGCTGGCCGGGGAGCTCGACGCCTGGGACGGCCGTCCGGTCTTCGCGTACGGATTCGAGGACCTGACCGGGACGGAGTGGGCGCTGCTGGAGGCGCTCGCGGGCCGAGCGGACGTCACGGTCTCGCTCCCGTACGAGCCGGGCCGCGAGGCGTTTACGTCGCTCTCCCGCACCGCCGAGGACCTCACCGCCCTCGCGGCGAACGTCGAGGAGCTCCCCGCGAGCGCCTCGGCGCGCCCGCCGGTGCTGGCCCATCTCGAGCGCTGGCTCTTCCACGCCTCGGGCAGCAACGGCGGCGGCATCCCCGAGCTGGACGGCTCGCTCCGGTTCCTCGAGGGTGCCGGCCTGCGCGGGACGCTCGAGCTGGTCGCGGACGAGGTGCTGGCCCTGCTTCGCTCGGGGACGAGCGCCGAGGCGATCGGCGTCGTCTGCCCGACGATCGACCGCTGGCGTGCCGCGCTCGACACAGCGTTCACGACCCTGGGCGTGCCGTACGGGGTCGAGGGCCGCCTGCGGCTGGGCCAGACGCCGCTCGGCCAGGCGCTGCTGGGCCTGCTGCGCTACGCGTGGCTCGACGCGGACCGGCGAGACCTGTTCTCGTTCCTGCGCTCGCCGTACTCCGGGCTGACACGCGCACACGTCGACTTCCTCGAGGGCCGCCTGCGCGGCCGCGGCGTCAGCACACCCGAGCGGATCGAGGAGGAGGTGCAGAAGCTGCGCGGCCAGCCGTTGCCGCGCCTCGGCCCGGTACGCGAAGCCGAGGATCCGCTCGCCGCGGTTCGTGAGCTCGCACAGGGGATGGTGCAGAGCGCTCACGGGCTCGAATCGCCCCCGACCGCCCAGCGCGGGCAGCTCGACCTGCGGGCCCAGGCGTC
>Ga0335084_10000164_pt1 | contig 48437 bp, 55 predicted proteins | sample Lox_Sample_44_FD_206721 | JGI IMG/M metagenome (GOLD analysis project Ga0335084, IMG submission 206721) | Soil microbial communities from Loxahatchee National Wildlife Refuge, Florida, United States - Lox_Sample_4.4 | ecosystem: Environmental > Terrestrial > Soil > Wetlands | place: USA...
CGCGGGCCGCGTGTATGTCCGGCAGCGGAGTGAGCACCTGCTCGAGCCGGTCGCGCAGCTGCTCGTAGTTGGGCGGCAGCGACAGGCGCTCGCCCAGGTGCTCGAGCGGCTCGTCGACGTCGAAGCCGGGGCCGATCGTCGCGATCTCGAACAGCACGCCGCTCGGCTCGCGGAAGTAGATCGACTTGAAGTAGAAGCGGTCGATGACGGGCGTGGGGGTGGCGCCCGCCTCGGCGACGCGCTTCTGCCAGGCCTCGTGTTCCTTCATCGTCGACGACCAGGCGACGTGGTGGATCGTGCCGGCGCCGCCGACGCCGCGCTCGTCCGAGTGGTCGTAGTGATAGAAGGAGCCGCGCCGGTCGCCGCGGACCTCCCAATCGGCCTCGCCCTCGGGCGCGAAGCCGAGCGCCTGCTCGAGAAAGGCGCGGCTCGGCTCGGGGTCGGCCGTGAAGGCGCGCACGGCGTCGAAGCCCTGAAGCGCAAGCTCCTTCGGGATCTCCGGGTGATCGGCGAGCAGGGGCTCGTCGCCGTTGGAGACGACCACGAGCTCGTGCACTAGCCCTTCCGGGTCTGCGAAGACGAGCGCGCCCTCGACCTGCTCCGACTCGACGTCCTTGGCGCCGAGCCGCTCCTGCCAGAACGCAATCGCCTCGGGCGAGGCCACGCGCCAGATCACGCGGTGGACCATCCCGGCCCCAGCGCGGCCGGGACGCGCGTTCGGGTACTCGAAGAACGTGATGTCGCAGCCGGGGCTGCCCTCGTCATCGCCGTAGAACAGGTGATAGACGGTCGGATCGTCCTGGTTGACGCTCTTCTTGACGAGCCTCAGGCCCAGCACCCGCGCGTAGAAGTCGACGTTCCCGGGCGCATCCGCGGTGATCGCGGTGATGTGGTGGATGCCTTCGAGCTTCACCGTGCCAGCCTACCCTTCGGGCCAGGGGCCGTGCCCTGCGGCGTGTGGTTCCGTATGGCTGTGGGAAGATTCGTCCCGATGCGAGCGAGCGGGCGTTTCGTCTACGACTTCGACGAGCCGTCCGAGGGGGGTCGTGAGCTCCTCGGCGGCAAGGGCATCGGCCTGGCCGAGATGACCCAGCTCGGCGTCCCGGTCCCTGCCGGGTTCACGGTGACGACCGACGCCTGCCGCGCATACATGGAGAACGACAAGGCGCTCCCGGAAGGGCTCGAGCCCGAGATCGAGGAGCACCTCCGCACGCTCGAGGAGAGGACCGGCACGCGCTTCGGCGACCCGGCCGACCCGCTCCTGGTCTCGGTCCGCTCGGGCGCAGCGATCTCGATGCCCGGGATGATGGACACGATCCTCAACCTCGGGCTCAACGACGAGTCCGTCGAGGGGCTCGCCGAGAGGACGCACAACCCGCGGTTCGCGTACGACTCCTATCGCCGGCTGATCCAGATGTACGGCGAGGTGGTCGAAGGAGTCGACGGCCAGCGCTTCGAGCAAGCGCTGAGCGACCTCAAGCAGGACCGGGGCGTGCAGCAGGACATCGAGCTCGCGGCCGACGACCTCGAGGAGCTCGTCGAGACGTTCAAGCGGATCTTTGCCGAGGAGACCGGCCACCCGTTTCCGCAGGACGCGCGCGAGCAGCTCGGCCGGTCGGTGCGCGCCGTCTTCGACTCCTGGGACACGCCGCGCGCGCAAGTGTACCGCCGGGCGCACCGGATCCCGGACGATCTCGGCACGGCGGTCAACGTCGTCCAGATGGTCTTCGGCAACAAGGGCGCGCAGTCGGGGACCGGGGTCGCGTTCACGCGGGATCCCTCGACCGGCGAACGGAGCCTGTACGGCGAGTTCCTCTCGGACGCCCAGGGCGAGGACGTCGTCGCCGGGATCCGAACACCCGAGCCGCTCGGGACGATGAAATCGCGCATGCCGGAGTCGTTCGAGCAACTCCGCGAGACCATGCGCCACCTGGAGCAGCACTACCGCGACGTACAGGACATCGAGTTCACGGTGGACGACGGGCGGCTGTACCTCCTGCAGACGCGCACCGCCAAGCGGACCGCGACCGCGGCGCTCAAGGCGGCGGTGTCGATGGTCGAGGAGGGCCTGATCACGCGCGAGGAGGCGGTCGTGCGGATCGATCCCGGCCAGCTCGACCAGCTGCTCCATCCGATGATCGACCCGGACGCGCAGGTCGAGGTCGCGGCGCACGGGCTCAACGCGTCGCCCGGCGCGGCCTGCGGCGCGATCGTTCTCGACGCGAACACCGCCGAGGAGCGCGGGCTCGCTGGGCAGGACGTGATCCTCGTCCGCTGGGAGACGACCCCGGACGACATCCACGGCCTGATCCAGGCGAAGGGCATCCTGACCGCGCACGGCGGCATGACCTCGCACGCGGCGGTGGTCGCGCGCGGGATGGGGAAGCCCTGCGTCGCCGGCTGCGAGGGCCTCTCGATCGACCTCGGCGCCCGCACGGTGACGATCGGCGGGCAGGAGCTGGCCGAGGGCGAGGTGGTCACGATCGACGGCGGCACGGGCCGCGTGATCGTCGGCGAAGTCGAGCTCGTCCCGCCGCAGATCAACGAGGACTTCCAGACGATCCTCCGCTGGGCAGACGAGGTGCGCCGGCTGAAGGTGCGCGCGAACGCCGACACCCCGGACGACGCCGCGAGGGCGCGCGGGTTCGGCGCCGAGGGCATCGGCCTCTGCCGGACAGAGCACATGTTCATGGCCGAGGACCGCTTGCCGCTCGTGCGGGAGATGATCCTCGCGGCCGGCGAGGACGAGCGCCGCTCCGTGCTCGAGAAGCTGCTCCCGCTCCAGCAGGGCGACTTCGAGGGGATCTTCGAGGCGATGTCCGGCCTGCCCGTGACGATCCGCCTGCTCGACCCGCCGCTGCACGAGTTCCTGCCGCCGCTCGAGGAGGCGAGGGACGAGCGGATGCGCGAGCGGATCCGAGCCCTGCAGGAAGCGAACCCGATGCTCGGCACGCGCGGGTGCCGGCTCGGCCTGCTCTGGCCGGAGATCTACGAGATGCAGGTCCGGGCGATCGTCCGCGCCGCGGCGGCCGTCCAGGCGCGGACCGGGGAGGCGCCGCTCGTCGAGATCATGCACCCGCTCGTCGGCTTCGCCGAGGAGCTGCACCGCCTCCGCTCGATGACCGTCGCGACGGCCAACGAGGAGGACGACTCGGTCGAGTACCTCGTCGGGACGATGATCGAGCTCCCGCGCGCCTGCATCCGGGCCGACGAGATCGCCGAGTACGCGGACTTCTTCTCGTTCGGCACGAACGACCTCACGCAGACGGCGCTCGGCCTCTCGCGCGACGACGCGGAGGGGAAGTTCCTCACCCGCTACCTCGAGGACGGCGTCCTCGAGCGCAACCCGTTCGAGGTCCTCGACCAGAGCGGGGTCGGCGACCTGATGCGGATCGCCGTCGAGCGGGGGCGAGGAGCGAAGGCGGGCATCAAGCTCGGCATCTGCGGCGAGCACGGCGGCGAGCCGGAATCCGTCGGCTTCTGCCACCGGCTCGGCCTCGACTACGTCAGCTGCTCGCCCTACCGGGTCCCGCTGGCACGGCTGGCCGCCGCCCAGGCCGCGCTTTCGGACATGGGCGTCGAGGCCGTTGTCGCGGGCGGGTAGCCGGTTCTATACTCGCCCTCGCTGGGTGTGACCTGAACGGGGAGGCAAGAGATGAGAGTGGTGGTCTGGTGCGCGCTGATCTGCGTGGGCGTGTTGACGCTTGCCGCCTGCGGCGGAAAGAAGGAAGAGGGGGAGGGTGAGCACAGCGAGGAGGCGCAGGCCGCCTGCACCGCCCCTGAGCTCACCGCGGCGGCGAAGCTCCCGACCGGCTGGCCGAAGATCGAGGCAGCCACGTACACGAAGCAGGAGACCGAGGGCCCGACGAACGTCGTCGAGGGCCACTTCGCCGGCGAGGTGAAGGACGCCCACGACGAGTACAAGAAGGAGCTCCAGGCGGCCGGCTTCACCATCCTCTCCGACGAGCTCGAGGAGGACGACTCCGAGGTCAACTGGAAGGGCGGAGGCCGAAGCGGCCAGGTCGCCATCCGGGCCGAATGCGGTAGCGAGGACAAGATGTACGTCCGCATCACGAACCGCCCCGCGTAGCGCGAATCACCGCTGTGGGGGATCGTGGCTCGGCGCCGCCGGCCGATCACCTGAGGTGCACTAGTAGGTGAACGACCAGCCTCCCGGAGGTGCCCCGCCCGTGAATCCCGAGCAGCAAGGACGCGCGAAGACCATGATGCTGCTCTTCGCCCTGGCCGCGTTCATGTTCGTGCGCGGCGGCCATGCTGCGACGCACGCGAGCACGGCCTGCACGATCTCCGGCACGCCCGGCCCGGACAACCTGATCGGCACCCCGCATCGAGACGTCATCTGCGGGCTCGGCGGGAACGACGTCGTCGACGGGAACGGCGGCAACGACCTGATCAAGGGCGGCCCCGGCGACGACACGCTCGGCGGCGGGAACGGCAACGACGTCATCTACGGGGGCCCCGGCAACGACCGGCTGCAGGGCGACCGCGGCAGGGACACCATCTACGGCGGGCCCGGGAACGACAAGATCTTCGCCTGGGACGGCTTCGCGGACCGCATCGACGGCGGCCCCGGCAACGACCGGGCCTGGAAGGACATGCTCGACCACGTGGTGCGGGTCGAGCGCCTGAGCTGATCAGCCCGGCGTCGCTGCCGGTAGCCTTCGCGCACACAACACAACCGCCGGAGGTGAGACGTGACCGGCACCGCCGGAATCCTTCTCGCTGTCGTCGCGGGCTTGCTCGTGGCCGACAAACGGCAGGCGGTACAAGTTGTCGTATATCCGTACGTTGCAGTACTGGCGATCCAGACGTGGGGGATCGCTGCCGGCCGAGGCGTGAGCCCGCCGAGCACGGTGACCGCGTTTCCGGGAGCGATCCCGTACTACCTCGTCCAGGCGGTGATCCTCGCCTTGGCGCTCGGGGTCGCGTTACAGATCCGTGCCCTGACCGGACGTGACGACCGCGTGAGCCACCCGACGGCTGCGTACCTCCTCAACGGCCTGATCGTCGTGCTCGTCCTCGGCGCTTTCGAGCTCGACCGTCCGCTGTTCGATCCGGGGTCGGTGTCACAGCACTCGTCCAACGGCTCGCCGCCCGTCCTCGGAGTTGTGGGCATCGCGCTCCTGTTCGTGGTCTTCGCGGCGCTCGGCTGTCTGACGCTCCGCCGGCGTTGGAGCGAAGACGCTCAGGCGTAGCCGCGCACGCTGAGGTAGGCGACGGCGATGCTGAGCAGGCCGACCGCCAGCACGCCTGCGATTCCCCAGAGACCGAGCCGACTGTAGGCGGCGTGGCCGCGGCCGAAGTGCGAGAGCACGAGCGTGCAGAGGACCCCGCCGATCAAACCGCCGATGTGACCACCGTACGAGATCCCCGAGAAGACGAAGCTGAAGACGAGGCTGATGACGATCAGGGCGAGCGCCTGCCCGCCCAGCACGTAGATGCGCTGGCGCTCCAGGACGAGCGCCGCGCCGAGGATCCCGAAGATCGCGCCCGAGGCGCCGACCGTCACCTGTGTCGGGTCGACCACGAGAGCACCTGCCGACCCGGCCAGGCCGGAGACGAGGTAGATCATCAGGAACCGCCCCCGCCCGAGCGTGTACTCGACCGCCGAGCCGACGAACCAGAGGAAGTACATGTTCAACGCGATGTGGAGGATGTTCGCGTGGAGGAACGTGCTCGTGATCAGCCTCCACCAGTCGCCCTTCGCGACGAGGGGCCCGAAGAGGGCCCACTTGTTGAACAGCGTGCCGCCCGGCGAGTCGATCCCGCTCCCCTGGAAGGCAGTGATCAGGTAGACGAGCACGTTGAGCGCGATCAGCGCCTTCGTGACGATCGCCCCGGTGCCCTCGAACGCCGAGCGCTGCGCCCCGGTCGCGACGCGCCGGACGCCCTGCGGCTTGCCCGAGTGCTCGGGGCAGCGCTGGCCGACCGGAGCCGGCGTCATGCACTCGGTGCAGATCGGGCGGCCGCACTCCGAGCAGGACAGGTAGGTCTCCCGGTTCGGATGGCGGTAGCAGTGCATCGGCGCCGACATGGCCGTCGTAGCGTAGCCCCGCCGCGCCGGTAGCTTTCGCCCGTGCGCGTCCACGTCGCCTTCACGCCGGCCGAGGCAGCCGCAGCTCCCCTGGGGGTGGCCATCGACGTGATGCGGGCGACGTCGACGATCGTCCAGGCGCTCGCGTCGGGGTACCAGCGCGTGCTCTGCTGCGCGGAGATCGACGACGCGAGAGCGCTCCGGGCCGAGCTCGGTGACACCGCGATCACGGGCGGCGAGCGGGACGCGCAGCGGATCGACGGCTTCGACGCGGGGGCCTCGCCGCGGGAGTTTCTCGAGCCCCGCGCCGAGACGCTGATCCTCTCGACCACGAACGGCACCCGCGCGATCGTCACGGCCGCCGCCTCGTGCGGAGAGGTCGTGCTCGGCTCGCTGCTCAACCTGGACGCGGTCACGCAGCTCGTCCGGGAACGCTCGGAGGACACGGTCGTCCTCTGCGCCGGCTTCAAGGACGACTTCGCGATCGACGACGCGTACTGCGCCGGGCGGATCGTCGTGCAGCTCGAGGCCCAGCGCACCGACGCCGCGATCGCCGCGGCTCTGGTCGCCGACCGCTACCCGGAGGCGATCGACGGGATCAACGCGCGCACGTACGGGCCGCCCGGGCTCGAGGAGGACATCGCCTGGTGCTCGCAGGTCAGCGTGCTGGAGGTCGTCCCGCGGCTCTCGCGGATGCTCGGCGCGGCGGCCGAAGTCACGCTCTGATCCGGTCGAGGAGGCTCTCGACTGCGGCGCGGAACGCCGCCGGCTGCTCGATCCACGGGAAGTGGCCGCAGTCCTGGATCGTCTCGACGAGCGCGCCCGGGATCAACGCGGCGGTTTCGGTCGAGGAGCGTGGCGGGAGCGGGTCGTCCTCGCCGTGCACGAACAGCACCGGAGCCCCGACGCCGCGGAGGCGGCGTGCGAGCGTTCCGCGCTCGAAGTGCTCGGCGATCGAGCGGTTCGTCTGGATTGACGCCTGGACGCCGACGCGCGCCGGCGGCGGGGTCGCATCCTCGGGACGGGCGAAGAACGGCACCCAGATGAGCGCGAACCGCTCGACGAGGTCGGCCTCCTCGACCTCGCCTGCGCGTCGGAGCTCGTCGATCTCGCGGATCCGGTCGAGCTGTGCGGGCGTGAGCGTCCTGCCGAGGGACTGGTCGAAGTCGTCGAAGACGGAGGGATCTGCTCCGAGCGGGCTGATGCAGAGCGCTCCGGCGATCCGCTCCGGGTGGGCCACCGCCAGGTGCAGCGCGAGGTGGCCTCCCCAGGAGTGGCCGATCGCCCACGCGCGCTCGAGCCCGAGCGAGTCGAGAACCGCGATCGCGTCCGCCATGTGCGACTCGATCGTGTACGGCCCGGGCGCCTCCGAGGGAGGCGTGCCGCGCTGCGTGTAGCGGATCGTCGAGAAGAGCCCGTCCAGCTCCTCTGCACACTCGCCGAGGTAGTCGGGGATGGCCGCGCCGCCGTGCAGTAGGAGCGCCGGCCGGCCCGCGCCGCCACGGTCTCCCCGAATGGCACCGCCGTCGACAGGGAGCTCGAACGACCCCTCGCGCACGCGGCGACTCTACGTCAGGGAAGGCCGCGCGGCGCTTCGGCGTTTGCGCCGTCATGGAGAACGTGAAGGAGTTTCGCGTCGTTCTCACGGTGGCGGACTTCGACGAGGCGGTTGCGTTCTACCGCGACGCGCTCGGGCTCGAGCAGTCGGCCGACTGGAGCTCCGACGACGGGCGGGTGGTCCTCCTCGAAGGAGGGCGAGCGACGCTCGAGGTCATGGATGAGGCCCAGGCGGCCGTGGTCGACTCGGTCGAGGTCGGTCGGCGCGTCTCCGGGCAGGTCCGGCTCGCCCTCGAGGTGGCCGACAGCGCGAAGACGGCCCACCGGCTCGCGGAAGCAGGGGGCGAGCAGGTCGCACCGCCGGTGACGACGCCGTGGGGCGACCGCAACGCACGCGTGCAGACGCCCGACGGCATGCAGCTGACGCTGTTTACCGCCGAGAGCTAGAGCTCGCCCGGCGGCGCCTGGCGAAGTTCGCGTTGAACGCCTTCGCCACCGGGCCGCCGGTGTGCGCCTTCACCTCGTGGGCGAACGACTCGTACTCCTCGTTGCGGCCGGCGAACGCGTTTGCCGTGTCGATCGCGACCTTTCCCTCCAGCCCGGTGACCTTGCCGAGCGCCTCCGAGATCGAGCTGGACGGCACCGCGACGAGCACGACGTCGGCCCCGGAGACGTCTCCGCCCTCGCGCCCGAGGGTCGTGACGTCGTGCCCCGCCTTCTCCCAGAGCTTCGCGAGCCCGCCGCCGATGTCCCCCTTGCCGAGGGTCGTGACGTTCATCCGTCGCACCTCCTGACGGCGGTCTGTGGGAACGTGGTGCAAACGCGGCACCAAGCGCTCACATTCCTGGGCGGTTGACAGCAAGCAGCGGCAGCAGCACGCTTCCGGCGTGCGCTCTGGGCGCCTGATCGTCGTCGGAATCCTGACACTCGTGCTGCCGCCGACGGCTGCTGCCGCGCCGTCTCGACCCGACAAGACCTCGGCGTCGCGCACGCAGAACGTCCCCTTCGTCACCCTCGCCTCAGGAGGGAGCACCCGGCACCCGCGCCGAAACCGCGTCTCTCTCGCCCGCAGCCTGGCGGCGACGAAAGCCTGGGGCCGCTGGCTCAGCGCGGATGCGCGGAAGGCGCTCGATAAGGTGGATTTCCGCCGCTACGGCGTCGTCGCAGCCTTCCACCTCCAGCAGAGCACGGGCCTGAGAATCCGGCGGATCGCGCGGGCTTCGCACACGCTCGGCCTCTGGCTAGACGTTTTCTCCGCGGCACCCCAACCCACACGGGTCACCTTTGGCGCGTACCAGCTCGTCACGATCCAGAAGACGTACTTGCGTACCGTGTCGCGGCTGGCCGTGCGCTCCGTGAGGGTCTGTCGCGTCTGGCCCTGCGGTCCCTAGTCTTTCGCCGTCGTTGATCGTGGGGGACCCTCTGGGAGCCGGGGCCTGCCGGGCCGTGCGCCCGCCCGGCTCCCTTCGTAGCGCGCCTAGGGCAGGATGTTGGCGACGCTGTTGATCGCGTTCGTGACGTTGCCGGCCAGGAGCGTGATGGCGGCGATCACCGCGAGCGTGATGACGGCCAGCACGACGCCGTACTCGGCCATCGTCTGTCCATCCTCCCGGTTGCGGGCGCGTGCCAGATTGACGGCGAGCGCCTGCGTGAAGGCGTAGAGCGTGGGCATGAGTTCACCTCCCTTCGTTCCACGGGAGACGGGGCCGCACCGCCCTGTTTCGATTTGACGGGATCTCATCGGCTGTCCCGGCCGCCTGGGTCCATCCCTCACAGGAGCGATTCATCGTGATCCGAACTACCTGCGCGGAAGACCTCCCCGGCAAAGACCCGTAATCTCCTCACCATCGACTGGCTTCCCCAGGGCTTCCTCCACCCGGAGCGCGTCGAGTTGGCGACCGGCCACCACCTGCGTCCGATCCGCGAGGACGACGTCGGCATCGACTACCCGGCGGTCATGGGCTCATGCGACCGGTTGTGGGCCAGGTACGGACAAGCGTGGGGCTGGCCACCGGCCGAGATGACCTACGAGGAGGACCGGCGGGACCTCGCCCGTCATGAGGCCGAGATCGCAGCCCACGAGGCATTCGCTTACGCGATCCTCGACCGGAAGGAGACAGCTCTCCTCGGGTGCGTCTACATCGACCCGCCGGCCGAGCAGTCACCTCCAGGAACCGATGCCGTCGTCTCGTGGTGGGTGATCGATGATGCGGCCGGGGCAGAGCTCGACGATGGGCTCGCGGACTTCGTTCCTCGCTGGCTCGCGGGCACCTGGGGCTTCGAGTCCGTGCACTACGCGCCCTAGCGGGCCGCCCTTGACAGGAGAACGTATGTTCGTGTAGAACATATGTTCCATGATCGCCTGTCTGGTCATCCCCGGGTTCGAGCTGCGGGCGGCGCTGCGGGAACGGCCGCGGCTCCAGCTCGAGCCGGCCGCGCTCGCCCCTAGCGGGTATGAATCACGGGCGCTGCTCGGGTCGGTGACGGCGGCGGCCGAGGCGGCCGGCGTGCAGCCGGGGATGCGGCTGGGGGAAGCGCTGGCCACGTGCCCGTCGCTCCAGCTCGTCGACCGCGACCCGGCCGCGGCGGAGGAGGCGTGGGAGCAGATCGTCCGGAGGCTCGAGGACGCGGGATTCTCGGTCGACCCTGCAGCGCCGGGGTGCGCGTACTTCGAGACGCGCGGGGTGGAACGGCTCTACGGCGGGCTCGAGCCGGCGCTCAAGCGGGCGCTGAAGGCGGTCGGGCCCGGCTGGGACGCGCGCGCCGGTGCTGCGAGGCGCCGCTTTGCGGCTCTGGCGGCGGCGAACGTCGCGCGCGCGGGCCAGGCGCTCGTCGTCTCGGACGAGCGCACACGGGAGTTTCTCGCCCCGCTGCCGCTCACGCTGCTGCCGCTGGAGGCCGACCGCAGGCAGGAGCTCGAGGAGCTGGGGCTGACGAAGATCGGAGAGCTTGCCGGGCTTCCGGGTGGCGCCGTGGCCGAACGTCTGGGGCCGGACGGCCGGCGCGCCTGGAGCCTGGCGAGAGGAGGCTCGCGCCGCCGCGTCCGCGGAAGGAAGCCCGCCGCGGAGCTGCTGGAGACGCTCGAGTTCCCCGAGGCGGTCGGAAACGAGCTGGCGCTGAGACGCTCACTCGGCATCCTCCTCGACCGGCTGCTGGCCCGACCGGAGCGCGGCGGGCGGGCCTTGCGCAAGCTGGCGCTCGCGGCGCGGCTCGTCGGCGGAGGATCGTGGCGGCGCACCGTGACGCTACGTGACGCCACCGCCGAGCCCGCCCGTCTGCGCGCCGCGATCGGGCCGAAGCTGCTCGACCTGCCCGCGCCCGTGGTCGCGTTGACGCTGGAGATCCTGACCCTCGCGGAGTCGGTCGGCAGCCAGCTCGAGCTCGTCCAGCCCGAGGGCGCGGAGCTGCGGGCGCATCTGCGCGAAGGGCTTCGTCAGGTTCGTGCGGGGACCGGCTCGGGCTCCGTCTGCACCGTCGTCGAGGTGGCGCCGTGGTCGCGTCTGCCCGAGCAGCGCGCGCTGCTGGTTCCGCGCGACGACTGAATCAGCCACAACGTGTGCAGGTCGAGGCACACGTGGACGGCTCGCCCAGGTGTGTGAACCGCTCGGCGGTCACCCTCGTCCGTGAAGAGTGGCGCGTCGTCGACCGATGGTGGACGGAGGATCCCGTCAGCCGGCGCTACTTCGACGTCGTGCTCGCAGGCGGCGGGCAAGAGGTCGTCTTCCGCGACGAGGAGGTGGGCTGCTGGTTCAGCCAGCGCGGCGGATGAGCCGGAGCGGCTCAGCCGCGGCGCACGACCCGCAGGAAGTCTCCGGGCGGCGCGTGGACGTTGAGGAAGCGGATCGGCCCGGCGCCCGGGTTGCGAAAGCCGTGCTCCGTGCCGCGCGGAGCCGCGAAGAACGTGCCGGGCCCGGCGCGCCTCGCTCCGCTCGCCTCGAGGAACTCGATCTCGCCCTCGAGGACGTAGAAGAGGTCCACGTGGTCGTCGTGGGCGTGCAGGCCGACGCCCTCGAAGACCGGCTGGAAGGTGAGGTCGATCGCCGTGACGTGCGGCAGGTCGGCCTTGATCAGGCGAGAGCCCTTCTCGTTCTCGATCAGCTCGCCCTCGCCGGGGCTGTTGAAGACCGCTTCGGCGAGCGGCCGGCCGCCGTCGGCGGGCGGGTCGAACTGGTCGAAGCCCTCTTCGCCGTGGCCGCGGAGCACGTCCCCGAACCCGAGGCTCGGCGAGTGGAAGTTGAGAAAGACCGCGGTCGAGTCACTCGCGTTGCGGAACGTGTGGACGAGGTTCGGCGGCGCCGCGGCGAACGTTCCCGGACGGCCGGTCATGCGCTGCAGCTGTGGCCCGAGCGAGAACTCGACCTCGCCCTCGAGGACGAAGAAGGCGTCGGTGTGTCGGCGGTGCACGTGGGGGTCGGGCCCCTTCTCGCCGGGGTCGTAGCGGAACCAGGTGACGATCACGTCGTCGAGCTCGGCGAGGATCCGCAGCGTCCGCTCCGGCCGGTCGGTGGTCGTCTCGCCCTCGCCGGGCGCTAGGAGCAGCGGGCGGTGGTCGAGCTCCATGCGCACTCAGCCTATTCGTTCCTCGACGGCGCCTCCCAGCCCGAGGAGCTGGCCGCGCGAGCCGCCGAACTCGGGTACGAGGCACTCGCCCTGACCGACCACGACGGCGTGTACGGCTCGCTCGAGTTCGCGCACGCGGCAAAGGCGCTCGGCGTCAGGCCGATCACGGGCGCGGAGGTGACGCTGGCCGGCGGTTCGCATGTGACGCTGCTCGTCGAGTCGGCGCAGGGCTATGCGAACCTCTGCCGGCTGCTGACCGCGGCGCACTCGCAGACCCGGCCGAAAGAAGGCGCCGACCCGCTGCCGCCGTCGCTCGACGCCGGGCTCCTGGCAGAGCTGAACGAGGGGCTTGTCTGCCTCTCGGGGTGCGCGCGGCACGGGCTCGCGGTGCGGAGCCCGAACGGCGCGGCTGCGCTGGCTCGGGCGTTCGGGCCTGAGCGCTTCTTCGTCGAGCTGCAGCGCCCGTACGAGCGAGGCGACGCGAGCCGCCTGGCCGCACTGCGAGACCTCGCCGGGTCGCTGGGCGTCCCGACGGTCGCAACCGGCGACGTCCACGCGCACCACCCGCGCCGCACGTCGCTCCAGGACGTGCTCGTCGCGATCCGCCACCGGACCTCGCTCGAGGGCTGCGAGGCCGAGCGGCGGGGCAACCGCGAGAGCGTCCTGCTCCCGCCCGGCGAGGTGGCCGACAGGTTCCCGCTCGACCGAGACGCCGTCGACCGAACGGACGAGCTGGCCGAGCGACTCGAGTTCGACCTCACGGCGGATCTCGGCTACCGCTACCCGGACTTCTCGGACACGGGCGAGCCGGCGATCGCCCAGCTCAGGCGCGTCTGCGACCGCGCGTTCGCGGAACGCTACGGAGACGCAAACGGGCACAAGCGCAGGGCCCGCGCACGGCTCGAGGAGGAGCTGAAGCTGATCGAGGAGCTCGGCCTCGCGGGGTTCTTCCTCCTGCACTGGGAGGTGCTCGAGCTGGCCCGCGAGTGCGCGCGAGAGGTTCGAGGCGACTCGGTCGCGCGCAACGTCCTGCCGCCCGGCCGAGGGCGCGGCAGCTCGGTCGGCTCGATCGTCTGCTACCTGACCGGGCTGTCGCACGTCGACCCGGTGCATGCGGGCCTCCCGCTCGGGCGCTTTCTCAACCGGGAGCTCGTCTCGGTGCCGGACATCGACCTCGACTTCCCACGCGACATCCGCGAGAAGCTGATCGTCGGCGTCTGCGAGCGCTACGGACGCGAGCACTCGGCGCTGGTAGCGAGCTTCGCGACCTATCGCGCGCGTGGGGCGATCCGCGACGTCGGCAAGGCGCTCGGCCTCCCGTTCGCGGAGCTCGAGCGGCTGGCGCGGCTCACGGACGGCAGCCCGCGGAGGGTGGGGGAGGAGCTGGCGAAGCTGCCCGACGCCGAGACGAAGCTCGCCTCGCCACGGTGGCGGGCGTTCGCGGAGCTGTGCGGCGAGCTCGGCGGCCTCCCGCGGCACGTCTCGCAGCACCCGGGCGGGATGGTGATCTCCACGCGGCCGCTCGTGGAGCTCGTCCCCGTGCAGCCCGCGGCGATGGCCGGGCGCCAACTGTGCCAGTGGGACAAGGACTCGTGCTCCGACGCCGGCTTCCTCAAGATCGACCTGCTCGGGCTCGGGATGCTCTCGGCGGTCGAGGACTGCGTCGAGCGGATCGCCCGTGCGGATCCTGAGACGCGTAGCGTTGACCTGTCGCGGATCCCGCTCGAAGACCGTGCGGTCTATGCCGAGATCCAGCGTGCGGACACGGTCGGCGTCTTTCAGATCGAGAGCCGGGCGCAGATGCAGTCGCTCCTGCGCACGCGGCCCGAGAACCTCGAGGACCTGACCGTGCAGGTCGCGCTCGTGCGGCCTGGGCCGATCCAGGGCGGCGCCGTCCATCCGTACATCGAGCATCGGCGGCGCCTGCGGGAGGACCCGTCGTTCGTGGTGCCGTACGACCACCCGCTGCTCGAGGAGCCGCTGCGCGAGACGCTCGGGGTCGTCGTGTACCAGGAGCAGGTGCTCGCGGTCGCGGTCGCGCTCGCCGGGTTCTCGGTCGGCGAGGCCGAGGGGCTGCGGCGGGCGATGAGCCGCAAGCGCAGCCGCGAGGCGGTGGAGGCGTTCCACGAGCGGTTCGTCGAGGGCGCGCTCGACCGCGGGGTCGACTGCGAGACCGCGGAGATGGTCTTCGAGAAGCTGAACGGGTTCGCGTCGTTCGGCTTTCCCAAGTCGCACGCGGCCGCGTTCGGGCTGCTCGCGTACCAGTCGGCGTGGCTACGGCACCACCACCCGCGCGAGTTCCTCTGCGCGCTCCTGAACGAGCAGCCGATGGGCTTCTACCCGCCCGCGTCGCTCGTGCGCGATGCCCAGCGCCGCGGGGTCGAGGTGCGGCCGCCGGATGTGAACCGCAGCGAGGCCAAGTGCTCGCTGGAGGACGACGCCGTGCGTGTGGGGCTCGAGTACGTGCGCTCGCTCGGGGAGGAGGAGGCGAAGGCGGTCGTGGCCGAGCGGGAGCGTGCCGGGCCGTTCTCGGGGGTGCGAGAGCTGGCGCAGCGGACGGCGCTCGACCGGCCGCGGCTGGAGGCGCTCGTCGCCTCGGGCGCCTGCGACTCGTTCGGAGGAAGGCGCCGGGTGCTCTTCTGGGAGCTCGGGCTCGTGCCGCGCACCCAGAGCGTCCCCGGGAGCGGAGGGGAGGAGCGGCAGCTCGCCCTGCCGCTCGACCCGACCGCGCGGGCGCCCGGGCTCCGCGAGCACACGCCCTGGGAGCGGATGCTCGCCGACTACCGGACGACGAGTCTCTCGGTCGGCGTCCACCCGTTGGCGCTGCTGCGCGCGCACCTGCCCAAAGGGACGCTCTCGAGCCAGGAGCTTGTGAAGCGGCCCGCGGGCGGGACCGTCGTCGTGGCCGGGATGGCGGTGGCGCGGCAGCGGCCGGCGACCGCGAACGGCGTCGTCTTCATGCTCCTCGAGGACGAGCACGGCCAGATCAACCTGATCGTTCCGCCCAGCGTGTACGAACGCTTCCGCCCGCTCGTGCGGTCGGAGCCGCTGCTCCTCGCGCGCGGGAAGTTCGAGCGGCTGGGCCGGAACCGGAACGTCGTCGTGCGTCACCTGGAGTCGCTCGGCCCCCTCGCCCGTCGCTGCGCCGAGAACGCCGACGTCTTCGGCTCGCTACCGGCCGCGCACCACTTCGGGCACCGCTAGCCAGAACGATCGCACGCATCGATCGATGGGCGCGAGGTCGGATGAGAACCTGCTCGCCCACGCCAGTGCTTCCATCGCCTGAGCACAAGCGCCCGGCTTTCCCAGCGCCTGACCTTCCTAGGTGTTCTCTATCTCCAGCCCGAAGCGCGGTATTCGCCGGTGCACGGCGCGGTTGAACTCCGTCTCATACTCCTCGGCGGCATCCTCGTCCAGCGTCGCCGCGAAGTTGTCGCGCAGCTCGGCGAGGATCTCCGTGCCGGTCTCGACGAAATCCTGGTAGTCGCCGAAGCGCTCCTCGGCTTCGTCCCGGTCGGCCCGGTCGTAGGCCGCCTCGGCCTCGTCGCACTCGCGGATCAGCTCGGCGTAGTCCTGCTGGAAGAGGTCGAGCTGGCGCGAGATCGCGTCCGTGAACCGCCCTCCAGGCATGCACCTAGACTAGTCCGCCCTTGCCGCTCCTCGTCCGCACTTGGAACCTGTTCCACGGAAACGCCGTGCCGCCGGAGCGCAGGGCGTACCTCGAGGAGATGGTGAAGCTCGCGACCGAGGACCGGCCGGACGCGCTCTGCCTGCAGGAGCTGCCCGTCTGGTCGCTGTCGAAGCTCGAGGGCTGGAGCGGCATGCAGGCGTTCGGCGCGGTCGCCTCGCGGCCGAAGCTGATCAGCGCGGAGCTCGGCAAGTGGATCACGGAGATCAACAGCGGCTTTTTTCGCTCGGCGTTCACGGGTCAGGCGAACGCGATCCTGCTCGCACCTGCGTTCAACGCGGTCGCCGAAGACTCGATCGTCCTCAACCCGCGAAGCCTTCGCCGTACGGAGGCGAAGAAGCTCGGGCTCGACCTCCGCACCCGACTCAAGTGGGCGCTGGAGCGGCGCGTCTGCCAGGCGGTGCGGGCGGAGACCAACGGCCGGTTCGTGTCGGTCGCGAACCTGCACGCGTCCCGGGCAGATCGCAGGTGCGCGGACGTCGAGCTGCAGCGGGCGGTCGACTTCGCCGAGTCCTTCGCGCAGGACGGCGACACGCTCGTGCTCGCCGGTGACTTCAACATCGGCCCGGTGACCTCTCAGACGCTGAAGAACCTGCAGGGATACTCGGAGCCGATCGACGGCATCGACCAGGTGCTCGTCAAGGGCGCTGAGACGCTTGGCACGGAGAAATGGCCCCCTGAACGCCGCACCGTGGATGGCCGTCTGCTCTCAGACCACGCACCCGTCGAGACGAGGTTCGAGTGATGTTCGAGAAAGCGCGCGCCCAGTTCCCGGTCTTCGAGCGGCTCGCCTACCTGAACGCGGGCACGAACGGGCCCCTCGCCCGTCCGACGATCGAGGCTATGGTCGCCCAGGAGCAGGCTGACCTCGAGGGTGGCCGCGGCGGGCCTGCCTACTTCGAGCGCGCGCTCGAGCTCCGGAACGAGGTGCGCGAGAAGCTCGCCGTGGTCGTCGGTGTTCCGGCGGAGAGGCTCGCGCTCGCGACCTCGACCACGAACGGGTGCAACATCGTGCTCACGGGGCTCGACCTCGGGCCGGAGGACGAGGTCGTCACGACGGACGGCGAGCACTTCGGGCTGCTGGGGGCGCTGGCCGTCTCGCCCGCCCGCGTTCGCTTCGCGCCCGTGCGGGAGCTGCCGCCGGAAGAGGCGCTCGAGGTCCTGCTCCGCGAGGTGACGCCGAAGACGCGGCTGCTCGCGCTCTCGCACGTCTGCTGGATGAGCGGCAACCGCTTTCCGATCGCGGAGCTGAAGGGGGCGACGGGGCTGCCGGTGCTCGTCGACGGCGCCCAGTCGGCAGGGGCGATCCCGGTCGACGCCTCCGAGTTCGATTTCTACGCGTTCTCGTGCCAGAAGTGGCTCTGCGGGCCGGACGCGATGGGCGGCCTCGCGGTCGCCGCTCCCGACCGGCTGCGCATCGCCGCGCCGAGCTACCTCTCGCAGGAGAGCTACGAGCCCTCGGGTGAATTCACGCCGCGGCCAGGGGCCGTGCGCTTCGACCCGGGCTGGACCCCGCCGCCTTCGCTCGCCGGCCTCTCGGCGGCCCTCGACCTCGCGCCGGAGGGGCGCTTGGAGCGCGCCGCCGTGACGGCAGGCCGCTGTCGCGACCTGCTCGCGGAGCGCTTCGAGGTCGTCACCGCCCCGGGTCAAGGGACGCTCGTCTCCTTCCGCGTCGAGGGCGACTCGGCTGCGCTCGTCAAGAGCCTCTACGAGGCGGGCGTCGTCGTCCGCGATGTCCCGGGCCTCGGTTGGATCCGCGTCTCATGCGGCTGGTGGACGAGCAACGACGACCTCGACCGCCTGCTCGCGGCGCTCGCTGCCTAGCCGGTGCGAAGTCCGAGCTCGGCGGAGATCGGACGCATCGCCGCGATCACGAACGCGATGTGCTCGTCGAGGTCGACGCCGAGCTCCTCGGCGCCCATGTAGACGTCGTCGCGGTTGACGCCCGCCGCGAACGACGGCTGCTTCAGCTTCTTGCGCACCGATTTCGGCTCCAGCGTCTCGATTCCGTCCGGCCGCACGAGCCCGCAGGCGTGGATGAACCCGCTCAGCTCGTCGCAGGCGAAGAGCGTCTTCCGGAGCGGCGTGTCGCGCGCGATGTCGAGGTGCGAGGCGTGCGAGAGGACGCCGTCGATCACCTCCTCGGGCCAGCCCTCCTCACGGAGGATCGGCGCGCCGTCCTGCGGGTGCTGGTCGAGAGTCGGATGCATCTCGTAGTCGAAGTCGTGAAGCAGCGCGGTCGCGCGCCAAAGCTCCTCGTCCTCGCCGAACCGGACCGCGTAGGCGCCGACGGCGGCCTCCACGGCGAGCGCGTGGCGCAGAAGCGCCTCACTCTTCGTGTACCGCGTCAGGGTCTCCCAGGCGGCGTCTCGGGTCGGCTCCACAGCGGCCGCTAGGCTTCGCCTGCGATGCCTAGCCTCAGGATGCGCGGCTCAGCCGTGCATCCGTCTGAACTGACCGATCGAAACGTTTGCCGGTAGCCACCCACCGCTCCTAGGATAGCCCTCTCCCGTGGCCCAAACTGTCGTCACCGAATCGTTGGCCGAGTCGTTCGTCATCGAAGGCGCACAGCCGCTCACCGGCCGGATCGCGGCGGCCGGCAACAAGAACGGCGCCCTGCCGATCCTCGCAGCGTGCCTGCTCACGGACGACCCCGTGATGCTCACGAACGTCCCGCGCATTCGCGACGTCGAGACGATGCTCGAGCTCCTGGCCGACATCGGCGCCGAGGTGGACTGGCAGGGGCCGAACGAGCTGCGCGTGCACGCAGCGGAGATCCGGAAGGTCGAGCTCGACGAGGAGCTCTGTCGCCGGATCCGCGCCTCGATCCTGTTCGCGGGCCCGCTGCTTGCCCGTCACGGCCGCGCGGTCGTCCCGCCGCCGGGAGGCGACGTGATCGGGCGGCGAAGGCTAGACGTACACATCGACGCGCTCCGCGGCCTCGGCGCCGAGATCGAGGTCGAGCGCCGCTACACGATGCAGACGAGCGGCCTCGTGGGCGCGCACGTGTTCCTCGACGAGGCTAGCGTCACGGGCACGGAGAACACGGTGATGGCGGCCGTGCTCGCTCGAGGGGAGACCGTGATCGGCAACGCCGCCTGCGAGCCCCACGTGCAGGACCTGTGCCGGTTCCTGGTCGACCTCGGGGCGCGGATCCAGGGGATGGGCTCGAATGTCCTGCGCATCGAGGGCGTCGAGCGGCTCGGCGGCGGCGAGTTCCGGATCGCACCGGACCACATCGACGTCGCGAGCTTCATCGGGCTCGGCGCGATCACGCCCGGTGAGATCACGATCGACGACACGCGGCCGGAGGATCTCGTGGCTGTCCGGCCGATGCTCGAGCGGCTCGGGATCGAGATCCACGTGGACGGCGCGAGCGTCCGTGTCCCCGGCGCGCAGGAGCTCGTCGTCCAGGACGACCTCGGCGGCGCGATCCCGAAGATCGACGACGGACCCTGGCCGCAGTTCCCGGCCGACCTGACGTCGATCGCCGTGACGGTCGCGACGCAGGCGCGAGGGACGATCATGGTCTTCGAGAAGATGTTCGAGAGCAGGCTCTTCTTCGTCGACAAGCTCGTGGGGATGGGCGCGCGAATCATCCTCTGCGACCCGCATCGCGTCGTCGTCAGCGGTCCCTCGAGGCTCTACGGCGAGCGAATGGCGAGCCCGGACATCCGCGCCGGGATGGCGATGCTGATCGCAAGTCTCTGCGCGGAAGGCGTCTCGACGATCGGCAACATCGGCGAGATCGACCGCGGTTACGAGCGGATCGACGAGCGGCTGCGGTCGCTCGGCGCGCGAGTCGAGCGCAGCGAGGGCTGATGGCTCGGACCGGGCAGGCTGACGAGGCCGGCCGACTCCGTGCGCGTGTGGCCGTGGCGGGCAGTGGGGAGGCGAGCGTCGTCACGGGCGTGGCGGTGCTCGACCATCTCCTGCGACTGCTCGCCGAGTACGCGTCCTTCAACCTCACGCTCGAGGTCGCGCCCGGTGAGGCGGAGGCGGAGATCGCGGCCGCGGGCCGGGCCCTCGGCAGCGCGTTGGAGGATGCGCTTCGCTCGGAGGGGATCCGGGGCCACGGCTCGGCGGTCGTCCCGGCCGACGAGGCGCTGGCGCACGTCGTGGTCGAGGCATCGGGCCGGCCGCTCGTTGTCTCGAACGTCGACCTCAGCGACGCGCGCGTGGCCGGCCTCGCCAGCGACGTCGTCGCAACGTTTCTGCAGGAGCTCGCCGAGGGGGCCGGGCTGACGCTTCACGTGCGGCTGATCGAGGGCTCCGATCCCGACCACGTTCTCGACGCGATCTTCAAGGCACTCGGGGTGGCGCTCGCGCAGAGCTGCCGGCCGAGGCGAGGAAAGGGAGGCTGATGGAGGACAAGACCGTCGTTCGCACCGAGGCCGCGCCGGCGCCGTTCCAGGGAGCGCCGTACTCGCAGGCGATCTGCGCGGGCGGGCTCGTCTTCGTCGCCGGGCAGGTCGGCCTGCGGCCGGATCACGGCGAGCTCGTGGGCGAGACGATTCAGGAGCAGACCGAGCAGGTGTTCTCGAACCTGAAGGCGATCCTCGAGGCGGCGGGAAGCAGCCTCGACCGGCTCGTCAAGACGACCGTTTACCTCGACGACTTCGGCGACTTCGCCGGAATGAACGAGGTCTACGCGAAGCACGTGGGCGACAAGCCTCCCGCGCGCGCGACAGTCGAGGTGCCCGCGCTTCCGTCGGGCGCCAAGGTCGAGATCGAGGCGATCGCGACGGTCTAGCGCCGCAAGCGCCTCCTTCTGGTCTCAGTACGGTTCGCCCAGCCTCCTCCCCGAGGCGATCGTACGTCGGAAACACGCACGTGTCCGTCACGAGAGAGTGCCGGATGCGTGCCGCTTTCCACGGTGGCCGGGAGTGATCTGGCACCGGCCAGAGGCACAATGAGTCCCATGCGGGCAGAGACGGTCATCGCGACCCACGGCAACACCGACTTCGACGCCTTCGCGGCGATGCTGGCCGCGCGACGGCTCTACCCGGACGCGGTCGCAACCCTGTCGGGCTCGCTGAACCGCAACGTCCGCGAGTTCACGCGCCTCCATGCCGACGAGCTCGACCTCGCCGAGGCGTCACGGCTCGAGCTCGATGCGATCACGAGGTTGATCGTCGTGGAGACGACGCATGCGAGCCGCCTTGGCGAGCTCGAGCGGGTCGCACTCGACCCCGATGTCGAGAAGGTCGTCTTCGATCATCACGCGGGCGAGCCGCCCGAGTGGGCTGCAGAGCACACGATCCTGTCCGAAGACGGGGCGCTCACGACGACCCTCGTGGGCATCCTCGCCGAGCGCGAGATCCCGGTGACGCCGCTCGAGGCGACGGCGTTCGCGCTCGGAATCCACGAGGACACGGGCTCGCTCACCTACCCGACGGCGACGCAGCGGGACGCCGAGGCACTCGGGTGGTGCCTCCGCCACGGCGCGCGCCAGGAGCTGCTCGCCGAGTTCCTGCACACGCCGCTGACCGGGGAGGAGCGAGACCTCCTCGCGACGCTGCTCGCGGCGCTCGAGCCGCACCGCCTTGCCGGGGTCGAGGTGCTCGTGGCCGCAGTCGAGTGGCCGCGTTACGTGGACGGCGTGTCGAACCTCGCGCACAAGGTCGTCGAGCTGACCGACTGCAAGGCGCTCGTGCTGCTCGTTCAGATGGAGGAGCGCGTCTTCTGCGTCACCCGCAGCCGCATCCCGGAGGTCGACGCGGCCGCCATCGCGCACCTGCTCGGCGGGGGCGGGCACCCGCAGGCGGCCTCTGCGATCTTCAAGGGGAGCCTCGACGACGCTCGTGCGCGGGTCGCCAGGGGTCTCCCGGAGACCGTCCGTGAGCCGCTCACCGCTGGCAGCCTCATGTCGAGCCCGGCGCGCACCGTCGCGCCGGACGAAACCGTCTCGCGTGCGCTCGTGGCCTGCCAGCGGCATGGCCAGAGCGGGATCCTCGTCGCCGAAAGAGACCGGCTTGCCGGAGTCGTCGGGCGCGAGGACCTCGATCGCGCCGTCGCCCACGGGCTCTCGCATGCGCCGGTCAAGGGGATCATGAGCACACGGGTCGCGACCTGCGCCCTGGACACGCCGCTGGGGGAGCTTCAGCGGCTCCTCTCGGGTGCCGACGACCGCGTCGCGGTCCTAGACGGCGAGCGGATCGCAGGCGTCGTCACGCGCACCGATCTCCTGCGCGCGCTCGGCGCTCAGGCCGTTCCGTCCGAGCGGCCAGGGCCGATGCTCGCGGAAGAGCTCGCGAAGCTCGATCGCCTCCAGCCGGTCTTCGAGGCGGTCGCCGCGGTCTCCGAGCCGTTCGAAGGCGTCTACCTCGTCGGCGGGACGGTGCGCGACATCCTGCTCGGCGAGGGTGGGTTCGACCTCGATGTCGCCGTCGAGGGCGACGCCATCGCCCTCGCGCAGGCTCTGGCCGATGCGCTCGGAGGTCGTGTCCGCACGCACGAGAAGTTCGGCACCGCCGTGGTCATCTACGGAGACGAGGAGCGCGTGGACGTGGTCACCGCGCGCACCGAGTTCTATGACGCGCCGGCGGCGCTGCCGACGGTCGAGCACGCGTCGATCCGAGAGGACCTCTTCCGCCGCGACTTCACGATCAACGCGATGGCGGTGTCGCTGAGGGGCGCCGACCTGGGCCGGCTCGTCGATCCGTTCGGCGGGCGGCGTGACCTCGACGCGCGGACGATTCGCGTCCTGCACAACCTGTCGTTCATCGACGACCCGACCCGCATCTTCCGCGCGATCCGCTACGAGAACCGTCTCGGCTTCCGCATGGACGAGCACACGGTCCGGCTGGCGCGCGGGACGGTCGAGATGGGCCTCGTGGGCGACCTCTCGTCCGCGCGCCTGCGCGACGAGCTGGAGGCGCTGCTCGAGGAGGGCGAGATCGAGCACTCGATCCTTCGCCTGGCCGAGCTCGGGGCCGACCGCGCGATCCATCCGCACCTCGCGGCGGACGAGGAGGCGGTCGCCCTCGTCCGGCGCCTCGCTGAGCTGCGCGCCCGCTACGGGCTCGAGATCCCTTCGTGGCGGCTCGGCCTGGCCGCCCTGGCCCGCAGGCTGCCTCCGGACGAGGTCTACGACTGGCTCCAGCGCCTGAAGGTCAGGCGCCGCGATGCGGAGCAGATCGCCGCGGCCGTCACCGTCGGCCCGCGCCTCGTCGAACGCCTGCAGAGCGGCGCGGAGCCGGCGGAGGTCGTGGCGCTCGCCGAGCCCTACGCGCCCGATGCGCCACTCTTTGCGCTCGCCCTGGCCGACCTCGAGCCGCTGCACGAGTACTTCGAGCGGCTGCGCGACGTGCACCTCGAGGTGAGCGGGGCCGATCTCGCCGAGCTCGGGCTCGGTGAGTCGCCGCGCGTGGGGGAGATCCTCGCGGAGCTGCGGCGCCGGAAGCTGAACGGCGAGCTCGACGGCCGCGACTCGGAGCTCGAGGCGGCGCGGGAGCTGATCGCGAAGTGAGCGACGTCGAGTTCGATGTCGCCGTCAGACCGAGCCGGCTTCGCTGGCTCGGCCGTCTGCGCCGCTGGCCGGGTGCGCGAGAATCGAAGGTAGTCGAATGAAGCTCCTCCGCTGGGATGCGCCCGACCCGTACGTGGTCGGGTTCACGACGCGGACCGGAGGCGTGAGCACCGGCGTCTACGAGTCACTCAATCTCGGCGCCCTCACCGAGGACGATCCGCTCAACGTCGCCGAGAACCGCCGCCGCGCGTGCGTCGAGGTCGAGGCCGACCCCGAGACCGCGACCATGGCCTGGCAGCACCACAGCGCCGAGGTGCGACCGGCGGAGCCGCGGGGGATCGTGACCCCTGGGACGGTGTTCGAGAGGTGCGACGGGCTCTGGAGCGACGAGCGTGGGCAGGCGATGATGCTGCTCACGGCCGACTGCCTACCCGTGGCAATCGCCCGGGAGCCGGCGAACGGGAGGCGCCCTGCGCTGGCGATCTTGCACGTGGGCTGGCGCGGGCTCATCGCCGGGATCGTTGCCGCGGGCGCCCGGGCGCTCGGAGGCGGGCGGCTCGCGGCAGCGATCGGCCCCGGCATCGGACCATGCTGCTACGAGATCGGCCCCGAGGTGGCCGAGCCGTTTCAGGCCGCGTACGGCAACGGTGTTGTCACAGGCGGGCACCTCGATCTGTGGAGCGCCGCCGAGCAGGCCCTGCGCGAGGCCGGCTGCGAGGAGGTCGAGCGCACCGACCTCTGCACCTCCTGCAACCCGGAGCTCTTCTTCTCCCATCGCCGCGACCAGGGCGTGACCGGCAGGCAGGGCGTTGTCGCCTATATCGACTGAGACGGTCCGCTCGAGCTACGAGCGGATCCGCGCTGAGCTCGGTCCTGCCGTGACGATCGTCGCGGCAACCAAGTACGTGGACGTCGACGACCTGCCCGCGCTCGCGGAGGCGGGGATCGAGGTCGTGGGGGAGAACCGCGCGCAGGATCTCGAGGCCAAGCACGCGGCCCACGGCGACGCGTTTCGCTGGCATTTCATCGGCCACCTCCAGAGCCGGAAGGCCCCGACCGTCAACCGCCTGTGCGAGCTCTGTCACTCGCTCGCGAGCGAGTCGGCGGCGAAGCGGCTCGAGATCCCTGCGCTGGTCGAGGTCAACCTCTCCGGCGAGGAGTCGAAGTCCGGGATCCCGGAGCGCGATCTCGAGGAGTTCCTCACGCTCTACGACGACGTGCGCGGCCTGATGACGATGCCGCCCGAGACCGGCGATCCCGAGTCGTCGCGCCCCTATTTCCGCCGCCTGCGTGAGCTGGCCGAGCGCTACGGGCTGCCCGAGCTGTCGATGGGCACGAGCCAGGACTACCGCGTAGCGGCGGACGAGGGCGCCACGATGGTCCGCCTGGGATCTGTGCTGTACGCCGGCTGAGGCTTCGCTTGCGATGCCGACCCGAGGCCGGGCCGGCCCCGCCGGCGCGGCCGTTCAACGCACCGTCCATGGTTCCAAGCGGCTTTCCCTCCCCCCGCGGTTGCGTCTAACATCCGCGAATCATGGGTTTCGGAGACGTGTGGAACCGCACGCTCGTCTACTTCGGGATCGCCGAGGAAGAGGACGAGTGGGACGAGGACGGCTACCTCACCGAGGAGAACCTCGAGCGCACGTACAGCGAGCGTCCGAACGTCCGCCGCCTGGCGCCGCCCCAGGGACGACGGCAGGACTTCGACGACTGGACCGATCCGGAGCCCGAGGAATCGGCTCCGAAGACCGCGGTGCTCCGCCCGCGCGGCCGCCGCAGTGACGGCGTCGTCCAGGCGGTGCCGTCGGTGCAGGTACACCTCGTCGTCCCGCGCAGCTTCAACGACGCGCAGCAGATCGCGGACAAGTTCAAGGACTCGGTCCCGGTCATCCTCAACCTCCAGAGCTCCGACCAGGAGCTCTCGAAGCGCCTGATCGACTTCACGAGCGGCCTCACGTACGCGCTCGACGGCGGCATGCAGCGCGTCGCCGACAAGGTCTTCCTCCTGACTCCGCGCAACGTCGAGGTCTCGGCGGAGGAGCGCGCGCGGCTGGTCGAGCGAGGCTTCTTCAACCAGGCCTAGGAACAGCGGTGAGCTCGGGGAGCTCGGCGCCCAGGCGCCGCTCGCGGCGCCGCTCTCAGGGCGTCCGGCTTGGCCGGTCGCCCGTCTGAAATGGCCGGTCGATGCGCTGGAGTCAAGGACTAACGCTCGAGGACGCGAATTCGCGCCTGATGGCCACCTTTGCGGTCGCAGCGGACGCTGCCACACGGGCGAACCACTTCATCGACGTCTTCATCTACGTCTACGTCCTGCTGATCTTCGTCTACATCCTGACGTCGTGGGTGCGGATGCCCTACTCGACCTGGATCAGCCGGCTCGTCGAGTTCCTGCGAGACGTGTGCGAGCCGTACCTGAGGCTGTTCCGGCGGATCCTCCCGCGGACCGGCCCGCTCGACCTCTCGCCGGTGGTGGCCATCTTCTTCCTGTTCCTGCTGAAGGCCGTGATCGACCGGCTCTTCAACAGCTTCTCCTAGGAGGGGATCGACATGACCATTACACCGGTAGAGCTCCACCACATCGGTTTCAAGCGAGGGCCGTTCGGCTATCGCCGTCGGCCGGTGGACGAGTTGCTCGGGGAGATCGAGCAGTCGTTCGAGGACGTCTGGCGCGAGCGGGCCGAGTTCGCCGACCGCATCGAGCAGCTCCAGTCGGAGCTCACGAGGCACCGCGAGCTCGAGACGCTCCTGCGCACGACGCTCGTTTCGGCGGAACGCTCGGCGCACGAGATGAAGGCCCAGGCCAAGACCCAGGCCGAGCTGATCGTCGAGGAGGCTCACGCGGAGGCCCGTGCGGTGACGCGTGCCGCGGCGGCCGAGCGCGAGCGCCTGATCGCCGAGGCGCGCAGGGTGCGTGCGCTGCTCGAGGCGGCACTGGATGCCGCCGAGGACGCCTCGGAGGCTGAAGCTGCCTGACCGTCTAACGACCTGATCCCGCTGGGGCTGGGCGAGGCGGATGTCCTCCCCCAACAAAGCTCCAAATCAGGCCATTTCGTCCCCCGGCCAGAGACAGCCGTAAGCCCGAGGGGAAACCTATACTTGAGCCCATGGAACCCTCGGCCCGCGTTCGGCTCCGCGTCTCTCCGGGTTCGCGTGGAACGGAGATCGTCGGTCGCCAGGGAGACGGCTGGAAGGTCCGCGTCGCGGCCTCTCCGGAGCGTGGCCGTGCGAATGACGCCGTGATCAAGCTCCTCTCGCGGGAGCTGAAGATCCCACGCCGATCGGTCTCGATCGTCTCCGGGCACGCCGCGCGGGAGAAAGTCATCCGCGTGGCAGGCATCGACGACGCCGAGAGCGAGCGGCGGCTCACGCGCTCGGTCAAAAAAGCGGACGGCCGATGAGCGCTGCGATCGACACCGAGCGCTTCCGCAGGCGGCTGCTCGACGACCGCGCGCGCGCCGAGGGGGCGCTGGCCTACCTCCACGAGGACAACCCGGGCTCGATGGAGGACGAGACGCAGGAGATCCCGAGCGACAACCATCCCGGAGACGTCGCCACGATCACGTTCGACCGGGAGATCGACTACACGCTCGAGGAGAACGAGGAGCGCCTGCTCGCCGAGATCGACAGCGCGCTGCAGCGCATCGACGACGGCACGTTCGGCGTCTGCCAGGCCTGCGGGAATCCGATCGGCGCGGAGCGCCTGGAGGCGGTGCCGTACACGACGCAGTGCATCGACTGCAAGCGCAGGGAGGAGCGGGGGTGACGGAGCCCGCGTCGCGGACGCTCGACGTCCGCGTGGGGTCGAGCACGGACGCGCTGACGCCCGTCTCGAGCGTGCAGCGCTCGTTCGCGGCCGGGGCCGTCCAGTGGGCCGAGCTCGGCGTCGTCGTGCTGGCGGCGATCGCCGCCGACCAGCTGACGAAGCTGATCGTCTCGAGCCAGCTCGAGCTCGGCGAGTCGCTGCACGTCATCGGCCCGTTCTCGATCCACCACGTCCAGAACTCGGGGATCGCGTTCGGCCTGTTCGCGAGCGCGACCGTCATCGTGACCGCGCTGACCGCGCTGGCAGTGGGGTGGATGCTCGTCTTCTTCGCCCGCTCGGGAGCGCGCCATCCGGTGCTTCCCGTCGCCCTGGGGCTGCTGATCGGCGGCTCCACCTCGAACCTGATCGACCGGATCCGGCTCGGGCACGTGACCGACTTCCTCGACCTGCGCTACTGGCCGGCGTTCAACCTCGCCGACTCCTTCATCGTGATCGGAGTCGCGATCCTCTTCATCGCGCTCGTCGTCGGCGAGACCCGAAAGACCTGACGAAGCTCGTCGTCCCGGAAGCGGCGGCCGGGGAGCGGCTCGACCGGTTTCTCGCCTCCTTGCCCGAGGTGGGCACGCGCGCCGCCGCCGAACGGCTGGTCGAAGGCGGTGGGGCGCTCCTCGACGGCGAGGCGAAGCCGAAGAGCCACCGGCTCGCTGGTGGGGAGGAGCTGGTCTTCGAGCCGCCGGAGAGAAACGCCGGCCCGCTGGAGGCGGAGGAGCTGCCGCTGCGGATCGCCTACGAGGACGAGCATCTCCTCGTGGTGGACAAGCCGGCAGGGATCGTCGTCCATCCGGCACCCGGGCACTCGACGGGAACGCTCGTCCACGGGCTCCTCGGTCGCACGGCAGGTGGTGACGTCCCGGAGCGCCCCGGAATCGTCCACCGGATCGATCGCGACACGTCGGGCCTGCTCGTCGTCGCGCGCACCGAGGAGGCGTACCGCGGGCTCCGGAACCTCGTGCGTCGGCATGCGCTCGAGCGGCGCTACAAGGCGCTCGTGCGGGGGCGCCCCCGCTCGTGGCGGGGCCGCATCGAGGCGCCGATCGGCCGCGATCGGAACGACCCGACCAGGATGTCGCTCGACACCGAGAGCCCGCGCGAGGCCGTCACGCACTTCGAGGTCGAGGAGCTCCTCGACCGGCACGCGCTGCTTGATGTCCGCCTCGAGACGGGCCGCACCCACCAGATTCGCGTCCACCTGGCCGCGATCGGCCTCCCGGTGGTCGGCGACCCCGTCTACGGCGTCCCGGACCCTGAGCTCGAGCGCCAGTTCCTCCACGCCTGGCGGCTTGCCTTCCCGCACCCGGTGAGCGGAGAGCAAGTCGAGGCCGAGTCGCCGCTGCCGCCCGAGCTCGAGGCGGCTCTCGCCCGCGTCCGGGCAGCAGCTAGACTTTCGCGACCCTGACCCCCGACCCGCCGGGGACGGGCGGGTGGCGGTGCCGGCAAGACGGAACGCCGGTTCCACCCGACTCCCGGCGGCGACACGACTCAAACCAGAGAAAGGATCAGAAGGTGTCCGTCGTAAGCATGCGAGAGCTCCTGGAGGCCGGAGTCCACTTCGGTCACCAGACCCGCCGCTGGAACCCGAAGATGAAGCGCTTCATCTTCGCGGAGCGCGGCGGCATCTACATCATCGACCTCCAGCAGTCGCAACAGCTGCTCGGGGAGGCGCACGACTTCGCCCGCAACCTCGCGGAGCGGAACGGGACAGTGCTCTTCGTCGGCACGAAGAAGCAGGCGCAGGACGCGATCGAGGAGCAGGCGAAGCGCGTGGAGATGCCCTACGTCAACCACCGCTGGCTCGGCGGCCTGCTCACGAACTGGCGCACGATCTCCGAGCGGATCGAGCGCCTCCACGAGCTGCGGCGTCTGCGCGACGAGGGCCAGCTCGACCTGCTTCCTCCCAAGGAGCGGATGGCCATGCAGAGCGAGCTCGAGAAGCTCGACATGAACCTCGGGGGCGTCGCGGACATGCGCACGCAGCCCGACGCGGTCTTCGTCGTCGACCTGCGCAAGGAGCAGCTCGCGGTGCGGGAGGCGCGCCGTCTGAACCTGCCGATCATCGCGCTCGTGGACACGAACTGCGACCCGGACGAGGCCGACTACGTGATCCCCGGCAACGACGACGCGATCCGCTCGTGCGGTCTCGTCGTGCGGGCGATCGCCGACGGGATCGCGGCCGGCAAGGCGAAGGCGACGCCGGCGGACTTCACGCCGTCGGCAGAAGAGGAGCAGGCCGAGACCATCGAGGATGCGCCTGCAGAGGAAGAGCAGCCGCAGCCCGAGGCGGCGCCCGTTGTGGGTGAGCCCGAATGAGCGCCACCGACATCTCCGCCAACCTGGTCAAGCAGCTCCGCGACGAGACGGGCGCCGGGATGATGGATTGCAAGCGCGCCCTCGAGGAGTCGGGCGGCGACCTCGAGGCGGCCAAGCGGCTTCTGCGGGAGCGCGGCATCGCCGCCGCCGGGAAGAAGGCCGGGCGCGAGACGACCGAGGGCGAGGTCCTGGCGACCGTGTCCGGGAGCGTCGGTGCGCTCGCCGCGATCGGCTGCGAGACGGAACCGGTCTCCAAGAACGAGGAGTTCCTCGGCTTTGCCGAGGCGGTGCTCGAAGCGGTGGAGGCCGAGGGCCCGGAGGCCGCGGGAGGCCTCGAGGAGAAGCGGCTCGAGCTGATCGGCCGGCTCGGCGAGAACATCGAGCTCCGCGGCGCCGCGCGCATGGAGGCGGGCGAGGGCGAGGTGCTCGCCGAGTACGTGCACCCGCCGGCGAACAAGATCGGCGTCCTCGTCCGCGTGCGAGGGGGCGAGCCCCCCACGGCGCGCAGGCTCGCGATGCACATCTCGTTCGCCGCGCCGCGCTACCTGACCGTCGACGAGATCCCCGAGGAGGAGCTGGCCTCGGAGCGGGCGATCTACGAGCAGCAGGACGACGTCAAGGACAAGCCGGAGGAGGTCCGCGCCAAGATCGTCGAGGGGCGGCTGCGCAAGGAGTTCCTCGCGACGGCCACGCTGGCCGAGCAGCCGTGGATCCACGACACCGCGAAGAGCGTGGCACAGGCTCTCTCGGACGAGGGAGCCGAGGCGCTCGAGTTCGTCCGCTACGCGCTCGCGGAGTGAGCAAGGCGGTCACAGAGCAGAAAGGCGCCGCCGCCGAGGGCGAAGCACGGCCGGTCTTCCACCGGGTGCTGCTGAAGCTCTCGGGCGAGGCCTTGATGGGCGACAAGGAATACGGCCTCGACCCGGGACGGATCGTCTCCCTGTCCGACGAGATCGTCGGCGTCCAGGAGAGCGGGGTCGAGCTGGCGATCGTCGTCGGGGCCGGGAACATCTACCGCGGGATCGAGGCGGCGGCCGATGGGATGGACCGCGCCACCGCCGACTACGCCGGGATGCTCGCCACGTTGCTGAACGCGCTCGCCCTCCAGGACGGGCTCGAGCGGCGCGGTGTCCACACCCGCGTCATGTCCGCCCTCGCGGCGGCCGAGGTCGCGGAGCCGTACATCCGCCGCCGGGCGATCAGGCACCTCGAGAAGGGCCGCGTGGTGATCTTCGCCGCCGGCACGGGCAACCCGTTCTTCACGACCGACACCGCTGCGGCGCTACGCGCGCTCGAGATCGGGGGCGAGGCGATCCTGATGGCCAAGCACGCGGTCGAGGGCGTCCTCGACGGCGACCCGCGCCAGGATCCGGACGCGAAGTTGATCCCGGAGATCACGCATCTCGAGGCGATCGAGCGCGGCCTGAAGGTGATGGACACGACCGCACTTTCCCTCTGCATGGACAACCGGCTCCCGATCTACGTCTTCGCACTCGAAGGCGGAAACATCCGTAAGGTGGTAGAGGGCGAGCGCGTCGGGACAATCGTCTCGACTCCCTGACAAACGGAGGGACGATGGCGATCGATGACCTGATTCAGGACGCGAACCGGCGGATGGACAAGTCGGTCGAGGCGGCCCAGGCAGAGTTCGCGACGCTGCGGACCGGCCGCGCGTCGCCTGCCCTGCTCGACCGCCTCCAGATCGACTACTACGGCCAGCAGACGCCGTTGAAGCAGCTCGCGACGATCTCCGCGCCCGAGGCGAGACTGCTGACCGTTCAGCCGTTCGACCCGAACTCGCTCGGCTCGATCGAGCGCGCGATCCAGGAGTCCGATCTCGGTGTCGTGCCCTCGAACGACGGCAAGATCATCCGCCTGCCGATCCCGCAGCTGACCGAGGAGCGGCGCAAGGATCTCGTCAAGGTCGTGCGGCAGATGGCCGAGGACGGGCGCGTCGCGATCCGGAACGTGCGCCGGGACGTCATGCACCACCTCAAGGAGCTCGTCGACAATGGCGAGGTCGGCAGCGACGAGGAGCACCGGGCCGAGGACCACGTACAGAAGCTCACGGACGAGCACACGCAGAGGATCGACGAGCTGCTGAAGAAGAAAGAGGCCGAGATCCTCGAAGTCTGATCGTGACTGCGCCAGGAATGTGCTCAGAGGTCTCGACCGGTCATTGCGGACGGACGCGCGGGCGGAGCCCACACGTCCTGAGGTCGCAAGCGACGCCTTAGCCTCGGCGTGAAGCTGCTGACCCGCATCCGTAGCCTGCGCGGCGTTCGTCCCGGAGTCGAGCCGGAGCTGCCAGAGGTCGCGAAGACGATCGCGATCATCATGGACGGCAACGGCCGCTGGGCGCGCCGCCGCGGCCTGCCCGTCGCCGCGGGCCACCGAGCCGGCACGCGGGCGCTGCGGCGCACGGTCGAGGCCGCGATCGACCTCGGCGTCGAGACACTCGTCGTCTACGCGTTCTCGACGGAGAACTGGTCCCGGCCGCCGCGCGAGGTCGACTCGCTGATGGACATCTTCGGCGAGACGATCGAACGGGAGCTGCCCGATCTCGCGCGCCAGGGCGTACGCACACGCTTCATCGGCCGCCGGGACCGCGCGCCCGCCGAGCTACAGGAGCAGATGGCCGGGCTCGAGGAGACCACGGCCGGAAACGACCGCCTCAACCTCTGGATCGCGTTCGACTACGGCGGCCGCGCGGAGCTGGTCGAGGCCGCGAGGCGGCTCGTCGAGGCCGGGATCGACCCCGCGGAGATCGACGAGAACGTCTTCCGCGCCAGCCTCTACGCGCCGGAGCTCGCCGACCCGGACCTGCTGATCCGCACCTCGGGGGAGCTGCGGATCTCGAATTTCCTCCTCTGGCAGCTGGCCTACTCCGAGCTCGTGTTCGTCGACACGCTGTGGCCGGACTTCGGCCGCCCCGAGCTCGAGCGCGCGCTAGCCGCGTATGCGAGCAGGCGCCGCCGCTTCGGCGGCCGGTGAGCCTCCGTTGAGCTCGTTCTGGTCGCGGATCCTCGTGGCGGTGGTCGGCCTCCCGGTCGTCCTCTACCTCGTCTGGCTCGGAGGCTGGTGGATCTTCGCCCTTGCAGTGGTCGTGGCGGTGGTCGCGCTCCACGAGTTCTTCTGGATCGCCCGGCCCCTGCGGCCGCTTGTGCTCGCCGGCTACACCGGCGCGGTGCTGGCGCTCGTCGGCGCCTGGCGCGGCGGGCCGGCCTGGATGGTGGGTGGCTTCCTCGCCACGTTCGCGCTCGCGTTTCTCCTCAAGGGCGTCTCGCAGACGGAGCAGTCGGTCACCGTCGCCGTGGGCACGACGGTCCTCGGCGCCGGGTGGGTGGGGCTCGGCCTGTCGTACCTCATCCTCCTGCGGGCGATCGAGCCGACCGACGACGGCCGCCTGGCGATCTTCACCGTCCTGATCGCGGTGTTCGCGGCGGACACGGTCGCGTACGGCGCCGGTCGCCTGATCGGCAGGCACCGCCTAGCGCCGGTGATCTCGCCGGGGAAGACGTGGGAGGGCCTGATCGCGGGGACGATCGTCGCCGTCCTCGTGCCGTTCTTCGCGATGTATCGCTCCGATTTCATGGACATCGGGCAGTCGCTGGCGCTCGGCGCCGTGATCGCCGTCTCGGCTCCGATCGGCGATCTCTTCGAGTCCGCCATCAAGCGGGACCTGGGCGTGAAGGACTCCGGGAAGCTGCTCCTCGGCCACGGCGGGATGCTCGACCGGATCGACGCCGTGCTCTTCGCCGGGGTCGCCTCCTACTACGCGATTCTGGCGTTGACCTGACGGCGATCCCAGGGGGCTAGCCAGTCGTACACTTCGACTGGATGAGACGCGTCGCCCTGCTCGGCGCAACGGGCTCGATCGGCCGCCAGGCCGTCGAGATCGTGGAGGCGCGCCCTGACCTGGAGCTCGTCGCCGCTGCCTCCGGCTCGCAGCCGCTCGACGGGCTGGCGCCGCTGACCCAGGTCGGCGGCGACCTGACCGAGCTGCTGGAGCGGTCGCAGCCCGACGTCGTCCTCAACGCGGTCGTCGGCTTCGCCGGCCTTCCCGCGACGCTCTGGGCGCTCGAGCGCGGCGTCACGCTCGCGCTCGCCAACAAAGAGAGCCTGGTCGCCGCCGGCGAGCTGGCCCTCGCCGCGAAGCGGCGGGGAGGAGGACTGATGCTCCCCGTGGACAGCGAGCACTCGGCCGTCTTCCAGTGCCTCGAGGGCCGCGGCCCCGAGCAGGTCGATTCCCTCGTCATCACCGGGTCGGGCGGCCCCTTCCGCGGCCGCAGCCGAGACGAGCTCGAGGACGTGATCCTCGAGGAGGCCCTTGCCCACCCCACGTGGAACATGGGCCCCAAGATCACCGTCGACTCGTCCACGCTGGCCAACAAGGGGCTCGAGCTGATCGAGGCGCACTTCCTGTTCGATCTGCCGTACGAGCGCATCGAGGTCGTGCTCCAGCCGACCTCGGTCGTCCACGCGCTCGTTCGCTTCCGCGACGGCGCCTCGCTCGCGCACCTGGGCTACCCGGACATGCGCGTCCCGATCTCGTTCGCGCTCACCTACCCGGAACGGGCCGCCACTCCCGTTCCCGCTCTCGATTTCTCGCAGGGGCTCGTGCTGGCGTTCGAGCCGCCCGACCTCGAGACGTTCCCGCTGCTGGCGCTGGCCCGGGAGGCCGGCGAGAAGGGCGGCACGCACCCCTGCGCGTTCAACGCCGCCAACGAGGTCGCCGTGGCGGCGTTCCTCGACGGGAAGCTCCCGTTTCTCGGAATCGCCGCGACCGTCGAGGAGACCCTGGCCGAGGTGGACGGCGCCCCGGCGCGCGACCTCGACGATCTGCTGGAGGCGGACGCTGCTGCTCGCCGGCTCGCGGAGCGAGGTCTTCCGGTCGCATGACGATCCTCGTCGCCATCGCGGGCCTCGCCTTCCTCATCCTCATCCACGAAGCGGGACACTTCTTCACGGCTCTCGCGGTCGGGATGCGGCCGCGCCGGTTCTACATCGGCTTCCCGCCTGCGCTCGTGAAGAAGATGCACAAGGGCGTGGAGTACGGGATCGGGGTCGTCCCGCTCGGCGGCTACGTGAAGATCCCGGGCATGCACCGTCCGGCCGCGTCGGACATGGACGTGCACTTCAGCCCCGCCCTCCACGAGGAGCCGCGCCTGCTGCCGGCGGTGGAGCGCGTCAAACGGCCGCTGGCAGAGAGCGACTTCGACTCCGCCCGCGTCGCGCTCGAGGGGCTCGCGGGCGCCATCGAGGCGGTGCCGCTTTCTGCCGGAGCCAAGCGCTCCGCGGAGCGCGGCGTCACCGAGCTCGCGGACGCGCTCGGCGCAGACTCGTACTGGCGGCAGCGAACGTGGAAGAGACTCGTCGTGATCGGTGCGGGCCCGGCCGCGAACCTGATCTTCGCGGTCCTGCTGCTGGCGCTCGTCTACATGATCGGGATCCCCTCGGTCGCCTCGCGCCAGGTCCAGAGCGTGGAGCCGAACACGCCGGCCGCGCAGGCCGGGCTCAGGCCCGGGGACACGATCGTCGCGATCAATCGGCTCAGGACCACGAAGTTCGACGACGTCCGCACCGCGATCCAGAACAGCAAGGGCCAGCCCCTCGTGGTCGCGGTGAATCGCGGGCGGAACCCGTACATGGAGCTGAAGGCCGTCAGGCCGGTGAAGCGCTCCGGGGTCTACATCCTGGGCTTCCGGCCGACGGTGATCCGGTACAAGCACTACGGCCCGGTCTCGGCATTTCGGCTGGCGGGCGGCGACACCTGGGCGGTGACGAAGGCGATGGGCAACTGGCTCACCCACGTCACGTCTCCGCAGAACCGGAAGGAGATCTCGACCCCGGTCGGGATCGTGCGCACCTCCAGCGAGGCCGTCCAGAGCGGGTTCCGCGACTACCTCGCGATCCTCGCGCTGATCAGCCTCTCGCTCGCGCTCCTGAACCTGCTCCCGCTGCTGCCGCTCGACGGCGGGCACATCGCGTTCTCGCTGATCGAGGGCCTCCGGGGCAAGGCGGTCAGCCGCGTCGTCTACGAACGCGTCTCGATGATCGGAATCGCGCTGATCCTCTTCATCTACGTGATCGGGATCACCAACGACATCGGGAACATCAGAGGCGGTTGATCCTGCTTCACTAGACTCATCGCGTGGCCAGCGAGCGGGGGATTCGCGTAGGAAACGTCTCGATCGGCGGCGGTGCGCCCGTCGTCGTCCAGTCGATGACGCTGACCAAGACGCACGACGTTGAGGCGACGACTGCCCAGATCGCCGCGCTCGCGTCGGCCGGCTGCGAGGTGGTGCGCGTCGCAGTCCCGAAGACCGAGGACGCGGACGCACTGCCGAAGATCGTCCGGCTCTCGCCGATCCCCGTGATCGCGGACATCCACTTCAACGCGAGCCTTGCCCTGCGCGCGATCGACGGAGGCGTCGCGGCCGTGCGGATCAACCCCGGGAATATCGGCGGCTCCGACAAGGTCGCGGAGGTCGTGCGCGCCGCCAAGCGGGCCGGTATCCCGATGCGGATCGGTGCCAACTCCGGCTCGCTGCCCAAGCACCTGGCGGACGTCGCCCAGCGCGACCAGGCCGAGGCGCTGGTCGAGGCGGCGCTCGAGGAGGTGCGGCTGCTCGAGAGCCTCGACTTCCGCGAGTTCAAGATCTCCGTCAAGTCGAGCCACGTGCCGACCATGATCAGGGCCTACCGGATGCTCTCCGAGAAGGTGCCGTACCCGCTCCATCTGGGCGTGACGGAGGCGGGGACGCCGTACTCCGGCTCGATCAAGAGCGCAGTCGGCATGGGCGCGCTGCTCGTCGACGGGATCGGCGACACGATCCGCGTCTCGCTCACGGCCGACCCGGTCGAGGAGGTGCGCGCCGGCTTCGAGATCCTGAAGGCGCTCGGGCTGCGGGAGCGCGGCCCGATCATGATCGCCTGCCCCTCGTGCGGGCGGGACAACGTCGGGGTACAGACGCTCGCGGAGGCGGTGGAGGAGCGCCTGCAGGCGTACGGTCAGCACTTCGAGGTCGCCGTGCTCGGCTGCGCGGTCAACGGCCCGGGCGAGGCGGGCGACGCCGACTTCGGGATCGCCGGCGGCCGCGACGTCGGCTTCATCTACGCCCACGGCCGCGTGCTCAAGAAGGTCTCGTCCGACATCCTGATCGACGAGCTCTTCCACGAGATCGACGCCTGGATCGCCGACGGGATGCACCGGCCGAAGCGTCTGAAGATGGCCAAGCCGGCCGCGCTCGCGATGGCCGAGGCGTCGCTGATCCCGGTCGAGTAGCACGCGCGACGGCCGAGCGTTCTTTATTCTGAAAACGTGATCGCTCGGGCGTCGCAGCTCTTCCTGCCGACCCTGCGCGACGACCCCGCGGAGGCCGAGGCCGCATCGCACAAGCTGCTCGTCCGCGGCGGCTTCATCCGCCAGGTGAGCGCCGGCCTCTGGACCTACCTGCCGCTCGGGTGGCGCGTCCACGAGAAGGTCGTCCAGATCATCCGCGAGGAGATGAACGCGATCGGGGGCCAGGAGATGCTCGCGCCGGTGCTGACCCCGGCCGAGCTCTGGCAGCAGTCGGGTCGCTACAGGGTCAGCGTCCTCTTCAGGCTCCAGGACGGAGCGGGGCGCCCGTTCCTGCTCCCGATGAGCCACGAGGAGACGATGTCCTTCCACGCGCTGGAGCTGCAGTCGTACAGGCAGCTGCCGCAGATCTGGTACCACTTTCAGACGAAGGATCGCGACGAGCCGCGACCACGGGGGGGCCTGCTACGAGTTCGCGAGTTCATCATGAAGGACTCGTATTCGTTCGACCGCGACGCGGCCGGTCTCGACGAGAGCTTCCGCAAGCACTCGGAGGCCTACCACCGGATCTTCGAGCGGTGTGGCCTCGAGGCGGTCGAGGTGCAGGCGGAGAGCGGCGAGATGGGCGGGAACGAGTCGAACGACTTCCTTGCGCCCGCGGCATCGGGCGAGAACACGCTCGTGCGGTGCGAGAACGGCGACTACGCGGCCGACCTCGAGATCGCAGGCGGGATCCCCTCCGCCCCCGACTTTCCCGACCCGCTCCTGGCGCCGGAGCCGGTCGAGACGCCCGGGCAGCGGACGATTGAGGGCGTGTCGGAGTTCCTGGGCATCGACGAGCGGGCGACGGCGAAGGCGATGCCGGTAGTGACGGACAGCAAGCTCGTCCTGGCGCTCGTCAGGGGCGACGACCGCCTCAACGAGATGAAGCTCCTGGCGGCGTTGGGACAGGGGTTCCGCCCGGCCCAGCCAGACGAGATTCGTGAGAAGTTCGGAGCGGACGGCGGCTCGATCGGTCCCGTCGGAGTCGGGGTCGAGATCGTCGCCGACGAGGCGCTCAGGGAAGGCCAGTTCGTCGTCGGGGCCAACCGCGACGACTGGCACCTGCGCGGCGTTCAGGCCGGCCGCGACTTCGAGCCGCGCTTCGCCGACCTGCGCGAGGTTCGCGAAGGGGACACGTGCCCGCGGTGCGGCGGCAAGCTGCGCCTGCAGGTGGCGATCGAGGTCGGGCACATCTTCAAGCTCGAGACGTTCTACTCGGACTCGTTCCACGCCAACTACCTCGACGAGGACGGCCAGGAGCGGCCGCTCGTGATGGGCAGCTACGGGATCGGACCGGGCCGCGTGATGGCGGCCGCGGTCGAGCAGCACCACGACGAGCGCGGTGTCGCGTGGCCGAGGTCGATCGCCCCGTACGATGTGCATGTGGTCGCTCTCCCCGGCGTCGAGGAGCAAGCCGCTCGCGCGGCAGAGATCCTGTCGGCGGGAGGCGCGGACGTGCTACTCGACGACCGTGACCAGCGTGCGGGCGAGAAATTCGCCGACGCCGACCTGATCGGCTGCCCGGTGCGGGTCACGGTCGGGAAGAAGACCGCCGAGGACGGTGCAGTCGACGTCCGGGACCGCGAGAGCGGGGAGGAGAGGCGTGTCCCGATCGACGAGCTCGGGGGCGTCGTCTGATGAGCCGGCGCCGCAAGTTCAGCGAGGAGCCGTTCGGCCCGACGATCGAGCGGCTGATGGGTGAGCTGGGCGTCACCTACCGCGCGCTCGCCGACAAGACGAAGCTCTCGGCCGGGTACCTGAACCACCTCGTCCACGGAAACCGCCCGGTTCCTTCGGACAAGGTCGTCCGCCAGCTGGCGAAGGCGCTCGGCGTCGAGCCCGAGCACTTCGTGGAGTATCGCCTGCGGGTGATCACGCGGAAGCTCGAGCAGATGCCGGCCCTGATCGACCGGCTCTACCGCCGCCTCGAAGGCTGAGCCGCCGCTAGGCGACGAGCTCGACGCGCGCGCCGGGGTGCAGGGACTCCCACACCCGCAGGTACGCCTCGACCTCCATCCGCGTCCAGGTCTCCTGGGCGCTGCGGCCCACGTCGGGCAGGTCGGCGCCTGACCCCTCGCGACAGTCGTGGCAGCGCGTCGACCCCAGCCGGAAGAGCACGCGCTCGATCGGCTCGCCGCAGCGGAAGCAGCGACCGTCCTGCACTCGCTGCACGGCGGTGTCCGGATCGACCGGGTGGCCCAACCCGACGCCGACGCTCGTCGGCCCGAGATGGAGCACCTCGCACTGGCAGCGCCGCAGGAACGCGACGAGCTTCGGCGTCAGCGACGGATCGTCGAGTTTGAGTCGCACCATGCCGCAGAGCCTCCCGCGCTGAGTGTGACCCCGGCGAGGACGTTTGTAACCACCGAGAAGGTCAGGATCTCCTCAACATCTCCACAGGCTGTGGATCAACCCGTTCATGGTGCGTTTCCACCCCGTTACCCACAGAGGGCGCTAGCGGAGGCCGCGGGATGCCGCAGGGCCCATCCGGTCCAGAAGTCGTACCGCGAGTTGAATCGTGTCGAGGAACTCGTTCGGAGAGGACGGCGTTCCGAGCACGGCGGAGGCCCCGGCGACGTGCGCCTCCACGGTGTCGAGCTCGTGCAAGCCCGAGCTCCTGAGCAGGAGCACTTGCGGCGCCGGCTCAGCCTCGCAGATCTGCTTCACGGCTTCCGTCCCGCTCTGTTCGGGCAGCTCCGAGTCGATCAGGACGACATCGGGGGAGCGCTCGGACGCCAGCTCGACGGCCTCCTCGCCGTCGGCCGCCTCGCCGACGATCTCGAAACGCCGGTCGGGGACGAGGAGTGACTCGAGCGCTTCGATGAATTGTCGGCGATCACCCGCAAGCAAGATGCGGATGGGCGTCTCGGGGGCGGCACCCGGCACCCGGGAAGTATCTCGTACCCTTGCGGCCGCTGTGAAGCCCAGGGTTGCAGCCCTGTTGGCTGGTCGTCAGGACAGTGTCGACCCAACCCGTTCGCGGGAAATCGGCGCCGCGTTGCAGGAGCCAGGCCGTTTCCGACGCAGTTGGGTACAGTGGTCGGTGGCCGGGGCGTGGCGCAGCCTGGTTAGCGCGCTAGTCTGGGGGACTAGAGGTCCCGAGTTCAAATCTCGGCGCCCCGATAGAGAAAAGGCCCTGCTGAGAGGGCCTTTTCGCGTGAGTAGGCTCCAACTCGGCTGGCAACTGGCTCGACGGCAGGCTCGCTCACCCGTGTGCTCGCCATTCGTCCTCCAAGATCGCGTAGACCAGCTCGCTCTGCCATTCGCCCTTCACGAACTCGTTCTCGACGAAGTGGGCCTCTCGACGCATGCCGAGCCGCTCGAGCAGCCGGGCGGAGGGCTCGTTGCGCGCCTCAAGCCGGCCGATGACGCGGTGGAGGCGCAGCTCTTCGAAGGCGAACCGCATCAACAAGCGCGCGGCCTCGGTTGCGTAGCCGTGACCCTGATGGTCGGGGTGGAAGATGAACCCGGTCTCACCCTGGCGCTGCTCGGCGCTGAGTAGGGAGACGCTGCAGTCGCCGATCACTTCAGATGTCGACTTGAGGACGACCGCGAAGCTGACGCCGTCCCCGTCCGTCTCGAGCCTGAATGGTGCCATCTTCCTCGCAAGCGCCTTGCGCACCTCACCCTCACCGCGCGGCTCCCAGTAGAGGTAGCGCGCGACCTCGGGACGCGAATGCATTGCGTACAGAGCGCGGAAGTCGTCCTCGCCGAACGCGCGAAGCAGCAGCCGCCTACTCTCCAGAGCCGGCCTCATCCGAGACATGGGGAGGAAGACTACGAGGGCGCCTGGGTCGCAGCATCAGACTACGTCTTGGAAGCGTTTGCTATGACGGTCACCGACGACCCCGCTTTGCGCCGCTGCGGCTAGCGCCATACTGTCCGCAACGTGGGGCGCGTCGAGGACCGGCTTGTCGAGCTCAAAATCACTCTGCCCACGCCGATGCCGCGCTTCGGAAGCTTCGAGCCAGTCAAGCTGCACAGCGGGCTCGCGTACATTGCTGGGCACGGTCCCTTCGACGGCGGAACGCCGCTGATGCAGGGGGTCGTCGGCAGAGACCTCACGCTCGAGCAGGCGCACGAGGCTGCGCGGCTGACTGGACTTGCGATTCTCGCCTCGCTGAAGGAGGCACTCGGCGAGCTTGATCGCGTCTCTGAATGGCTCCGGGTCGTCGGCTATGTGCAGACGGCTCCGGATTTCCAGCAGAACGCAAGAGTCGTCAATGGCTTCAGCGACCTCATCGTCGATCTGTGGGGGGATGCCGGACGGCATGCCCGCTCGGCCCCGGGACAGGGACCGTCGCCGTTCAACGTCCCGGTGATCGTCGACGCGATCGTCGCCGTCGACGGCTAGCGCGTCTGCGCTGTGAGGCTCCCAGAGCCGACGCTCGAGCCGATTCCGAAAACGCGGAGGTGATCACTCGGTCGCGTACCAGAAGAAAGAGGTGGAGCCGGGTGATCCCTAGCCAGACGCACGCGCTGCCCAGGGGTGAGGTCTGTGGAGTTCACGACTCACCCGACTCCGCGACCGAGTTTGCAAGCTGCGATCGGCAGGATCATCGGGCGATCCGCCAAGCTGCCAGGCCGGACGCTGGTGAGAACCGAGCTGGCGCCCGCACGTTAGCGGCAGACGAGCTGGGCGGGGGCGTAGTGGCTGCCGTAAGCGGCTTGGTACTCGTACCGGCTGAACTGCTTGGTCCGAACGGTGACGGCCCCCGCCACGATGTAGCAGTGCGTCTCGTGGCTCGGAGCCTGGCGGCCGTACCAACCACCCGCGAAACCGACGACGAGCCCGAGGGCCAGGAGCAGGGGGACGACCGTTCTCATTCGGTCGCTCGGTGTCGTCTCGCTCACGAGCGGATTCTCGCTCGATGGAGCGAAGGGCGCATCCCGGACCTCAGCCGATCAGCGTGGCCGGAAGCGGCGCAGTGACGAGTCGCCGCTGGGCCGAACCCGGGAAGCCCGACGTGCTGTTCGAGACGATGAAGAGGACAGTGGCACCCCGACGCGTCATCGGCAGTGAGGAAGTATCGTGCCGGGCTCTGCGGTTTATGGAGCCGGAGCAACCTCGAGTAACCCCCCGCGAGGGGCTCGTTCCGTAGCCGCAGCAGGAACGAGCCACGCTCCGGCTCCATCTGCGTCTGAAGACTTTGGGCTTTTCGGGCGATCCAACTCGGCCGTCGGGTGTATAAGTAATCGAGCCGAGCGGAGGGGGTATGGGGGGCACTCGCTGTGGTCGCTCGGCTCATCTGGCCGAGATGGCGGCGGCCGGTACCAGGTTCGACCCGCTGCCGCGAACGCAAGCTCGGCATCCATCTCGACGGCTGTGCCTTCTCGGTGGACGTGCCGGATCCGCCGCGGGATCTTCCTCCGGGGACGCAGAGCCACTCTCACTCGTCGTGTCGGTGCTTCCAGAAGAACCAGCAGAGCCAGCCGAGAACGATCGCCGGGACCACGATCGACGCGACGATGACGGCCTCTATCGCCTGATCGCCCGAGTTCGCCAGGACGCCCCACATAAGACTCTCCGCGCTCGCCCGGAGCCTACGCCATTGACATCAACAGGCTGCGAGGAGGACACTCGCGGCGTTTCGGCAGGAGACGGCCGATGAAGCTGGCAAGAGTGCTGAGGGGTCTGGCGCGAACGCGAGCGCTGGCCTGCCCTCCCGCTGACGGCCCGTCGTCGCGAGCAGGCCTTCCGGGCCGGCGCTCGCCGAACCTGAAAGGAAGTCGAGATGCACCACAAACCACTCATCCTCGCGCTCTTGGCCGTGATCGCCGCGGGGGTCGTCACGGGCGTCGTCGTCGGGCTCGGCTCGGCAACGCCGGCGGCCCGGGCGGGTGACCACTCCACGGGCAACGGCCTTCACGCGTACATCGTCCCGAACACCCGTGGCCCGCTGCCGGCCTGTTCGCCGGACGGCAGCGACTGCACGCCGGCGAACACCGTCTGGCATTTCATCCACGTCACCAACGACAACTCGCTCCCGGCGACCGCGATTGGCACCAACCGCGCGACCCTTCAGAACTCATTCGTCGTCGGCAGCGTCGAGTGGGAGACCTTCGTCAACGGAGTGGAGATGCCCGACCTTGCGTTCTCCTTCACGCCACCGCCTGACGCCTCTCCGCGAAGCTGGTCGGGACACTGGCTCTCGACGGCGACCTGCGAGGGTCTGTCGGCTCCTCCCTGCAACGTGATCGCCAGCCCGGCGGTCGTTCCGGGGGAGGACGCGGCGATCGTCTACTCGGGCTGGTCCCACGTCGACGGCGAGCCGAACGGCACGTACGTCTTCAAGTTCACGATCCACGGAACACTGAACGGCAAGGCGGTGGACCTCGTTGCCAGCGCGCCGCCGATCAAGATGACCCGCTAGCGGAGGCCCACGACCGCGACGAAGAGGCTCGACGGGTCTGCGCACGGTCGGGCCTCTTTCAACCCAGCTCCCTGTAGTAGCGGCGGCAGTACCACATGAACAGCGCGCGGGGCCAGAAGAGCCCGGGATCCTGGTGGCTGCCGCCGAAGGCCCTCGAGACCTGGCGATGAGTCGTGATCCCGCTGGCGCCAGCGCGGAGCTTGCGCCAGTCGACGAAGCGCACCGGGATTCCGAACAGCTTGCAGTGGAACGCGGTCTTGTAGGCCGCCCTCTGCAGGGTGAGCTGATGCTTCTTCCAGACCACCGTCGACCAGCGGGCGAACCCGGCCTGCTCGATGTGGAAGCCGTTCTCGTTGGCCCCGGGGGCGGCCCAGGGGATGTCCTCGTTCGCGAGGCACCGGTAGCAGATCCGGTCGTCGACGCAGAGATGGGCCGAGCCGGTGGACTCCGGAGACTGGAAATAGGCGGCGGCCGCACGCGCCGTGGACGCCTCCTCGTCGTGGAGGACGATCAGGTCGATCGCGGAGAGTTCGCGGGTCCCGCTGCTGTGGGCGGCCTTGTAGAAGTCCCTCGAGCACGGGGACTTGATCGGCTGGACGACAGAGCTCGCTGCGGCCCGGTCGCCTTCGTCCTGGTCAGCGGCGGGCGCCGGCTCCGCGTCTCCGTTCGCGGGGGTGACCTCCTCGGGCGGCATCGGTCCGCGCGATCGTAGCCGGTCGGAATCGTGAGGTTGCCGCCGCGGGAATGTCGGCCTGTCGGCTAGCGTTCGGAGGCCGAAGACTTGCCTGACCAGAGAGCCGACAACAGTGCGAGCCCAGCCGCGGCTCGGGGGGAAGCCAGGCCACCGGCGCTGGCGCGGTTGGCGCACGTCGTCATGCGCCATCGCCGGATCGTCGCGTTCGGCTGGATCGCGCTGACGATCTTCGGCGCGTTCTCGGCGCAGCAGGTGTCGAAGCGCTGGCTCGAGCAGTTCTCGATCCCGGGCTTCTCCGCCTACGAGGCGAACCAGCGCACCGTCAAGACGTTCGGCACCGGCGAGCAGGCGCCGAACATCGCGGTGCTGCGCGTCAAAGGCGACGTGACGAAGAGCGCTGCCGTGCGTGACGCTCTCGCCAAGGTCTCCCGCGAGTTCCCGCGCTTCCGCACCTCCTCGTACTACACGACGGGGAGCATGGCCTACGTTTCCCGCGACCGGCACACGACGTTCGCGACCTTCTACGCGCCCGGAATCCCGAGCTTCAGCTCCAACGCCGGCTTCGACAAGATCCGGGCCGCGCTCAAGGCGGCGGTGCCGCCCGGGGTGCAGGCGCACGTCACCGGGCGCGACGCGCTCTATGCCTCGGAGGGGAGCGAGTCCGGCGGTCCGAGCGTCCTGACCGAGGCGATCATCGGCGGTCTAGGGGCGCTCGTCATCCTGCTCTTCGTCTTCGGGACGATCCCCGCGATGCTCACGCCGATCCTGGTCGCCGTGACCTCGATCCTGAACACGTTCACGCTGATCTGGCTGCTGACGTACATCACCAGCGTCTCGATCATCGTCCAGTTCCTCGTGGCGCTCGTCGGCCTCGGCGTGGCGATCGACTACGCGCTGCTGATGATCTTCCGCTTCCGCGAGGAGTTGCGGCACGGCCGCGACGTGGAGGACGCCGTGGTCGAGACGATGACGCACGCGGGCCGCTCGGTGATCGTCTCCGGCTCGACGGTCGCGATCGGCCTGGTCTCGATGGTACTGATCCCGATCCCCGTCATCCGCTCGATCGGCATCGGCGGGATGCTGATCCCGGCGGTCTCGGTGATCGTGGCGATCACGATGCTGCCGGCGCTCCTGTCGCTGCTCGGGCACCGCATCAACTCGCTGCGCGTGATGCCGAAGCGCATCGTCGAGGGCACCGACGAGGAGGCCGGCTTCTGGTGGCGCTGGGCGCACTTCGTCATGCGCCGCCCGGTCGCGGTCTGCGCGACCGGTCTGCTGATCGTGGCGCTGCTGCTCGTGCCGGCCTCCCGGCTGAACCCGGCCGAGGCCCAGGCGAAGGCCCTGGCCGGCGCGAGGACGGCCGACGCGGTCGAAGGGCTGAACCTCCTCACGAGCTCAGGGATCTCGCCGGGGGCCTTGAAGCCCTTCGTGGTCCTCGTCGAGCACAACCCGGGGACGCAGGCGCTGCAGACCGTCGTCTCGCGGCTCCGGTCGACGCCCGGGATCTCCGGGGCCGCCGCTCCGCGGGCGTGGCGCAAGGGTGACGCTGCCCTGGTGGAGGCGATCCCGTCGCAGGACGGCGCCGCGAGACCGGTGCGGGGGACGATCTCCGAGCTCCAGCACGACACGCTCCCGGCGCTCGAGAGCCAGATCGGAGGCGGCGTGCGGCTCACGCTGGGCGGCGTCGCGCCAGAAGACCGCGACTTCGTGCACGCGGTCTACGGGAAGTTCCCGTACGTCCTCGCGTTCGTGATCATCCTGACCTTCGTGTTGCTGATGCGCGCGTTCCGCTCCGTCTTCCTGGCCGTGAAGGCGGTGATCCTCAACCTGATCTCGCTCGGGGCGGCGTTCGGGATCATCGTGTTCATCTTCCAGGAGGGGCACGGCGCCGAGGCGATCTGGAACGTCCACCCGACCGACGCGATCATCTCCTGGATACCGCTGATGATCTTCGCGTTCCTGTACGGCCTCTCGATGGACTACGAGGTTTTCATGGTCTCGCGGATGCGAGAGGCGTACGACGAGACCGGCAACACGAGAGAGGCCGTCGCGCTCGGCCTCGCGCGCACGGGCAAGCTCGTGACGAGCGCCGCGCTCGTGCTCATGTTCGCGTTCTTCGTGCTCTCGACGAGCCCGGGGACCGACATCAAGCAGTTCGGGATCGGCCTCGCGGCCGGGATCATCTTCGACGCCACCGTGATCCGGGCGCTGCTCGTGCCGTCGATCATGCGCATCGCGGACAGCTGGAACTGGTGGCTTCCCCAGCCCGTCGCCCGCGCGCTGTTCGTCCGCCCGCGCCAGCCGGCGCTCGACGAGTCCGCCTAGGCGCTACGCCTAGGCGTCCCCTCTGTGGGCCCCCGACAGCGCGAGCACGCTGTCGAGCCAGCCGTCGACGCCGGACGCGATCTCCTCCCAGCCCTTGCCGACCATCATCAGGTGCGGGCGGTCGGGGAACTCCATGTAGTCGGTCCGCGCGTCCGACCTCGCGTACTTCTCGTACTGCTTGTGCGAGAGCGAGGCCGGGACGGTGTGGTCCTTCTCGGCGCCGACGATCAGCAGCGGTGCGCGGTTGTCGCTCTTGAAGTGCACCTCGGTCGGCGGGTGGAGATGGAAGTTCGCGAAGCCGGCCTCGTAGAAGATCTGGCCGGTCTCGGGGACCGCGTACTTCTCGTAGGCGGCCTTGGCGTCCTCGGGCGAGAACGTGTTCACGAACCCGTAGGTGAACTCCTCGAGGGTCAGGGGGACGAGCCCGTGCCACCTCGAGGGGTGCGCGAGCGCGGGAGACGCGGCCTTCAGCGACGAGAACGGGAGCACGAGGATGCCCTTCGGCGGGGCCGGGCTCAGGGCGACGCCCGCGCGCCCCATGCCTCGGTCGAGCAGCAGCTCCACGATCAGGCCGCCGAAGGAGTGCCCGATGAGCACGGGCGGCTGGTCGAGCGCGTCGATCTGCTCCTCGTAGTGGTCGACGATCTCCGTGAGGCCGAGGCCCTCGATCTCGTCGGCGTCCTCGCGTAGCCGGGCGACGTCTCCTTCCTTGCGCGGCCACTCGGGCGCGGAGACGTCGTACCCGCGCTCCTCGAAGTAGCCGGCGAAGTTCTCCCAGCTCCCGGACGAGAGCCACGCCCCGTGAATCAGCATCAGTGGAGTGCGATCGGCGGCGGCTTCCACGGCAAAGACCTCCCCAGTCGTTGACGTAGCCACGTTACCGGTAGCGACGAAGGGTCAGGCGAAGACGTCCGCGGCGCAGCCGAAAAGGAGCGCAGCGGGCACGTCGTCATGCTCGACGCCTGCGAGCGACGGGTGCGCGAGGTCGACCGCCACGTGGGGCCAGCGCTCCAGACCCAGGGAAGCCGCGCCCTCCCGGGAGCCCGTGGCGAGCAGGCTCGGGACGGGGAGGACGTTCCGGCGGCCGGTGCTCCGGCGGGCGATCCCTTCCAGCTCGCGCAGCTCCTCGAACGGGTCGATCCGGATGTTCGAGTCCGAGCCGATGCACATCGGGATCCCGCGCGCGGCGATCGCCTCGACCGGGCAGAAGCCGTCGCCGAGGTTGGCCTCGGTCGTCGGGCAGACGCAGATACGTGCGCCGGTCTCGGCAAGGACGTCGAGCTCCAGGCCGCTCGCATGCGTCGCGTGGACGATCGTCGTGTGAGGCCCGAGGCAGCCCGTCTCGGCGAGGAGCTCGATCGGACGCAGCCCGTGCTCGGTGAGGCACTCCTCGATCTCCCTGGGCTGCTCGCTCGCGTGCACGTGGAGCGGGAGGTCCTGGGCAGCCGCGTAGGCGCCGAGCTCCTCGAGCCACGCGCGCGGGCAGGCGCGCACGGAGTGGGGGGCGAGGCCGACCTGTGCGCCGGCCGCGCGAAGCTCCTCCAGCTGCTCGAGGTAGGCGGCGGGCGAGCCCTGGCGAAAGCGCTCGAGCCCGCCGCGCCCGTACGCCGTGAGCAGCAGGACGAGCTCGATCCCGGCCTCTGCGGCCGCCTCGACCGCTGCGTGCGCCTCCGCGAGCCCGAGGTAGTGGAACTCCCCGACGGCCGTGTAGCCGGCCGAGAGCATCTCGCGGTAGACGTCGACGTAGCCCGAGCGGACCTGTCCGGGGGACAGTCCCTCGGCCACGTCCAGCATGGACTCGCGCCAGCTCCAGAAGTCGTCGCCCTCGGTTCGGCCGCGCAGCGCGCGCTGGAACGCGTGGCTGTGGGCGTTGACGAAACCCGGAAGGCTGAGCGGCTCTGGCGCCTCCACGGCCGTATCCTTTCAGCATGGCAACGCGCGCGGTCCCGGCTCCACTGGCGCAGATCCCGAACGCGTTGACCGTCCTGCGGCTGGCCCTGATCCCGGTGTTCATCGCGTTCGTCGTCGCCGCGGACGGCGGCAAGAGCTGGCCCGCCGCGATCGTGTTCGCGCTCGCCGGAGTGACCGATCAGATCGACGGGTGGCTCGCCCGCCGCTGGCATGTCGAATCGGGCTTCGGGAAGCTCGCCGACCCGCTCGCCGATCGGCTGATGATCGACGCCGCCGTGATCCTGCTCTGGCACTACGACCGCCTCCCCTGGGTCGCGCTGCTGATCC